>Ga0335075_10004930_pt1 | contig 20794 bp, 17 predicted proteins | sample Lox_Sample_24_FD_206723 | JGI IMG/M metagenome (GOLD analysis project Ga0335075, IMG submission 206723) | Soil microbial communities from Loxahatchee National Wildlife Refuge, Florida, United States - Lox_Sample_2.4 | ecosystem: Environmental > Terrestrial > Soil > Wetlands | place: USA...
CTGTTATCACTGCGCCCGGGCGCATTGGGCGGCTGACGCAAAGATCTTGGATCAATTGGCACGCCATAGGGGGTTCAACGATCCAAGATCTTTGCGCCGCGGCCCGTCCGCGCCGGCCCGGCGGCCTTCTTGCTGCCATCAGGACTGCCAATCGGTGAATTCCCCATCACGCGAAGACTTTGCCCGCCCCTGAGCCTCGGCTGAACTTGGTTCGGCGACCTATACCGAGTTTGAGACGGAAACGCGCACCTTTCATGGCGGTATGTCCCACCCGAATTCGGTATATGTCCACGGGAGCCGGTTCTGGCCGGTAAAGCCGCACCACTGGCGTGGCGCGTGATCACGGTGATTCCACTGGCCGACGCTCTTCCCCAAGGACGGGAGGGGCAATTAGCCTAAGCGGCACCCGGCACACCTCCGCGCCGGGTATCCGCTCAGGTTCGCGGGGTCAAAACCGTCGCATGGCCCCGCCATCGACCCGAGTCTTGGCGCGGCCCGCTTAACGTTCAATCCCCGGGCGCGGGCAGGTGGTTGAGGAGCGGGCAGGCGTGCCGTGTGTATCCAGGCGATCGGAAACCTTCCGGCGCGTCCCTGATGTGCGGAAGGTCCGGTCGGCGCCGGTGCGGCCGAAGATCGTGTAAGAAATTCGCGTTCTAGCACGCTGAACTTTCACGAAAACAGAATTCCCCGGGGATCATGTCGGCACCGCGGTTCGATGACGGCAGGCCGGGCGTCAATGTGGCGGACGTACCGCTCTTATGGGGCGAATGGTGCGGCATAGCGTCACCGCTAAGTTTGCCGCGTTCCCGAAAGGCTCACTGGCCCGTGCGGCAGAGAAGATCGGGAACTCGGGAGAAAGGCCGCCAAGACCGCCAGCCAAGTTGAGTGTGCCGGTGCGACCGGTCGCCTCCTCGGCGAGAGGCACATCGCGGCTCCAGCCTGACGGTATTCCGCGAAGGCGATATTAGGTGCGGCCCGGGGGACCCTAGCCGCACCGGCACTTAATTTTAACGCGTCCGGGGTGGTGCGTGTTCCCGCTTTCACGTCCAATTCCCGCGCGGCTGCTGATCCTGGTCCCAGTAGCCCTGCTGCGCGTGATCCGCCTGGCCGACGGGGGCGTAGCCCGGGGCGGGCGGGTAGTCGGCCGTCATGGGGTCCGTTGGCTGGCCCGAGGAGTACCCGTCGCGCGGATAGCCGTTGGCCTGGGCGGCGCCGTTCGCGGACGGGTATCCGGTCCCGTTGGCCGCCGGGGAGTAGCCGTTACCGTTGGCGGCGTACCCCGCGCCGTCGCCGTTCACGGCGTAGCCCTGGCCGTTGCCGTTCGCGGTGTTACCGGCGCCGTTGCCGTTCACGGCATAGCCCTGGCCGTTGCCGTTGCCGTTCGGCGCGTAGCCGGCGTTGTTGCCGTTGGCCGGGTAACCGGCGCCGTTGCCGTTCGCGTGGGCCGGCGTCGCCGGGTACGCCTGCGCACCGCCCGCCTGGGGGGCGCCGTATCCCGGCATCGGGGCGTACCCGTCGGGGGCGGGCTGGCCGGGTCGCCCGGCTCCGCCGGTCTCACCGGACAAGGTCGTGCCGCTGTTGGCCGTGAAGGCGGGGGTGAACGTGGGGACCGCGCCTGGTGCTTGCGCCCCGTTGGCGTGGCCGTTACCTGACGCGGTGCCGTTGGCCGCGTATCCCGCCCCGTTGCCGTTGGCGTAGCCGGCGCTGTTGCCGTTGCCGTTCGCGACGTACCCGGCGCCGGCGCCGTTGGCCGCGTAGCCGGCGTTGTTGCCGTTGGCCGCGTAGCCGGCGCCGTTGCCGTTGGCCGCGTAGCCGGCGCTGTTGCCGTTCGCAGGCAGGCCGGGGTACGCCCCCGACGGCGCCGGTGCCCGGCCGCCGGGCGCGTTGGCCGGGTAGTCGCTCGCAGTGGGCCCGTTGGCCGCGTACCCGTTCGGCTGGTACCCGTTGGCCTCATGGCCACCGGCCCCGTAGCCGTTGCTTTCGTAGCCATTGCTTTCGTAGCCGTTGGCCGCCTGCCCGTTGGCCGCCTGCCCGTTGGCGGCGTAGCCGTTAGCGCCGGACGCTTCGGGGTACGCCCCCGTGCCCGGGGTGCTCGTGGCGGTGTAGCCGGCGGGGAAGGCGCCCGTGCCGCCGCGTTCCGCGTCGCCGTGGCCGCCACCGTGGCCGTTAGCGGTGGCCTGGGCGTTGCCGTACCCGGGCTGGTCGTAGGCGTAGCCGTTGCCCGTGCCCGCCGGAGCGGGCTGGTAGCCGGACTGGCCGGCGGCCGGCACCGCACCGTAGCCCGACGCGCCGCCGTCCATGGGGCCGGGGCCGGCCGAGGGCGCCTCCTGATACCGCCCCGCGTCCGGCTGAGCCGCCTGATGCTGGTAGCCCGCCGGCTGCGGGTAGCCGGGCTGGTCGCCGTGGGAAGGCGCGTACCGGTCAGCCTCCGGGGCCGGCGTGCCGTAGGAGCCGCCCGGCTGCGCCGCGAAAGGCGCCGCGGACGCGCCGGGCGACTGCTGTGCCGCTGCGCCGTTGTCGGGCGGGACCGGCGCGGAAAGCGGGCCGCCGCCGACGCCTGCCGGATACCCCTGAGCGGCCCCGGTCCCGGCATACCCCTGAGCTGCGCCGGTCCCGGCCTGGTAGCCGGCATCCTGCCATGTCTGCGGCCCGGTCGAATAAGCGGGCACCGCCTCTGGCCCCTGTCCACCGAAACCCTGGTGACCACGAGCGCGCGCGGCCGCCGCGTCCGGCTGGTCCTGCTGCCCGTAGGCGTACTCCTGGTACTGCCCGGACGCAGGCGCGGCCTCCTGCCCTGCCATCGTGTAGCCACGGTTCCCGAAGGTGCCTGCGGAGGACTCCAGGCCGGCCTGAACCTGCTCGGTCCGGCCAGGCGCCGCGTAGCCCTGGTCGTCGTAACCGTGCTCGTCGTAGCCGGGCTGCTGGTACCCCTGCTGGTCATAGCCCTGGCCCGGGTAAGCCTGGTCGTAGGACTCACCGTCGCGCGAGGGCCGTCCCTCGTAGGACTGCGCCGCGGGCCGGCCGTACTGCGCCTCGTCCGCGTAGCGGGCGACGGGACGCGGCCCGGTGTCGTCGCCGTGGGACTCCTCGGGCGCGCCGCCGCCCTGGTACGCGTGGCCCGGTTGCGCGCCGCCCGCCTGGCCAAGTGAACCGTAGGCAGAAGCCGAAGCCTGACCGTCGGCGAAGGACTGCTGGCCGGCCGATGACTGGATGCCGTAGGACGGCTGCGGCCCGGTCGAGTAGGAGGGCACGGACTCGCCTTGCTGCGGCGCCTGGTACCGCGCCGCTGCACCGTAGCCGCCTGGCTGGACCGTTGGCTGCTGCCCGGGCGCCTGCTGTCCCTGTGCGCCGTACTGCGCGGTGCCGTACTGGTAGTCGGCCCGCTGGTCGCGTGACTGCCCGTCGGCGCCGGGGCGCGACTGACCGTCCTGGGCCTCGGCGCCGTACCGCTGCGACTGACCGTACTGCCCGTACTCATGGGCCTGCCCGGTGCCCTCGTACTGCCCGGTGCTCTCGTACTGCCCGGTGCCGTTGTACTGAGGGCCGGTGTTGTACTGATCCATCGCCGCGTACTGCTGCCCGGCCTCGTACTGCGGCCCGGTGCCGTTCAGCCGGCCCGAGCCGTTGAGCTGCGCGGCGCTGTACTGGTCGCCCGCCCCGGGCCCCTGGTCCTTGCCGATCGTCGCGAACCCGCCGGTCCGCCGGCCGTTGGACCGCCCGTAGGCAGCGGCCTGCTCCTCGGTCAGCACGCTCATCATGCCGGTGAAGGGCTCCGCGGGGGCGGCGCCGATCGCCAGCCGCGGGCGCTGACCGCCGAGCGCCACCGGGCCGCCGGCCTCGTCCGGGCCACCAGGGACGCCGCGCCGCAGCGAGTCGACGAGACGGGTGAGGTCGTCCATCGGCAGCCGGAACGTGCCCGTGCAGGTCCCGCCCTGCCAGATGCTGAACACGGCTACGCCGGTGTTCGAGTACCAGCTCAGCCGCATGCTCCGGGAGCTGCCCCGTACATCGAAAAAGATCTCACCGAGCCGGGGCAGGGGTGCTGCGTCCGACGCTGACATGCCCATGTTGGCCCCCAGCAGAACGTTTGTCCACTTCCGTACAGAGTAGGGCTCGCACGCCTCACGTGTGACCCACTCGGGGCGGTCGGTCGTGCGTCCCCGCCTAGCATTCATGATCATGCGGGTCGTTGTGGCTGGTGCGAGATTTGTCTCCCCGCGGGGCGGGCCACTCGGCCAACGCGGACAAATGCGCCAAACGCCGCGATTCGGGAGAAGTAACTCGGGCGCGCGGGGCGCGCGGCAAAAATTCTTGCGACGCGAGTAAGAAAAATGGCACCCCGCCGTGCACAAGCCGTAGGCAGGATGGCATCATGGTCCCCAGGCTTTCCTGCCCCCCTCTTGCGGCGGATCTTCTGGCTGGCAGCGGCTAAGGGTCAGCTAACGGACGCGGTTTACCGAGTGGGTCTCCCCCTGCTTTGCGGCCATCGTCCGATAGCTCGCGTCGCCAGGTGGGGGCTAGGCGCCTGTCACGCATGTGCCGGCCTCCGGCTGCCTGCAAGCAATGTCGCAAGAAACTGGCCACTGAGAACCAGGGCCGGCGGACACGCAGTGCCCACGGTCTACTGCCCCGCGCAACCGCGGTGAAGCGCACGCGAGCGCGCCTCACACGCGCGGGAACAGTATGACGCCGTTGAGCGTTGCAGCTTGCAACAGCAGTTACCGCGCTGGACCGGACTCGCGTGCATGCGAGCCAATAGCAAGGGTAACGCAGAATCTAAGCAACTTTGTTGAGGTGATTGATCCATGACCCAGGTGCGTAGGCAGACGGCCGTGCTTCCCCGTCCCAACTGGGGGTGGCAGGACGCTGCCGCGTGTCGTGGCGAGGATCTGATGCTTTTCTTCGGCCCCGACGGCGAGCGGCAGCCAGAGCGGGACATCAGGGAGCGCAAGGCCAAGCAGGTCTGCGCGAGCTGCCCGGTCCGGATCGAGTGCCTCAATTACGCCGTTGCCCGTCCCGAGAAGTACGGGACCTGGGGTGGCCTGAACGAAGACGAGCGCTCGGCCGAGCGCCGTCGCCGGATGCGCCGCGCTAACGCGGCTTGATCCGGCTACGGGACTCCGCCCCCACCACGGGGGCGAAGCAGCGTCAGCACGTCGGCGTCGGTGAGCTGGCCGAAGTCGGCGTACCATTCTCCCACGCTACGGAACCGGCGAGGGGTGACCAGGGTCACCACCTCGCCGTTTTCCTTTTCTATGGCATCGACCGCCGCGGCCGCGGCGACCGGCACCGCGAGCACTGGGCGGGCGGTGCCGCGCGCACGAACCGCGCGCAGCGCGGCGCGGGCCGTCACCCCGGTGGCCAGCCCGTCGTCCACGACGATCACGCGGCCAGGAGCGCCGGCCCGCGGGCCCGGCCGGCGGCCGTAGACCGCGACGCGCCTGGCCAGTTCGGCCCGCTCACGCGCCACCACGCCGGCGAGGTCGTCCGCGGTCAGGCCCACCCGGCCGAGCATCTCGGCGTCGAAGTACGGTTCGGCGGCGCCACCCGCCCCGTCCTCCGCGATGGCGCCGAGGCCAAGTTCTGGCGCCGCGGGGTGGCCGATCTTGCGCACCACGAGGACGTCAAGCGGCACGTCAAGCGCGCGAGCCACACCGACGCCGACCGCGACTCCGCCACGGGGGATGGCGAACACCACCGGCCGGCCCGGCGGATCACCGGCCATGGCGGCGGGACTGGTCCAAGCCCCCACCCGTTCCGGATCAAAAGACTGAAGATCGCCAAGCGCTTCCCGCAGCGCGGCGCCAAGCAGCACCCCCGCCTCGGCGCGATCCCTGAAGGCGGGCGGGCCGGACGGCGCGGCGGCACGGCGCGCGGTGGGACTGCCCATCTCCCAGCCGGGTATACCCGGCGAATGGGGCCAATAAAATGATCTGCGTCGAGTGCCGCCGCCGTCACCACGAAGACTGCCCCGGCGGCAACTGGTGCGACTGCCAGCACCAGCGGTCACCGGAAGCCACCGGGATCCCGGCCGAGCCGGCGATGAGCTGGGTCCGGCAAGGTTAGTTACATCTTTAACATCGCCGGCGGAATAAGGGCCTGGTGTCGCGTGGTTGCCGCCAGTATGACCAACCTCGACTGGACAAACAGGGGCAAACTGTGTGATCCTGCTGAGGTGAGTGTTACGGACCCCATGCTCGTCGTGCGTCGGCACGTCGACCTTCTCCGCGTCCGTAGCGCGATTTGTCGCCCTGCACGCTGATCGCCGCCCAATCCTTTTAACTCGCGGTTACATGACGTAACCGGAGTGCCGACTGGGCGCGTACCGCGAATCGCCGGGCGGCCTTTTGTTTTCTGCGCCGTCGTGACTTCGAGGCGAAGCGCGGGTCGTGCCCGCCGCAACCAACGACGACGTTAGTGAGGAAGAGCCGCATGTCTCCCGCACCCGGAGCAACTGCGACCAGTACCCCGGCGAAGGCCCAGGGCAAGCCGGCTCCCCGCCGCAAGCGCGGTGAGGGCCAGTGGGCGCTCGGCTACCGCGAGCCGCTGAACAAGAACGAGGAAAGCAAGAAGTTCGACGACGGGCTGAACGTCCGGCAGCGGATCATCGACATCTACGCCAAGGGCGGCTTCGACTCGATCGACCCCGCCGACCTGCGCGGGCGCTTCCGCTGGTACGGGCTCTACACCCAGCGCCGCCCGGGCATCGACGGCGGCAAGACCGCCGTGCTCGAACCGGAAGAGCTCGACGACCGCTACTTCATGCTCCGGGTCCGCATCGACGGCGGCCAGCTGTCGAGCGAGCAGCTGCGGGTCATCTCCGACGTCTCCGTTAAGTACGCGCGCGGCACCGCGGACGTCACCGACCGGCAGAACATCCAGCTGCACTGGATCGAGATCGAGTCGGTCCCCGCCATATGGGAAGCGCTTGAGGCCGTCGGCCTGTCCACCACCGAGGCCTGCGGCGACACGCCGCGAGTCATCCTTGGCTGCCCCCTGGCGGGCCTGGCCGCCGACGAGCTGATCGACGCCGAGCCGGACATCGCCGCGGTCACGGACAAGTACGTCGGCGACCCGCAGTTCTCCAACCTCCCCCGCAAGTTCAAGACCTCGATCAGCGGCTGCGCCGCCCAGTGCACGCACCACGAGATCAACGACGTGGCGTTCGCGGCCGTCAGGCACCCGGAGACCGGCGAGGTCGGCTATGACCTCTGGGTCGGCGGCGGCCTGTCCACCAACCCGATGATCGGCAAGCGCCTCGGGGCCTTCGTCCGCGCCGAGCAGGTGCCCGAGGTCTGGGCGGCGGTCGCCTCGGTCTTCCGCGACTACGGGTACCGCAGGCTCCGGCACCGGGCGCGGATCAAGTTCCTCATCGCCGACTGGGGCGCGGAGAAGTTCCGCGAGGTCATGGAGAAGGAGTACCTCGGGTACTCGCTTCCTGACGGCCCCGCCCCGGTCAACGTGGACGGCGCGGCCCGCGACCACATCGGCGTCCACCGCCAGAACGACGGCCTGTCCTACATCGGGTTCGCGCCGCGGGTCGGGCGGCTTGACGGCGAACTGCTCGCCTCCGTCGCCACGCTGGCCGACCGCTACGGCAGCGGCCGGGTGCGGACCACCGCGCAGCAGAAGATGGTCATCCTCGACGTGCCGGACGCCGCCATCGACGACCTCGTGGCGGAACTCGACGCGCTCGGCCTGCCCGCGAAGCCGAGCACCTTCCGGCGGCACACGATGGCCTGCACCGGGATCGAGTTCTGCAAGCTCGCGATCGTGGAGACCAAGGGCCGCGCCATGACCCTGATCGACGAGCTCGAACGGCGGCTGCCCGACTTCGAGTCGCCGGTCACGATCAACGTCAATGGCTGCCCCAACTCCTGCGCCCGCATCCAGACCGCCGACATCGGCCTCAAGGGCTCGCTGGTGACCGACGCGTCCGGCAACCAGGTGGAGGGGTTCCAGATCCACCTGGGGGGCACGCTCACCGGCGGAGACGCCACCGGCTCCGGGTTCGGCCGCAAGGTCCGCGGGCTCAAGGCCACGGCGGAGGAACTCCCCGACTACGTGGAGCGCGTGCTGCGCCGCTACGACGCGGCCCGCGTCCCCGGCGAGACGTTCGCGGCGTGGACGCTGCGGGCCTCGGATGAGGAGCTGTCATGACCGGTATGCCGTCCGCCCGCGCCGTGCCGTTCTACTGCCCCTACTGCGGGGAAGAGGACCTCGAGCCGCAGGGCGCCGCTGACGGAGAGTGGCACTGCCGCTCCTGCACACGCAGCTTCCAGCTACGCTTTGCCGGCATGGGGGCGGTGCTGTGAGCGTTACAGGAGTTAATCAAAATCTAAGTAACAGGCGCTATGACTGTGGCCTGAACGCAGACGACGCCAACACGGGCGACGACCGACACGTGAAGGACCCGCAGCGAATGCGCAGCCTCGCCGAACAGGCAGCAAGGGAACTCGAAGACGCCTCCGCCGAGGACGTCATCCGCTGGGCGACCGACACGTTCGGCGACCGGATCTGCATCACGTCATCGATGTCCGACGCCGTGATCGTGCACCTCGCGTCCGCGGTCCGCCCGGGTATCGACGTGGTGTTCCTCGACACGGGCTACCACTTCCCCGAGACGATGGGCACGCGCGACGCGGTGTCGGCGGTCTACCCGATCAACCTGGTGAACGTGACGCCGTCGCGCACCGTCGCCGAGCAGGACGCCGACCTCGGGCCGCGCCTTTACGGTCGTAACCCCGACCTGTGCTGCTACCTGCGCAAGGTGGAGCCGCTTGAGCGCACGCTGCGGGGCTACGACGCGTGGATCACCGGCGTCCGCCGCGAGGAGACGCTGTCGCGCCGCTCCACCCGTGTCGTCGAGTTCGACGAGAAGCGGCAGAAGATCAAGGTCAACCCGATCGTGGCCTGGACGTCGGAGCAGGTGGACGAGTACATCGCGGCGAACGGCGTGCTGGTGAACCCGCTCGTCTACGACGGCTACCCGTCGATCGGCTGCCGCACCTGCACGATGCGCGTGGAGGCCGGCGCCGACCCGCGCTCCGGCCGGTGGGCGGGAACGGGCAAGACCGAGTGCGGAATTCACGTCTGACCCGGCCACGCCCGACCTCGCTCGTCGCCGTCGCCCACGGCTCGCGGGACCCGCGCGCCGCGGCGACGGTCGCCCGGCTGCTGTCCGTCGTCCGTGACCGGGCCGTTCGGCGCGGGCTGCGCGGGCTCGACGTGCGCGCGGCGTTCCTCGACCACTGCGCGCCGTCGCTCCCCCAGGTCCTCGGGTCCGTGCCCGCGGCCGGCGACCCGGTGACCAGCGAGCCGGTGGTCGTCGTCCCGCTGCTGCTGACGGCCGCCTATCACAGCAAGGCCGACATCCCGGCGCGGCTGGCCGCCGCCACGGCGGCGCACCCGGGTCTTGACGTGGTCTCCGCCGGGACCCTCGGGCCGCACGCCCTGCTGCTCGCCGCCATGGAACGGCGGCTGCGGGAGGCCGGCGTGGCCGTCGACGACCCCGGCGAGCGCGCGGCGACCGGCGTGGTCCTCGCCGCGGCCGGCTCGTCCGACCCGGCGGCCAACGCGACGATCGCCGAACTCGCGGCCCGGTGGGCGCGCGAGCGCGGCTGGCGCGCGGTCCTGCCCGGCTACGCGTCCGCGGCCGGGCCGCGGCCCGGCGAGTCGGTGCGCGCGCTGCGTGACGGCGGGGCGCCCCGCGTGGTCGTCGCCACCTACCTGCTGGCCCCCGGCTACTTCGCGGACAAGATCCGCGCCGCGGCGCTCGAGGCCGGCGCGGCCGCCACCTCCGGCGCGCTCGGCGCGGCGCCCGAGGTGGCCGACGTCGTGCTCGACCGCTTCCTCGCGGCGGCCTACGACGCCACGCCGCGGGCGGATAACGGGACACCGCGGCGGGTAACCGGTTAGCCTTAGCCCCAATGAACGCTAGCGCGCCGCCCCCGGGGAACCTGTACCTCGTGGTCGGGTATGACGGGTCGCCGCCCGCCCTCCGGGCCCTCGACGCCGCGGCCAGGCTGCTGTACGGCCGGGCCGGCCGCATCACGGTGGTCTACGTCGCCCACCTGCCGAGCGTCGACATGCTGTCGGCCGACGCCGTGGCCGAGCTTGAAGTCAACTTTGACGACATCGAGCGGGAACTGCGCGCCGCGGCCAGCGAGCAGCTGCGCGGCAGCGAGGAGCGCTGGGCGTTCGAGCGGCGCCAGGGCCTGATCGCTGACGAGCTGATCGCCGCCGCCACCGGCATCCGCGACGACAACCCCGCCGACACGGTGGCGATCCTGGTCGGGAGCTCATCGCACGCCATGCACCGCATGGTCGGCTCGGTCGCCGTGAGCCTCGCCCGCCGCTCGCCGGTGCCCCTCATGGTCGTGCCCTAGGAATCCGGGTCCGTATCGCCCGCACCGCCCCCGGTGGACGCGGCGTTTTCCTTACGCCTATCGTGGCTTGAGATAACGGTACGCGAAGGGCATCGACCCATGTCATCTGCCACGCAGGACCGTACGGCGGCGAACGCCGACCGGCGCTGGCTCGTCCTTGTCGTGGTGGCTACCGCCCAGCTGATGGTGGTACTTGACTCCACGGTCGTCAACATCGCGCTGCCGTCGGCCCAGCGCTCGCTTGGGTTCCCGAACAGCGACCGGCAGTGGGTGGTGACGGCCTACGCGCTGGCCTTCGGCAGCCTGCTGCTGGTGGGCGGCCGGCTCGGCGACATGTACAGCCGCAAGTGGGTCTTCATCACGGGCCTGGCCGGATTCGCCGTCTCCTCGGCCATCGGCGGTGCCGCCGTCTCGTTCGAGATGCTGGTGGCGGCCAGGACGCTGCAGGGCGCGTTCGGCGCCATCCTCGCCCCGTCCGCCCTCGGCACCCTGGTCAGCACCTTTCAGGATCCGCGCGAGCGGGGGCGGGCCTTCGGGGTCTTCGGCTCGGTCGCCGCCGGCGGCGGCGGCGTGGGCCTGATCCTCGGCGGGTTCCTCACCCAGTACCTGTCCTGGCGCTGGACCCTCTACGTCAACCTGGTGTTCGCCGTGATCGCCGTGGCCGGCGCGCTGGCCTACATGACAAGCAGCCGCCCCGTCAGCCGGCCGCGGATGGACTGGACCGGGGCGGTGCTGGCCTGCGCGGGCCTTTTCCTCATCGTCTTCGGCTTCTCCCACGCCGAGACCGCCGGCTGGACGGCCGGGCTGACCCTCGGCTCCCTGGTCCTTGGCCTGGTGCTCCTCGCCGCGTTCGTCGTCGCCGAGCGGCGGGGCACTCACCCGCTGCTGCCGCTGCACGTCATACTCGACCGCACCAGGGGCGGCTCCTACGTCGCGGTCGGCCTGTCGGGAATCGCGATCTTCGCCGTCTTCCTGTTCCTGACGTACTACCTGCAGGTCGTCAAGGGCTACAGCCCGCTGACCAGCGGGCTGGCCTTCCTGCCGATGATCGCCTGCATCCTGCTCAGCTCCAACCTGTCCAGCATCGTGGCCCTGCCGCGGGTCGGCCCCCGCGTCCTGATCACCACCGGCATGCTCTTCGGCGCCGGCGCGATGACCTACCTGACCCAGCTCACCGTGACCTCCGGCTACCTCGGCGGCATCCTGCCCGCCCTGCTCATCATGGGCCTGGGCTTCGGCATGATCTTCTCCCCCGCCATCAACACGGCCACCGCCGGCGTGCAACGCCAGGACTCAGGCGTGGCCTCGGCCCTGGTCAACACCATGCAGCAGGTCGGCGGCTCGATCGGGACGTCCGCGCTCAGCACCATCGCGCTGACCGCGACGACGAGCTACCTCGCCGCGCATCCCGCGGCGCCGCTAGCGGCGGCAGCCGCGGCCACCCACGGCTACACCACGGCCTTCGCGGTGTCCGCGGGAGTCTTCGGCCTCGGCGTCATCCTCGCGATCACCCTGCTGCCATCCAGGCAGCGGCTGGCCGCGCTGCGGGCCGCGGCCGAGGCCGGGCCCCCCGCCCGGGCGCCCGCGGACGCCGTCGCCACCGCCCCCGGCCGCGGGCCGCAACTCGAAGAGCACGCGGCGCACGCGATTCCGGTGGCCCTGCCCTGCTGCTCCCCGGTGATCAGCCACGGCTCGCTCCCGGCGGGCAGGCCTGCTGGCTGACCGGGAGCCTTGCTGACCAGGCCGCTGTCCGGGCCAGCGGCCGCGCGCAGCTCAATCGATTGTGGCCCGGGCCCAGTTATCCGGTATGCATGGTAGTGACGACCCAGTTTAGAGATTTGCCCTATTGGGGGAAACCGACCAGGAACAGATACACGGCGTGCGCACCGCGCCTGGCATAACTTACACGGTAGGCTTCGTGCGCTCGGACGGTCGACCGCGTAAGGAGGCGGATGCACACCTGGCCAGGCGCCGCCTACCCGCTCGGCGCGACGTGGGACGGATGGGGAACGAACTTCGCCCTGTTCTCCGAGGTCGCCGAGCGCGTCGAGCTCTGCCTGTACGACGAGGCGGGCGCGGAGACGCGGGTCGAGCTGACCGAGGTCGACGGCTTCGTCTGGCACGGGTACCTGCCGGCGATCGGCCCAGGGCAGCGCTACGGCTACCGGGTCCACGGCCCGTACGACCCGCGGCGCGGCGCGCGCTGCGCGCCGTCGAAGCTGCTGCTCGACCCGTACGGCAAGGCCCTTGAGGGCGATGTCACCTGGAACGAGGCCCTGTTCGACTACCGGTGGTCGGAGCCGCGGCGGCCCAACACGGTCAACAGCGCCCCCTTCATGCCGAAAAATGTGGTGATAAACCCGTTTTTTGACTGGGGTAACGACCGGCCGCCGCACATCCCGTACCACGACACGGTCATTTACGAGGCGCACGTGCGCGGCCTGACGCTGCGCCACCCGGACATCCCCCTGCACCAGCGCGGTACCTACGCCGGCCTGGCCCACCCGGCGATCATCGAGCACCTCAAGCAGGTCGGCGCCACCGCCGTCGAACTGCTCCCGGTGCACCAGTTCGTTCCCGAGCAGGCGATGGTGGCGCGCGGCCTGACCAACTACTGGGGCTACAACACGATCGGCTTCCTCGCCCCGCACAACCGCTACTGCTCGGCCGGGCAGCGCGGCGAGCAGGTCGGCGAGTTCAAGACGATGGTCAAGGCGCTGCACGCGGCCGGCATCGAGGTCATACTCGACGTCGTCTACAACCACACCGCGGAGGGTGACCACCGCGGGCCGACGCTTTGCTTCCGCGGCATCGACAACAACGCCTACTACCGGCTCGACGACGGCAACCCGTGGCGGTACATCGACTACACCGGCTGCGGCAACTCGCTCAACGTCAGGCACCCGCACTCGCTCCAGCTCATCATGGACTCGCTGCGGTACTGGATACTCGAGATGCACGTCGACGGGTTCCGCTTCGACCTCGCCTCGGCGCTGGCCAGGGAACTGCACGACGTGGACCGGCTGTCCACGTTCTTCGACCTGGTGCAGCAGGACCCGGTGGTGTCACAGGTCAAGCTCATCGCCGAGCCGTGGGACGTCGGCGAGGGCGGCTACCAGGTCGGCAACTTCCCGCCGCTGTGGACCGAGTGGAACGGCAAGTACCGCGACACCGTCCGCGACTTCTGGCGCGGCCAGCCCGCCACGCTGCCCGAGTTCGCGAGCCGGCTGACCGGCTCCTCCGACCTGTACGAGACGTCCGGGCGCAGGCCCGTGGCCTCGATCAACTTCGTCACCTGCCACGACGGGTTCACCCTGGCCGACCTGGTCAGCTACAACAGCAAGCACAACGAGGGCAACGGCGAGGACAACCGGGACGGCACCGACGACAACCGCTCGTGGAACTGCGGCGTCGAGGGCCCGGCCGAGGCGCCCGAGGTCGCGGAACTGCGGGCGCGGCAGCGGCGGAACTTCCTCGTCACCCTCTTCCTGTCGCAGGGCGTCCCGATGCTGCTGGCCGGCGACGAGATCGGCCGCACGCAGGCCGGCAACAACAACGCGTACTGCCAGGACAACGAGATCTCGTGGGTGGACTGGTCGCGCGCGGCCGGTGAAAGGGACCTGCTCGCGTTCACCCACAAGCTGGCCCGGCTGCGCCACCGCCACCCGGTCTTCCGCCGCCGCCGGTTCTTCACCGGCGGGTACCAGGGAACGGGCGACGGCGCTGACGGCGGAGGCACGGTCGACATCGCCTGGCTGACCCCGTCGGGCGACGAGATGACCGAGGCGGACTGGCGGCAGTCCTACGCGAAGTCGGTGGCGGTCTTCCTCAACGGGTCGGCGATCACCGAGCCCGACCCGCGCGGCGACCGGGTGACCGACAGGAAGTTCGTGCTGCTGTTCAACGCGGGCGCGGACCCGATCGCGTTCACGATCCCCGAGGCGAGGCTGGGCACGGACTGGGAGATCGTGATCGACACGGAGACACCGCGCGGCGACCCGAAGGACGCGATCGGCTTCCTGCCGAAGACCAAGGTCGAGGTGGCGGGCCACGCGATCGTGGTCCTCCGCTCGCGCGCGTAGCGCGGCTAGGATCTTACGGATGCGGATGATCTTTCCCTCGGCGGGGACCGAGCTTGACCTGTTCGGGCTGGCCGAGGCCTACGCCTACCCGCGGGACAACTGGGTGCGGGCGAACATGGTGACGAGCGCCGACGGCGCCGCCTATATCGACGGCCGGTCGACGGCGCTCTCGGCGCCCGACGACAAGCGGATCTTCGGCGTGCTGCGCGTCCTCGCCGACGTCGTCCTGGTCGGCGCGGGCACCGCGCGCGCCGAGGAGTACAAGCCCGCGCTCCGCCGCCCCTCCCTCGCCTCGCTGCGCGCCGGCCGTACAGGAACGCCGCCGATCGCGCTCGTCACCAGGACCCTCGGCCTGAACCTGGCCGCTCCCCTGTTCACCGAGGCACCGCCGGACGCGCGGACCATCGTGATCACCTGCGCGGCCGCGGACGCCGACCTGCGCGCCGAGACCGGCAAGGTCGCCGACGTGATCGTCGCGGGCGAGGAGAGCGTCGACCTCGGCGCGGCGCTGCGCGCGCTCGCGGACCGCGACCTGGGCCGCGTGCTGTGCGAGGGCGGACCGCACCTGCTCGGCGACCTGACCGCGGCGGGCCTGCTCGACGAGCTCTGCCTGTCGTTCAGCCCGACGCTGGCCGGCCCCGGCGCGGGCCGCATCATCGCCGGCCAGCCGTCGCCGGCCCGGCGCATGGAACTCGCGCACCTCCTCGCCGGGGACGACGACTTTTTCTTCTTCCGCTACTTCGCGCGAGCAAAAGAACAAGATCAAGACCGGTAACCGGCACTCGGAACGGGTGCCAGGCCAACCGCCGCGCCCCGCCGTTTCTCCCGGGGCGCGGCAGGCGGGAACTTGTCCGTGACGGCCGCCCGCCTGGCAAAATTGCTCAGGCAAAACTTATTAGTTATCCTTACGAATATGGACTCTGGTCGAGCGGTCGCGGATGTCAGTGAGGTCGCGGATGTCAGTGAGGTCGCGGGGGCGCTGCGCGTCGCCGTCGGGCTTGTCGTGCGCAAGCTGCGGCAGGCGCCGTTCGAGGGCGAGCTGACCCTCGCCGAGTCCTCCACGCTGTCGCGCCTTGAGCGCGGCGGGCCCGCGACGTCGAGCGATCTCGCCAGGGAGGACCGGATCAGCCCGCAGTCCATGGGCGTGACCGTGTCGGCACTGCTTGAGCGCGGCCTGATCGAGCGCAGCCGCGACCCGGAGGACGGCAGGCGGATCGTGCTGTCCATCACCGAGGCGGGGCGGCAGACCGTGCACGACAAGCGCGGCGCGCGCACCGAGCAGATCGCCGCCGCGCTCCGCGCCGGGTTCAGCGAAGACGAGCTTGCCCAGTTGAAGGCCGCCGCCGCGCTGCTTGAGCGGCTGGCGGAGAAGCTCTGATGGGGGCACGGACCACGACGGAAGCCCCAGCCGGCCGGCCGAAGCCGCCCAAGCCGGACGCGTATGCCTGGGTGGCGCTGGCCAACACGACCGCCGCCATCTTCATGGCGTCGCTCGACGGTTCTGTCGTCATCATCGCGCTGCCCGCCATCTTCCGCGGCATCAACCTCGACCCGCTGTCGGCGGGCAACATCAGCTACCTGCTCTGGATGATCATGGGCTACCGCCTCGTGCAGGCGGTCCTCGTGGTGAACCTCGGCAAGCTCGGCGACATGTTCGGCCGGGTGAAGATGTACAACGCGGGGTTCGTGGTCTTCACCTTCGCCTCGATCCTGCTGTCATTCGATCCGTTCAGCGGCGCGCACGGGGCGCTCTGGCTGATCGGGTGGCGGTTCCTGCAGGCGATCGGCGGCTCCATGCTGATGGCCAACTCCGCGGCGATCCTCACCGACGCGTTCCCGGCCGAGCGGCGCGGGTTCGCCCTCGGCACCAACCAGATCGCCGCGCTGGCCGGCATGTTCATCGGACTGGTCGCCGGCGGGCTGCTCGCCGCCTGGGACTGGCGCGCGGTGTTCTGGATCAACCTGCCCGTCGGCGTGTTCGGCACGCTGTGGGCCTACCTGAAGCTGCGCGACAACGGGGTCAGGAACCCGGCCAAGATCGACTGGTGGGGCAACGTCACGTACCTCCTTGGCCTTGGGTCGCTGCTCGTCGGGATCACCTACGGCATCCAGCCTTACGGCAAGAACTCGATGGGCTGGGAATCCCCGGTGGTGCTCAGCGAGATCATCGGCGGCATCGTCATGCTGATCGTCTTCGTGCTCATCGAGACGAAGGTCGCCGAGCCCATGTTCCGGCTGTCGCTGTTCAAGATCCGCGAGTTCACCGCGGGCAACGTGGCCGGCCTGCTCGTGTCGATCGCGCGCGGCGGCATCCAGTTCATGCTGATCATCTGGCTGCAGGGCATCTGGCTGCCGCTGCACGGCTACTCCTACGACCAGACGCCGCTGTGGGCTGGCATCTTCCTGCTGCCGATGACCGCCGGGTTCCTCGTCTCCGGGCCTACCTCGGGCATCCTGTCCGACCGCTTCGGGTCGCGGGGCATCGCGACCGCGGGCATGGCCGTGTTCGCGTCGTCGTTCGTCGCGCTCATGCTCCTGCCCGTCAACTTCCCCTACTGGCTGTTCGCGCTGTTCATCGGCCTGAACGGGATCGGCAGCGGGATGTTCGCGTCGCCGAACTCCTCCTCGATCATGGGCTCGGTGCCCGCCCGTGACCGGGGGGCGGCGTCCGGCATGCGCTCCACGTTCCAGAACTCGGGCACCGCGGTGTCCATCGGCGTCGTGTTCACGCTGATGATCGCGGGCCTGTCAAGCTCGCTGCCGAGCACGCTGTCCGGTGGGCTGACCAAGCTCGGGGTGCCCGGCGGCGTCGCTCACCAGGTCGCCACGCTACCGCCGGTCTCCTCGCTGTTCGCCTCCGTGCTCGGCGTCAACCCGATACAGCACCTGCTCGCGCCGACCGGCGTGCTCGCCAAGCTGCCCGCCGCGAGCCAGGCCACGCTAACCGGCCGCACGTTCTTCCCGTCCCTGCTGTCCGGGCCGTTCCACAACGGCCTCATCATCGTGTTCAGCGTCTCGGCGGTCCTGTCGGTCCTGGCCGGCCTGGCCTCCCTGCTGCGCGGCAAGCGGCAGGTCCCCGCCGACCCGGCCGTCGTGGCCGACCAGGCCGTCGCGCCCGGCCTCCCGGCGGACGGGCCGCGGTCCTCGGGCACGCGCGCGCCCTAGGCAGGCGCCACCGCGGCCCCGGCCCCATGCTCGGCCCCATGCTCGGCCGCGGGGTGGCCGGGACCGGCCGCGGCGCGGATCTCGCGCACGTCCAGTTCCCCGCCGCACTCGCTGCACCCGATCACGGCGTGCATGTCGTGATCGCAGCGCGTGTGGCGCAAGACGAGCGGCGTCCCCTCGGGCCCGGTGAGCCACCGGTCGCCCCACGCGGCCATGGCGGCCAGGATGGGGTACACCTCGCGGCCCTTGTCGGTCAGCCGGTACTCGTGCCGCGGCGGCTTGTCCTGGTACTCCGCCCGGGTCAGCAGCCCCTCCCGCACCAGCCAGGCGAGCCGCTTGGACAGGATGTTGCGCCCCACGCCGAGTGCGGACTGGAAGTCGCAGAACCGCCGGGTCCCCATGCACGCCTGCCGGATCAGCAGCAGGTTCCAGTGGTCACCGAGGACGCTGGCGCTGCGGGCGATCGTACAGGGCCATTCCGAGGTGTCCGTGCGCTGCATGCACCCCACGATAGCCTCGATGGTTGCATCATGGAACCATCGGCTCTACGGTGGGTTCCATGACGCGACCGCCCGCCGCCCGACGGGCAGCCGCGACGTCAGGGGGGTGCCGGTGAACGTCGCGGAGGCGCCGCGGGCACGGGGCAAGGCCCGGCGCGACACCTGGCGCTGGAAGACCACCGACGTCGCCAGGCAGGCCTTGCTCACGGCGGCCCGTGAGCTGTTCACCGAGCGCGGCTACGGTCACGTCAAGGTGGCCGACGTGGTGGCCAGGGCCGGCGCGAGCACCGGCAGCTTCTACCACCACTTCGGGTCCAAGCAGGACGCGTTCACCGAGCTGTGGGCCGCTCACTGCGCCGCGCAGGACCTGGCCCGCGACCAGGCGGAGGCCGCCGCCAGGCAGGCGGGCCAGCAGGATCCGGCCGGCCTGTGGGCCGCCGGCGTCCGCGGCGTCCTCGAGGACGCCTGGCGGCGCAGGGACCTGGCCCGGCTGTTCCTGTCCGGCGACATCCCGCCGGGTTTCGAGGCCGCCAGGCGCGACCGCGACGGCGAGCAGGCGGGGCACTGCGCCCGCGCGCTGCTGCGCGGCGACAGCGAGCAGGGCCGGCTCTACGCGAGCTGCCTGCAGGGCATGATCCAGGCCGGCGCCCAGGCCGTCATCGAGGCCCGCGACCAGGCGGAGGCGCAGCGCGCCATCGACGCGACCATCGGCTACTGCCTGCGCCTCATCACCGCCTCGCCGCCGCCGTAGCGGCGCTACGCCGGGACGAGCCGCACGGTGGCGTCCCGCGCGGTCCGCGCGAGCATCGGGTCGACGTAGCTGGCGCCGTAGCTCCGGTACTTGTCGCGGTAGGCCGCGTCGATCGCGTCGCCCGTCGCCTGCTCGTTCACCTCGGCGAACGCGACGTCCTTGTCGACGCCGCCCGAGCTGACGTGCCCGGCACCGGTCGCCCGCACTGCCCGGTACCAGGAAGAGCCCCTCCCCTTGTACGAGCGGACGTAGAGGTCGTCGCCGACCCGGACGACCCAGATCGTCACCGGGTCGCGCAGCTTCCCGTCGGCCCGCCGCGCGGCGATCCGCAGCTCGGCGGCGCCGCCGATCGCGTCCAGCTCGCCGTCCGTCCACGTGGTGGCCATGGTGTTCCTCCCCCGTGTCAGTATCCCTTACGTGTTTCTGTGCGGTCGGTCGCGGGGGCCGGGGCGGGCGAGAGCGCCGAGACCTCCGCGCGCAGGTCGGGGGTCATCGCCACGTCCAGTGCGGCCAGGGAATCGGCCAGCTGGTCCAGGTTGCGGGCGCCGATGATCGGGGCGGTGACCGCCGGGTGAGCCATGGCCCAGGCCACGGCCAGCGTGGCGGGCTTGACGCCGGCCTTCGCCGCGAACGCCGTGAAGGCGTCGGCCGTGGCGTAGTCGCTGTCGAGCGCGTAGCGGTCGATGTACAGCTGGCTCTCGATCAGCCGTCCGGCCTCGGGGCGCTTGGCGATGCCGTACTTGCCGGTCAGCAGGCCACCGCCGAGCGGGCTGTAGCTGATGACGCCCAGGTTCGCCGCCTCGGCCAGCGGCAGGATCTCGACCTCGGCCTGCCGCCTGACCAGGTTGTACATGGGCTGGATCAGCTCGAACCGGGCAAGGTGCTCCCGCGCGGCGACGCCGAGGGCCGTCGCGATCTGCCAGGCCGCCCAGTTGGAGACCGCCGGGTACAGGATCTTGCCCTGGGCCTGGAGGTCGTCGAGCGTGCGGACGGTCTCCTCGATCGGGGTCCGCTCGTCAAAGTTGTGCACGAAGTAGAAGTCGAGCCGGTCGGTGCCGAGGCGCGCCAGCGAGTCCTCGACCGCGCGGGTGACGTGACGGCGCGACAGGCCACCCGCGTTGACGTCTTTCCCGGTGGGGAAGAACACCTTGGACGTGATCACCAGGTCGTCGCGGCGGCCGGCGATGAGCTTGCCGAGTATCGTCTCCGACGCGCCGCCGCCGTACACGTTCGCGGTGTCGAAGAAGTTGATCCCGGCGTCGCGGCAGCGCGCGAACATCTCGGCCGAGGTCGCCTCGTCCGCATCGGAGCCGAACGACATCGTGCCGAAGCACAACGGGGACACCCGCACCCCGGTACCGCCCACCGTTACGTAGTCCACCCTTATGATTCCTTCCCGTCCGTCCGCCCATCGCGGCCAAGGACCTCCTTGGCCACCATCGAACCCTAACCGTGCCCCGCGTGGGAGTCCCGCCCGTGCCCGGTACCAGCACAACCCCCCACCCAGCGCTGCGCGCTTCTTGCTGTTATCAGTCAGGACGGGCCGGCGGCGTCCCTGCGCGGCACCCAGGACGTCACCGGAGCCACGTGAGTCCACTTTGTTGGTGATCCGACAACTTTCCCGCCCGCTTCGACCCGTTTTGGTGGTGCGTTTCACCGACAAAGATGCGGGTCACCGACAAAGATGCGGGTCACCGACAGAGAGCTGCTCCTCCCACTGGTGAGACCAGGCCGTGAGCGGTTCGAGGCTGGCGACGAGGCCGGCGCCGGCGGAGGTCAGCGCGTAGCCCGCCGGCGCCCGCTCGACGATGCGGGTCTCGGTGAGCTCGCGGAGCCTGCGCGTGAGCAGGCTTGAGGAGACGTCGCCGCAGGCGGAGCGCAGTTCACGGAAGGTCAGCGGCCTTCCTG
>Ga0335075_10004931_pt1 | contig 20792 bp, 18 predicted proteins | sample Lox_Sample_24_FD_206723 | JGI IMG/M metagenome (GOLD analysis project Ga0335075, IMG submission 206723) | Soil microbial communities from Loxahatchee National Wildlife Refuge, Florida, United States - Lox_Sample_2.4 | ecosystem: Environmental > Terrestrial > Soil > Wetlands | place: USA...
GAGGCGGAGAGCGGGACCGTCGCCCTACGTCGGCTGGGGGCAGACGCGCAGGAAGTGTTGCCGGTGGCGGCTTGCGTCGCCCGCCTTGCAGCGGAAGCGACCGCACCCGATCTCAGGCGTAGCGGCCAGGTCGCGCAGAACTCGGCTTGATCCGGGGAGGCCGGATCGGTCAGACTGCCGGCTGGAGAGCCGTCCTGGACCAACAACGATAGGAGCATACCATAGCACGAGGACCACTGCCCGCCCCGCCGACGCGCGACGGGCCACGAGTGAATGAGGAGATTCGAGCCGCGCAGGTGCGGCTGATCGATCAGGACGGCGAGATGCAGGGGGTTATGAGCGTTCGGGACGCGCAACAGCGCGCCTACGCCGTGGGGCTCGACCTGCTGGAGATCAGTCCCAATGCCGATCCGCCGGTGGTCAAGATCCTGGATTTCGGCAAATACAAATATGAGCAGCAAAAGAAGAAAAACGAAGCCAGGAAGAAGCAGAAGGTTATCGAGATCAAGGAGATCAAGGTCCGCCCCAATATCGATGAGAACGACTATCAGGTGAAGATGCGCGCCATGAAGTCGTTCATTGGGGAGGGGGACAAGGTGAAAGTGACGCTACGATTCCGTGGGCGGGAGATGGCTCACCAGGAGATCGGTGTTCGTGTGCTGGAACGCATCCGCGCGGAGATGGACCCCCTCTCCAAGGTGGAGCAGATGCCGCGGATGGAAAATCGCCAGATGGTGATGGTGCTGACGCCTCGGTAGTCGTCAGCGGCCAGTCGTGCCGCGGGCCCATTGCACCGCTCCCTCCCGCAAGGGAAGCGGGAGCCCGGATGGCGGGGCCAATCCTGGTTATGACGATGGGGGGTGCCGGTTGCGTCTCTATGCGCTGAGCTGGGCCGCCATGTCCTCGATATCGGTCGCGACGATGTCCCAGTCGGATTCGGGGCCATAGTCCCTCGTTTGATGGGGGCCGTACTCGGTCGGGCGGGGAAAGAAGCCGGTCATCAGACCGAGTTCGCGGGCTGCGGCAAGGTCGCTGTTGTGGGCTGCCGCCATCATGAGCTGGTGAGGCTCCAGGTCGAGCAGCTTGCACACGCCGAGATACGTTTCCGGATCGGGCTTGTAGTGGGCGAAGAGATCCGCGCCGAACACCATGTCCCAGGGCAATCCGGCTTGCTTGGCCATGTTGATGAGCAACGAAACGTTGCCGTTGGACAGGGGGCCGATGATGTACCGGCGCTTGAGGCGTGTGAGACCGGCGACGGCATCCGGCCACGGCTTCAGCCGGTGCCATCCGAGGTTTATGTGACGATGATCGGCCTCGGTCAGGCCGCGCATGTCGAACTCCCGCAGAAGCCGGTCCAGCGAGGCGCGGTGCAGGTCGTCGAGTTTGGTCCAGGGGAGCTCACCGCGGCGGACCCGGTCCATCGACGGACGGTAGGCGGCGCGCCAAGCATCCACGAGCGCGGTCCAATTCGCATCAATGCCACGTTGCCGGCCGAAATCGGTCAGCTCTGCGATCAAGCTGCCGCGCCAATCGACGACGGTGCCGAAGGTGTCGAACACTATTGCCACAGGCTGCCTGGTTGATATGTGCGCCCTCCTCCCGCGCGGCGAGTATGGGCGGGCTACGGGGTGTTGGCCAGGGCAGGAGGCGAGGATGGAGCGGGCCGGGAGGGTGAGCGGAATCGTGAGAGCCTCGCCGCTGCAGGCTCACCCGCCGCGCTGTCGCGCGGCGACCTCTCCCGCAAGAGCGGGAGAGGCGCACCTGGGTGTTCCTCGACCCCGGCTGGACATGGATCGGGGCATGCTGGTACTGGCGGGGCATGAAACGTTGGATACGGCACCGCTTGGTGCAGGAAGCACTGGGTTGGCTGGTCGCATCCTATGTCACCTTCGCCCTACGCACGACACGATGGACGCTCGAGGGAGTGGAGAACGTTGCGCCGTTTGCAGCAGGACAGCCAGTTATCGTGGCTTTCTGGCACGAGTGCCTGGCGGTGATGCCAATGCTGTGGGTGCTGTCACAAGAGCTGCCTCAGGCTCGGCGGGGCCGTGTCCACGTGCTGGTCACTCACCATCGCGATGGGCAGCTCCTGCGCGCGGCGCTGGGGCGATTTGGACTCGATATCGTGAGGGGATCTTCGACCCGAGGTGGAGCCACCGGTGTTCGGAACCTGCTAGCGCTGCTCGGTCGTGGCGATCACGTTGCGATTACGCCGGATGGCCCGCAGGGTCCCAAACGAATAGCGGCCCCGGGCGTTGCCCATCTCGCCGCTCTGTCCGGGGCGCCGGTACTGCCGTGTGCGGGACAAATGTCGCGCCGCTGGGTGCTTCGAAGTTGGGACCGAATGGTCATTCCCAAACCGTTCGCCCGCGGGGTGATCGTCTGCGGCCCGGCAATCGCGGTTACTCGCGAAGGGTGGCAGGCGGCCGTGGGGACTATCGGGCCGGCGCTCACGGCGGCTTGCGAGCTGGCCGATCGGCTTTGTCGAGCGTGAGCGTTCTACCTTCAATCTGGGCGTCGGCAGCCAGCGCGGCGACACCTGTGCTGCGGGTCATGCTCCGGCGTCGTGTGCGGCAGGGAAAGGAGATTGCCGGACGATTGCAGGAACGGGAGGGCCGCGAGGCGATGCCGCGGCCCACGGGTCGCTTGCTTTGGCTACACGCGGCCAGCGTGGGTGAGAGCGTCTCGCTCCTGCCTGTGTTGACTGAAATTGCCCGGCAGGCTCCCGAAGCGACAATGCTGCTGACGACAGGCACGGTTACGTCGGCGGCGCTGCTACAGCAGCGGTTGCCCGAGCTAGCGCTGGACGAGAAGGTGCTGCATCGCTTTGCGCCGCTTGACGTGCCCCGCTGGGGTGGCCGCTTCCTCGATCATTGGCGCCCTGACTTAGCGGTGCTGGTCGAAAGCGAGCTGTGGCCGAACATGATCGCCGGTTGCCGCGCGCGGAGGATTCCAGTGGCTTTGCTGAACGCGCGCTTGTCAGCCGCCAGTCTGCGCCGATGGCGGCTCGCACGCGGGCTGGCCCGGGATCTGCTTGGTTCGTTGGCGGTGATCCAGGCGCAGAGCGAGATGGATGCGGGGCGGCTGCGCGAGTTGGGCGCCAGGGCTGTCACAGTGCCCGGTAACCTCAAATTCGCGGCGTCGCCGCTGCCCGCGGATGCGGGTGAGCTGTCTCGCGTGCGGGCATGGATTGGCGAGCGCCCCTGTTGGCTCGCGGCCAGCACCCACCCGGGCGAGGAAGCGATCATTCTCGATGCGCATCGGGCACTTGCGGGCTGCCATGCCGGTTTGGTCTCGATCGTTGTTCCGCGGCATCCGGAGCGCGGAGAGCAGATCGCTGCGGCGGCGCGGAATGTTGAGGTCACTCGCCGCTCGCTGGGACAAGGGCCACCGGCTGCAGGCGTGTGGATAGGCGATACGCTGGGCGAGCTGGGGCTTTGGTACAGGCTGGCTGGGCTTGCTTTTATCGGTCGAAGCCTAGTGCCGCCGGGGGGCGGACAAAATCCGCTGGAGGCGGCGAGACTTGCGTGCCCGGTCGCGACGGGACCCTACACTGGAAATTTTTCCGATGCCGTGCGGGTGCTCGATTGCGCGGGGGTGCTCACGCGGGTCACCGATGCGCGCTCGATCGCGGACTGGGTCACCGCCTTGCTCCGTGCGCCTGATGAACGCGCGACGATCGGAGCCCAGGGCCAAGCCGTGGCGGCACGACATGGGGATCTGCCTCGGCGCATTGCGGCCGATCTGCTGGCGCTCGCGTCGGCGGAACGGTGATGCTTCTGCGAGCGCCGGCATTCTGGGGGCAGGGTCGCGGCGATGGGATCCTTCCACGCCTGTTGTCGCCGCTCGGCACGGTGACTGCGGCGGCAACCGCGCGTCGCGTTGCCCGGCGGGGATGGCGTGCGCCAGTCCCGGTCATCTGCTGCGGCAACGTCACTTTGGGCGGCAGCGGCAAGACGACCCTTGCGCTTGACCTGGGGCAGCGGCTGCGGGCACGCGGTGTGGCCTCGCATTTTCTGCTTCGCGGCTACGGTGGGACGTTCCGGGGTACGAAGCGCGTTGTGGCCGGAGACAGCGCCGCCCTGGCCGGTGACGAGGCACTGCTCCTGGCCGCGGTAGGGCCCACGTGGATTGGCGCGGATCGTGCGGCGTCGGCACGCGCCGCCGTGGCGGATGGCGCGGACGTCCTGGTGCTGGACGACGGGCTGCAGAACCCGACCTTAGCCAAGGACCTGTCCTTGCTGGTTGTGGATGGCGGGTTTGGCTTCGGCAATGGGCGCGTCCTGCCGGCGGGGCCGCTGCGCGAGCCGGTGGCAGCCGGAGCCGCACGATGCGCCGCGGCTGTCCTGATCGACCAGGACCGATTCGGTGCCGCTGCCGAGCTGCCACAATGGCTGCGACTATTGCGCGCGCGGCTCTTCCCGGGACCGGAGGTGGCCGCTGTCGTCGGCCGTCGCGTGCTGGCCTTTGCCGGCATCGGCAGGCCGTCAAAGTTCTTTTCGATGCTGCAAGAGGCGGGGGTTGAGTTGGTCGAATGGCTTCCGTTGCCGGATCACCATCCGTTTACGGATGACGAGTTCCGCCGGATCGTGAGCCGGGGCCAGCAACTCGACGCGTTGCCGGTCACCACGCCAAAGGACGCCGCGCGGTTGACATCGGCGCAGCGTGCGGCCGTGCACGTGGTGGGGGTCCGTTTGGCCTGGGACGATGTGAGCGCCATCGAGGGGATGCTCGATCAGGTGACCCGGAATTGGCGGGAGATGGCCGGCGCGAGGCCGGCCGCGACCGGGGCGCTGGCGACTGCACGACAGAACACTTCGATAAACCGATCCACATCAGTCTCGTCGTTATAGACGTGGGGGCTAATCCGTAAGCGTCCGAGTCGCCGGCTGACATAGACGCGTTCCTGTGCGAGCCGTTCTGTCAGGCTGGCGGGCATGCCGGCGGGGAAGGAAAGGCTGAGGACATGCGGCGCACGGACGGCTTCGTCGGAGATTTTGACGCCGAATTCGGGCAATGCCTTGGCGAGGCGGGTGGTCAGCATCATGAGCCGTTGGGTGATTTCTTCCGCGCCCCACTCGGCCATCATCTCCATTCCGATGGCGGCCATTTCGAGCGTCACGAAATGGTCCCGTTCACCCATGTCGAAGCGCCTCGCATTGGGCACGTAATCCGTGTTCCGCATGTAAGGCGCGGCTTCGGAATCGATGGCGCGGCGACCGGAGCCTGTCTGCTCCAAAGGGATGGTGCCCTGCCATCGTTTCGCGATGTAGAGGAACGCGCGGCCATAGGGGCCCAGGACCCATTTGTAGGTCGGGAAAACCAGAAAGTCCGGGTCGAAGCTGCGGACATCTGTGTGCAACACGCCGACACTGTGGGTTGCATCCACCACGAGTTTGGCGCCGATCTGGCGCAGGGCCGCGGCTACGCGGTCGAGATCGATGAGGCCACCATCCGACCAGTGTACTGACGAAATGGACGCCAAAGCCACGGGCGGGCCGACACGCTCGATGGCCGCGCACATGGCGGCGGTCCAGTCGCCGTTTGGTGGTCGTTCGACCACTTCCAGAGTGGCGCCGAAACTGGCGGCCCGACCCATCCATTCAAGCACGGGTGACGAGTGATCCTCCGCCAAGACCAGTACCCTGGAGCCTTTGGTCAGTGATAGCGCGCGCCCGGCAGTGGCTATCCCGTAGCTTACCGAGGGGATCAAGGCGATGTCATCGGGGTCGGCATTGATCAGGCGCGCAGCAGCTGTTCGAGCACGCTCGAACTGACGTTGCGCATTGCCGGCTTCCATCTCCCAGGGGCGGACCTTGCGTGCAATCCCACGCTCGCCGGCATCGCGCGATGCCAGGGGAATTGGGCTGTAGGCGGCGGCATTGAGCCAGCATACGTCGCGCGGCAGATCGAAAAGCGCGCGCTGTGACCCGAGCATGGCGTGTCCCTTCCTCGTGCTCGGGCCAGAATGGCATGGCTGGTGTCCGGGGAGGAGTGCCGGGCAAACACGGGCAAACAAGTGTCTCTGGCAGCGGCGAACGGCGGTGGGGCCCTTTTTAGATTCTGGCGTTTAATCAATATGTAAGGTACGGTTCCCGAGTCGCGATGTTAGGAGTTTGCTGCAAAGGTGTGGGGCTGCGGCAGCCGACCGCGGGCATGCTGTGGTTCCTGGGAGCGTCGAGTCCGCGGGCAGACATGGATGGCCGGCCACTCCTGGCAATGACGGGTGGGCGCGATCGTTGTGCGCGCCGGCGCGCTATGGGGGACTGTTATGACAAATGGTTGCCTGCCTACCCGTCGAATGCTGATCGGCCGGGTCGGAGCCGTGATTGGGGTGTTCGGCACGTTCCTGCTCCCCTGGCAGACTGCCGGCGCAGCTTCCGTGCCAAGTCGTGCCGAGCGGCGGGGGCAGGGACGGGCGCCGCTGGTCATGCTCGATCCTGGGCATGGGGGGAAGGATCCCGGGGCGATCGGCGTTTCGGGGACCTATGAAAAGCATATCTCTCTTGCCGCTGGCGAAGAATTGAAGCGTCTGCTGGAGGCGGAGGGTCGCTACCGTGTGGCCCTGACCCGTACGCGGGACGTGTTCATCCCGCTGGAGCAGCGGGTTGAGATCGCCAATGGGCAAGGGGCGGCACTGTTCGTGTCGATGCACGCCGACGCCTTGCCCCACCGGGATTGGGAGGTTCGCGGCGCCAGTGTCTATACCTTGTCCAGCACAGCGTCCGATCCGGAGGCTGCGGCGCTCGCGGCGCGGGAGAACAGCGCCGACCGATTTCTGGGGCCGGCCTACCGGGCAGTGACCCCTCAGATCGCGAGCATATTGAGCAGCCTGGTTCGGCGCGAGACGCGGGGCGAGTCGGCTCACCTCGCGCGGCAGATGGTGGGCAGCCTCGAGCAGGAAGTGCCGATGCTGCCCAATCCGGACCGACACGCCGGGTTCGTCGTGCTGCAATCGACTGAAATTCCGAGCATTCTGGTCGAGATGGGCTTCATGTCCAATCCGCAGGACGAGGGGTTTCTTCGCCGGCCGGCGTATCGCGCCCGGGTGGCGAGCGCGATGAAGCAGGCGATCGATGCTTACTTTGCCACTGCTCGCGACAGCGAGAGGGCCGGCTAGCGGGAAAACGCGCTGGTCGCTGGTATCGAGAAGGCCCATATCGTCGCCGCTATGGCTGGACCACTGACAGCGGGACAACCGCTCATCCCACGCCACGCTCCTGGCGGACCGGAGCGGCGGCGCCCGTTGCCGCCCGGCAGGCGGCAACGGTGGTCTTGGCCGCGCAAGGTGCTTGGCGGTTTGCTTGGGCTTGCGGCGGCCACGATTATAGCCGTCGGGCTCGCCGGCTTTCTCGCTTGGCTGCGCATCAGTGCGGACCTGCCCAGCGTGGAGGGGCTGCGCGGCTACGAACCCCCGATGATGAGCCGAGTGTACGCCAGCAACGGGCGTCTTATCGCCGAACTGGCGGCGCAGCGGCGGATATTCGTCCCCTATTCGGCGATACCTCCGCTTCTGCAGTCGGCGTTCATTTCGGCAGAGGATCAGAATTTCTGGCAAAATCCAGGCATTGATCCGCTCGCAATCATTCGCGCCAGCGTGTACGACCTGATGCACCTTGGCAGCGGGCGGCGGCCAGTCGGGGCTTCCACGATTACCCAGCAAGTTGCCAAGAACATGCTGCTGGGCAACAGGATGGATCTCACTCGAAAGATCGAGGAGGCGGTTCTCGCGCTTCGCATGCAGCGAGTGCTGAGCAAGCAGCGGATTCTGGAGATCTATCTCAACGAGATTTACCTGGGTGAACAATCGTATGGGGTTGCAGCGGCGGCGCAGACTTATTTCGATAAGCCGCTCGACCAACTCTCGCTTGCAGAGGATGCCACTCTCGCCGCGCTTCCCAAGGCGCCTGGAAATTACGACCCGTTCCGGTTCCCGCAGGCAGCTAAGGGCAGACGCGACTGGGTGCTGGATCGGATGGCCGAGGACCATGTCATAACAGCGGCCCAGGCGGCGGCGGAGAAGGCCGAGCCGCTGGTGCCGGTTTTATCCCACCAGCCAGCAGCGATCGTCGGTACGGGCTGGTTCACCGAGGAAGCACGCCGCGAGCTTGATGCGTTATTCGGCGACGACACGGTCTTGCAGGGGGGTCTGACAGTGCACACCAGCCTCGATCCTGCCTTGCAGACCAAAGCCGAACAGGCGGTTCGCGACGGGCTGATGGAGTATGATCGCAAGATGGGGGGTTGGCGTGGTGCGCTGGCACATCTCAGCTCCGCCGACCTGGCTGGTAACTGGGCCGACCCGCTTGGCCAAGTCAGCCGGCCCCCGGGCATGTTGCCGGACTGGCGACTTGCTGTGGTCTTGACGGTATCTTCGGCAGAGGCGCGGGTGGGCTGGGTCGCTCAGCAGCAAGACAAAAGCTCGTCACCGGTGGAGCGGATCGGCAGCGTCCGATTATCAGACGAGACATGGTACCGCCCGATGACGCCTGAAGGTAAACCGGGCGCGCCTTACCATAGCCTGACGGAGATGCTGCGGCCTGGAGACGTCATAATGGTCCGGCCTGCGGGTGCTGCGGCTGGGGATGCATCCGGGCAAGTTGCGTTGCGTCAAGTTCCCAAGGTTCAGGGCGCGCTGGTGACGCTGGATCCGTCCTCGGGCCGCGTGCTGGCGATGGTCGGTGGGTGGAATTTTGCCGCGAGTCAATTCAATCGGGCGACTCAGGCGGAGCGACAGCCGGGCAGCAGCTTCAAGCCAATCGTGTATCTGACGGCACTGGAGAAGGGCATCTCGCCGAGCGAACGGTTCCTGAACGGGCCGCTGGTAATCTATCAGGGAGCCGACGGTGTTTGGCGCCCGCACAATTACGAGGGGAATTTCAGCGGTCCAACACCGCTTCGGGTGGCGCTCGAGCAATCACTTAATCTAGTGACGATTCGTGTTGCACAGCGGATCGGCATGACGGCGGTGGCGCAGACGGCGAAGGAGTTCGGCATGGTGGACTCGATGCCGAAGGTCCTTCCGGCGGCACTTGGCGCGGTGGATACCACAGTGCTGCGGGAGGCGGGGGCCTATGCGAGCCTGGACGAGGGAGGGCGCAAGGTGGTTCCGACGCTGATCGACAGCGTGCAGGACCGCGAGGGGCATGTGGTCTGGCGCCCCCCTGGCCTTGATTGTGGCTGCGACGATCCATCGAAGCCACCGCTGATCACCGATGAGCGGCCTCAGATCGCAGACCCGCAAAGCGTGTTTCAGCTCGTGACTATGATGCAGGGCGTAGTACAGCGCGGCACCGGCGTGCCGGCGGGTGCGGGGTTGCATCGCCCGATTGCCGGCAAGACGGGGACCACTCAGGACTTCGTCGATGCGTGGTTCTCTGGTTTCACGCCTGATCTTGTGACGGTCGTATGGGTCGGTTTCGACAATCCTTCGAGCCTTGGGGATAACGAAACTGGTGCAGCGGTCGCGGCCCCGATCTGGCACAATTTCATGGCATTCGCGCTCAAGGACCGGCCGGTTTTGAACTTCCCGCAGCCGCCCGGCGTGACAATGGCATCTTGGGATAGCGGCTCGGGCACGGTGGTGGACGCGTTCAAGCCCGGGCAGGTGCCGGGCGCCTCGGGTCCCGTGGGTGGGGCGGTAGCTGGCAACTCTGGGACTACCCAGGGGTCGCAAGACGCATCCACTGCCAGCACCGCTGGCGGGATCGACAGTTCGCTTGGCGGACTATATTGACCTCTGCCGTTTTCACGATTTGCGGGTGATGTGAGATGTCTGCCGAGTCGGACGCCTTGAATGATCAGATCAAGCGGTCTGTAGCGCTGCTGAGGAGGCATCTTTGACTGGGATGCTTCGAACGCGCATCTAGCGGAGCTGAATGCTCAGTCCGAAAGCACCGAGCTGTGGTCGGATCCGGCGGCTGCACAAAAGGTCATGCGGGAGCGAAACCAGCTCGCGTCGCGGATCGAGGGGGTGCGGAGGCTCGAAGCAGAGGTAGCTGATACGCTGGAGCTGTTGTCGCTTGCCGAGGCGGACGGCGACGAGACAATGATCGAAGAGAGCATCGCTACGTTGCGGGCCCTGGCGGAGCAGGCCAAGCGTCGAGAGCTCGAGAGTCTTCTCTCAGGCGAGGCCGATGCGAACGACTGCTACGTGGAGGTCAACGCCGGCGCGGGCGGCACGGAGGCGCAGGACTGGGCGGAGATGCTGGTCCGCATGTACATGCGGTGGGCTGAGCAACACAGCTATAAGGTGCAGCTTCTGGGAGAGAGCGAGGGCGAGCAGGCGGGGATCAAGTCCGCCACGCTTCTGGTCAGCGGGCCGAATGCGTACGGGTGGTTGAAGACTGAGGCAGGGGTGCATCGGCTGGTCCGGATCAGCCCGTTCGACGCCGCAGCGCGCCGGCAGACCAGCTTTGCCAGCGTCTGGGTCTATCCGGTGGTTGATGAGAGTATCGACATCGACATCAATGAAGGTGATCTGAAGGTGGATACTTTCCGATCCTCGGGGGCCGGCGGACAACACGTCAACAAGACCGAAAGTGCGATCCGGATTACGCATCTGCCGACCGGCATCGTGGTGGCCTGCCAGACCGATCGCAGCCAGCACCGCAATCGGGCGACGGCCATGGCGATGCTCAAGGCGCGACTGTATGAGGCAGAACTGCAAAGGCGGGAAGCGGCGGCGGCGGAGCAGGAGAGCAGCAAGACCGATATCGGTTGGGGGCACCAGATCCGCAGTTATGTGCTGGCACCGTATCAGTTGGTAAAGGACCTGCGCACCGGGGTCGAAAAGGGCAATCCGGATGCCGTGCTGGGCGGTGATCTAGACGCGTTCATGGCAGCCGCGTTGGCGGCGCGGGTGGGTGCTACTCGGAGCGAGGCAAGCGCGCAGGCACGATAGGCGTTGATCTTCGTCGCGGGACGCGGAATTGTGCTGCTATGCCGATTCTCTCTGGAATGGCGCGGGTGGCTGGCATCGCCGGCTGGCCGGTGGCGCATTCCCGCTCGCCACGCGTTCATGGCTTCTGGTTGCGGCGCTATGGGATAGATGGCGCGTACGTTCCGCTGCCCATTCGCCCCGGTCATTTCGATACAGCCATGCACGGCCTGGCGGCCGCCGGGTTTGCCGGTACGAATGTCACCATACCTTACAAGCTGGAAGCCTTTGCACTCTGCGACGAGATGGATGACGCCGCGCACCGCATCGGGGCAGTGAACACGCTGGTTTTCAGGGACGGGCGGATCAGGGGGAGCAATACGGACGGGTTCGGCTTCATCGCCAATCTGCGCGATCATCAGGTCGATCCAGCGGCTGGGCCGGCGCTGGTTTTGGGCGCCGGCGGCGCGGCCCGGGCGGTTGTTGCGGGCTTGGCTGCATTAGGGGTGCGGGTGACGATTGCCAACCGCTCATCGGCTCGTGCTGAAGCGCTGGCGGCGCAGTTCTCGGGTGTGCGTGTCGTGGCGTGGGATCTGCGGTCGGAGGTGTTGGGCGATCATTCTTTGGTCGTGAACGCTACTTCGCTGGGAATGTCGGGGCATGGGGAACTGGAGCTGAACCTGAGATTAAGCCATCCCGCGCTTGTGGTGGCGGATCTTGTGTATGTTCCACTGGAGACCGCGTTGCTGCGCGCGGCGCGTCATCACGGGCTGCGCATGGTCGATGGTCTGGGGATGCTTTTGCATCAGGCTCGTCCGGGCTTTGAGGCGTGGTTCGGGGTTGATCCGACGGTGGATCGGGAGCTTCGGCGGTTCGTCGCAGCGGACCTTGCTGGCGGATGAAGATCATCGGGTTGACCGGCGGCATCGGCATGGGGAAGTCGACCGCCGCGGCGGTGTTTCGTCGCGCTGGTATCCCTGTGTTTGACGCGGATGCTGCCGTCCACAGGCTGCAGGCGCGCGGTGGGCGCGCAGTACCGGCCATCGAGGCCGCCTTTCCCGGCACAGTACTGAACAGGGCGGTAAATCGGGTTGCGTTGCGTCATGCTGTGCTGGGGAAGCCGGATGCTCTGAGTAAGCTCGAGAGCATTCTGCATCCCATGGTCAGGCAAGAAGAGGCTGCATTCTTGCGTCGGGTTCGGCTCGCCGGAAAACCCCTTGCTGTCCTGGACATTCCGTTGCTGCTGGAAACCGGGGGGGATCGGGATGTTGACTGGGTCATCGTGGTTTCCGCGCCGCGGAGCATACAAGAGCAGCGAGTGCGGCGCCGCCGCGGTTTGAGTGCGGACCAGGCCGGCGCCATCATCGCTCGACAGATGCCCGACGGTGAAAAGCGCCGTCGCGCCGATACAATCATTCCGACTGGCCTTTCTCGTCACCACGCGTTTCGCGCGCTCAGCAGATTGATCAGGGAGCTGCGGCATGACCCGCACTGTGCTGTTCGATACCGAAACCACAGGTTTGGAGCCGCATCTGGGGCACCGCGTCATCGAAGTCGCGGCTCTGGAGCTGCTCAATGATCTTCCGACGGATCGGCATTTCCATGCCCTGATAGATCCGGAACGGGAGATCTCGTATGAGGCAGCGAGGGTACATGGCATTACCAACGCTCAGATTGCAGGGAAGCCGCGGTTCGCGGAGATCGTGGTGCCACTGCTCGATTTTCTAGGCGACAGCACGCTGGTGGCGCACAATGCGGAGTTCGATTTCGCATTCCTGAATGCCGAGCTGCGTCTGCTTGGCCTGCCGCCGCTGGAGCCATCCCGGATGATTGATACTCTGGCGCTTGCCAAGGCTCGGTTTCCCGGGCTGCCGAACAGCCTGGACGCCTTATGCCGCCGCTTCTCGATCGATCTTTCCGGCCGTAGCCGGCACAACGCCCTGCTGGATTGCCGCTTACTGGCAGAGGTCTATGTCGAACTCATGGGAGGCCGCCAGCGTGGTCTGTCGCTGACGGTCGAGGTTGTGCAGGCACCGCTCGTTTCGTACAGCCACGGCGGACCGCGAACACCTCGGGTGGTGATACCGACCGCAGCCGAACTGGCTGCACACGCAACGTTTGTCGTGCGCCTGAAGGGCGCGATATGGATGTCGGCGTGAACACGGGCGGGATGCGCTGGTCAGATCGGCATCAGACCGAGGCAGCGGCCCATTTGACCGGCCAGGCAAAGAAATTCGACCAGCTCACCAAGTGCGGGCAGGATTGGGCGCTTCAGGACGCACGACAGTCCCCAGAGTTCTTCGACGGCATCGGCGGCACCGGCCAAAACGGGATCGCCGCCTGTCAGCAAGAGGATTGGCAAATTCCTGTCGTGACTGGCGACTGTCTTCATCACGTGGCACCCGTCCTGACCAGGAGCCTCGATTGCGGCCAAGACGGCCATTGGTCGGCACTTGGCGAGCACTGGCGCGAGATCTTCGCCACTCGCCACGGGGCGGACGGTCACTTCGAGAAAATCGCAGATGTCGCGGATCGTCTCGGAGACGCAATTGTCATCCTCGACGACGACAATGATTGGCTCGCGTTCGCGGGGCAATGACGTCGGCGCGCGATACCTAGCGATATTTGATGCGATTTTCCCACCAACACCATCCATGGCGTACTACACCTTGTTTGTTTGGAGGCTCCCTGGCCTCGTTGGGGGAATTGTGACCAAGGATGGTTAACGGTGAAAGCGGGTTGGGCGTCAGTAAAGCGTCAGGGATCGTCAGAAAAGCGTCAAAGATCGTCAAATCGACAGAGAGTGCTGTGGGAGGTGGTTTGATGCCGGTGCCGCCTGTGTCACGCCCGAGGGGCAAGTTGCTGCTGGGGAAAAAAAGCCTTGCCCAGGCACCCCAATCTGGTGTATAGGATTGGCTACGCTGGCGATGTGTGCGCGCAGGAGGGGGGTCCGACCTTCTTTTCCGACCTTGTCCCTGTGGTTTGGGTCGGTTCGGCCCAAGACTACCGCGGCAGCGTAGTTCAAGCAAATTTCCTGCGCGCAACCGCCAACGCACCAGAATGGGCGGGAGAAGACCGGGGATGACGGGTGCGGCCGGGGAGGACCGCTTGTGGTGGTTGCCGCGCCTTCCAGAGGACAAATTCCTCGTCATCAGAAAAAAAGCCTTGCCCAGGCACCCCAATTTGGTGTATGAGATTGGCTATGATGACGTTCTGCGCGCGTGCAGGACTGCCTCGACCTTGTTTCCCACTGTTGCTTCGGATTGGCCAGTGCCCCGCGTCGTCGATCGTGCGGGCACGCTGTGCAGCGTCGTAGGGCGGACGCAGTCCGTCGGTGCGCCGTTCATTTTGTCGCGTGGGCGGTAAACGTACGGCGGACGAGGTCCGCTGTCGACCCGCAGCGCTAGCGCTGCGGCCGCTATTGGGGTCCGAGAGGATCGTCAACTGCGCCCTCGACCGGGCTTGCGGCAGGGGGAGTTGGTGACTCCGAGATGAGCCCCGACAAGTGACGGTATCCTTTCAGACTGCCGGGAGCTGCTGACGAAGGGTGACGATTGGCCTCCGCGCATAGCGGGCCCCGTGCGGGGAGTACGAATATGACGCGACCTGCTGTTGAGGCGGCTCGGGAACATACAGAGTTGGCTATTGCGACACTGGCGAAGATTATCGCCGACGCGTCGGCATCGGCGGCGGCGCGGGTGAACGTGGCGCTTCTGAACCGCAGTTGCGGCAGATCGTCGGTGACGGAGCGTGCCGCGGACGACATGGATACCCTGCCGGATGATCAGCTCGGACGCGAAATCGATCGCCGGATCGCTGAAGCGGCTGCTTTTGGCCGACGCCAAGACACAACCAGTGCAGGTGGAGGAGGAGCACCGACGCACGATCCAGCGGGACCTGACGGCGTGGACTGAGCATGCGCTGGCGCCACTTGACCAGGCACCAGCGCGGCACCAGCGGCTGCTGATCGACGAACTTGAACGCATCGAGCGCGGCGAGATTGACCGGCTGATGGTGTTCATGCCGCCAGGCTCGGCGAAATCGACTTATGCGTCGGTCCTGTTTCCTGCATGGTGGTTCTGCGGCCATCCACGCTCTGCGGTGATTGCAGCATCGCACACGGCGGCACTGGCGCAGCGTTTTGGTCGGCGGGTCCGCAATACGATCGCCGAGAACGCTGCGGCACTAGGCTTCGGCCTGGCGGCCGATAGTGCGGCGGCGGGGCGGTGGGAGACGAACGCGGGCGGCGAGTATTATGCGGCGGGCGTTGGTGGTTCGATCACCGGGCGTCGCGCCGACCTGGCCATTGTCGATGATCCGGTGAAGTCGCGCCAGGCGGCAGAAAGTCAAACGCATCGCGACCGCGCCTGGGACTGGTTCCGGGCTGACCTGCTGACGCGGTTGAAACCTGGGGGCCGCGTCGTTCTGATTATGACCCGGTGGCACGAAGACGATCTGGCTGGCCGACTGCTGCTGATCGAGGCGGAGCGTTGGCGGGTCCTATCGCTGCCGGCCATTGCCGGCGCGGATGATCCGCTGGGTCGAGGGCCCGGCGAGCCGCTGTGGCCGGAGTGGGAGTCGGCGGCTGAACTGTCCGACAAGCGCCGGACAGTGGGCGAACGAGATTGGTTGGCGCTCTATCAGCAGGACCCGCGGCCGCCCGAAGGGGCGCTGTTCCGAGTGCGGCGCATCCCAATTCTTGATGCAGAGCCGGCTGGGAGCCGCGCGGCGCGGGGCTGGGACCTGGCGGCGACAGCGACCGTCGGAACCGCAAATCCGGACTGGACCGTGGGGCTGAAGCTCGGACGGCTGGTTGATGACACATTCGTTGTGCTCGATGTCGTGAGACTGCGCGGCGGGCCCGATGAAGTGGAGGCGACGATCGCTAATACCGCCGGCGCTGATGGCCGCGAGGTGTCGATCGGGCTGCCACAGGATCCGGGGCAGGCGGGCAAGGGACAAGTGCAGTACCTTGTTCGCAAATTGGCGGGCTTTCGGGTCGAGGCGAGCCCGGAAACCGGTGACAAGGCGACCCGCGCGGCGCCAGTCGCTTCGCAAGTCAATGTCGGCAACGTCCGGCTGGTGCGTGCGCCCTGGAACCGGGCGCTGCTCGATGAGATGGCGGCGTTTCCGTCGGGGCGCCATGACGATCAGGTGGATGCACTGGCGCGCGCTTTTGGTTTGCTGGTTGCATCGCCTGAGCCGGCCCGGCGGGCGACGATCCCGATCATGGGTCGTTGAATTCGCCGAAGACCCCTCGCGCACGTCCGTTCTGAGAGACGCAATTATGGGACGCAACGTCCATCCCGGCTTCAATCCGCAGTTCAGTCGCATCAGGGGCAGGTAGTCACCAGTGTTCGGATCGATCGCCGCCCGGGTGCCGCAGGACAAGGACCTGCCTGAACGCGCTTGGCGCCTGGAGGTGCTGCGCCGCGTGTTGGATGGCACGCTCTATGATGTGCTGCCGCACCCGTTCCACGACGAGCGGAAGGCGGGGGGCGAATATGTGCCGCTGCGGGATCGCCGGCCCTGCGTGCGATATGCGCTCTGCCGCACGGTGGTCGAGGACAGCGTATCGCTGTTGTTCGGCGAGGGACGGTTTCCGGCTATCGACTGCCCGGACGAGGCAACGCGGGAGTCGCTGCATGACCTGCTGGTTGAGGCAGGCGCCAATCGCGTTATGATCGATGCTGCGACGCGCGGCTCGGTCGGCTCGGTGGCGATCCTGTTGCGCGTATTGCGTGGGCGCATCTTCCTGGATGTGCTGGATACGCAATACCTGACTCCGGTCTGGGATCCGGAAGCGCCGGACAGGTTGCTGTCGGTGCGTGAGCGCTACAAGGTACAAGGGCGGGCACTGCGGGAGCAGGGTTTCGGGATCCGCGAGGACGAGCTGGAGGCGGACCACTGGTTCGCCCGGGAGTGGACTTCGGACGACGAGACTTGGTTCTTGCCGATGCGGGTGGCAGCCGATGGACCGCTCGGCGCCCCGGAGATCGACGAGGATCGCAGCGTACGGCACGCACTCGGATTCGTGCCGATGGTCTGGGTCCGCAACCTCCCGGGCGGCGATGGCCCCGACGGTTGGTGCACATTCCGTTCTGCGATCGATGCACAGATCGAAATCGACTATCAAATGAGCCAGGCTGGGCGGGGGTTGAAGTACAGCTCGGACCCGACGCTCCTGATCAAGGAGCCGGCAGCGCCGGACGGCGAGATCATCAAGGGTGCCGGCAACGCGCTAGTGGTGAGCGAAAAGGGTGACGCGCGGCTTCTGGAGATCGGTGGCACCGCGTCGGCGGCTGTGCTGGATTACGTGCGGACGCTGCGCGAGCTGGCGTTGGAGAGCGTGCACGGCAACCGCTCGAACGCGGACAAGGTGAGCGCGGCGCAGTCCGGCCGCGCCATGGAGATGTTGCATCAACCACTGATATGGCTGGCGGATCGGTTGCGCATCTCATATGGCCAGGAAGGGCTGCTGCGGCTGGCGCGTATGATCGTGGCAGCGGCACAGATGTATCCGATCAAGGTGCAGGGACGATCGGTGCGGCTGTCCGCCGCTGCGCCGTTGTCGCTGCGCTGGCCCGAGTGGTTTCCGCCAACCGGCGAGGACAAACAGCAGGCAGCGAGCACGCTGTCGGCGCTGCGCAATGCCGGGCTAATCAGCCGTGAGACCGCCGTGAAGGATCGCGCGCCGGTTTACGACGTGGACCACGTGGCCGCTGAGTTGGCGCGCATTGCCGCAGACGAAACAGCAGCAGATCTGCGTGCCCGCAATCAGAGCGCACGGGTGAACGCAACGGAGATGATGCCGGAATGACCGGCGTGGCGGTGTGAGGCTGCCGTAACCTAGAGGACATCGATGTCGGCTACTTCCCCAACTCCGGACCTGCCTGAGGCGAAATCCTTGGCTACCAGGGAGCCGGAGACGTTTTCGCGCGACTACGTGCAAGAACTGAGGCGAGAAAACGAGCAATGGCGCCACAAGGCCCGTGGCCATGAGAACGAAGCGGCCAAGGCGCGAAACGAGGCTCAGGCGGCAATCGCCGAAGTGCGCCGTGCGGCCGATGCCCAGATCATCCAGGCGGAACTGAAAGCGTCTGCTCTGGCAGCAGGCATGATCGACGTCGAGGGATTGAAGTTGCTTGACACCTCTGATGTAGAGCTGAATGAGGAAGGCAACATCGTCATTCCCGCAGCGCTCTTTGCCGACGCCAAGAAGGCGAAGCCGTGGCTATTCGGACAGGCCAGCACGTCGAGCACGGCGGCGACGCCGAAGATCGAACCGCCGAAGACCAAAAGCGTGCGCGAAATGGACGACAAGGAACGTCGCGCGTTCGAACGCGAACACGGCATCTATCGCTGATCGTGAGTCGGCGCCGAGAGCGCCGGCGACTGACCGCCCACCGGGCCATGACGGCCAGGGGCTTCCCCACATAACAACGAGGAGTCCCTTATGGGCATTCAGAACTTCCCGGCGCAACTGCAGCCGATCATTCAGCAGGGCTATCTGGAACACGCGTTTGAAGAATCTCTTCGTGCCAAGCTGGCCTATCGTGCCGTGGCAGACCGTGAACCCTTCGAGGGTCAGATCGGCGAGACCAAGACCAAGACTCGCACCGGCCTGCGGCCGCCTGCCACGACGCCGCTGGTGCCGTCGAACAACACAAATTTCGACAACGGCATGACACCTTCGGTGCCTGGGGTCGAGCAGTACACGCTGACGCTGAATGCGTACGGTGACACTGTTGATCTTAACGTCGTGACGCAGAAGGTCGGCATCGCCAATCAGTTCATTATGAATGCACGGCAGCTCGCAGAGCAGGCGGCGCGCACCTTGGATACTCTGGCGGTGAACGCGCTGTTGAATACGTATCTCGGCGGCAACACGCGAGTACGTGTCACGCTCGGCTCACCAGCTACCATGCTATCGGTCGATGACATCCGCGGTTTCCAAAATGTATTCACCAGCAGCGGTGTGCTGGTTGCGGTGTCCACATCGAATACCTTGACGGTGTCGATCAATGGCACGGCCTACACCGTGACCGGCGCGACCCCGGATGGCACCAATGTTTCGACTGCGCCGGGTGGTATTTCCGGCACTCTGACCACTTCCACGAACGTGTCGGTCTCGAATGGAACAGCCGGCAATCCGGTGGTGGCGTCGATTGCGCCGACGGTGGTTCGGCCCAACAACCGCGCGACAACGGCGGCGCTTATCGCTGGCGATACACTGACCATGGTGGGATGTGTGCTGCAGGCAGCGACGCAACTGCGGCTCAACAACGTGCCGGAGATCGACGGGGCGTACAATTTCTACCTGGATGCGCAGCAGCTCCAGGGATTGTTCAACGACACCGCGTTCCAGACCTTGTTCCGCGGCGCATACCGGGCGCCGGAATACCGACAGGGCGAGGTATTCGAGCTTGTTGGGGTGCGCTTCATCCCGACCAACCTGGCGCCGCAGCAGAACCTGGGCGGGCTCAATATCCGTCGTGGCCTGGTTTGCGGAGCCGGCGCGTTGATCGAGGCAGATCTGCCGACAGCGAACACCGAGACCGACAATCCGCTTGCCGAGGAGATGGTGATTGATGGCGTGCGGATGATCACCCGCGCGCCGATGGACCGTTTGCAGCAGATCGTCGCGCAGTCGTGGGAGTGGATCGGAGCGTTCTGTACGCCGTCCGACACTACCGCCAATCCGACGGTTCTGCCGACGGCGACGAACTCGGCCTGGAAGCGGGCAGTGGTGATCGAGTCGTTATGATACCGCACTACGCTGGCGCGGCTCGCCGGACCACGTCTCGCGACGGGTCCGGCGGTGGCGCACTGCGAGTCAAATTAATGGAGTACGACATGTGCAACCCGCGCGACGCAGCGCTTGAAGACATGTCGGGCGGGTGACGGATGTCGGGTACCATCACTCCTTCGCCGGCAGCGGGATATTCGACGGCGCTGTTCAGCGATGCGGAGAAGGCCGACATTCGGCGCTTCTGCGGCTATCCGGCTTATGGCGGCACGCCGTCTGGCTTCCAGAGCTGGCGGTATTTTCAGGTCTATGGCCTGCTTGAATTCCGGTTGGACAATCTCGCGCCGGCCGAGGCTCAGACCGTCCGGTACTACATAAGTACCTTGTATGGTCTGGAAAGCGCGGTGCTGGGCGCCAGCGGCAACCTGGACACCGATCAAGCCGCTGTATGGAAGCATAATAAGGACGAGGTGCGCGACCGCGCCGGACTGCTCGACAACTGGCGGCGGCGGTTGTGCGGCTTCCTGGGCATTCCGCCGGGACCGGATCTGGCCAGCGGCAATACGATCGGGCTGATCGTCTGATGGTCTCACAGGCGACAATCCAGACCAAGGTCAATCAGGGCTTCGGCATCGTCGCTACCGCGGCCGGCGTAAGCTGCGAGTGGTATCGCGCCTGCTCGGCAGGGAGCCCGATCTCGGGCGGCAACTGGATGGGCACGCTGCCGGTATTGTTCGATACCGCGCCCGACCTGATGCAACGAACTCCGCGCCGGCGGGACAAACCGGAGGAGTGGTTCGGCGCGTTTGATACCATCGGTGTCGCCGTCGGCGACTACCTGACCACACCGAGCTGCGAGACGATGTTCATAGCGGCTATCGACCCGTTTCGGCCGGCGCGGCTAGTGCTGTGCAACCGCACTGTGGACATCCGACAGCCGGCTATGAAGATCGGTTATGGCGCGATTGGGGGCTATGGCGGCGACACGCGAGCAGCGGAGACGGTGCTGGCGAGCAGTTGGCCCTGTGCGATGGTGCAGGGCACCAAGGGCGAGACAGGCGATACTCGGCTGCCCGGCGACGTGAAACTACCGTGGTCGATCGCGCTGTTGCCGGCTATTCCCGGTGTCGTGCTGCGCAACGATTTGATCCTGGTTGATGA
>Ga0335075_10004932_pt1 | contig 20792 bp, 20 predicted proteins | sample Lox_Sample_24_FD_206723 | JGI IMG/M metagenome (GOLD analysis project Ga0335075, IMG submission 206723) | Soil microbial communities from Loxahatchee National Wildlife Refuge, Florida, United States - Lox_Sample_2.4 | ecosystem: Environmental > Terrestrial > Soil > Wetlands | place: USA...
ACCCAGAAGCGCGAAGTCGGCTTCGTCTTCCAGCACTACGCCGCCTTCAAGCACATGACCGTGTACGAGAACGTCGGCTTCGGGCTGAAGATCCGCAAGTGGAAGAAGGACAAGATCCGGGCGCGGGTCGACGAGCTGCTGAACCTGGTGCAGCTGCCGGGCCTCGCCGACCGCTACCCCTCGCAGCTGTCCGGCGGGCAGCGGCAGCGGATGGCGCTGGCGCGGGCGCTGGCGGTGCAGCCGCAGGTGCTGCTGCTGGACGAGCCGTTCGGGGCGCTCGACGCGAAGGTGCGCAAGGACCTGCGCACCTGGCTGCGCAACCTGCACGAGGAGATGAACGTGACGACGATCTTCGTCACCCACGACCAGGAGGAGGCGATGGACGTCGCCGGCCAGCTGGTGGTGATGAACCAGGGGCGGGTCGAGCAGTCGGGCAGCGCCGACGACCTCTACGACAAGCCCGCCAACGAGTTCGTGATGAGCTTCGTCGGCGAGGTGAACCGGCTCGGCGACTCCTTCGTGCGACCGCACGACATCGAGGTGGTGCGCGACCGCGACGACTCGACCGAGGAGGCGATGGTCCAGCGGATCGTCGCGCTCGGGTTCGAGATCCGGGTCGAGTTCGTGCTCGGCGACGGCACCGAGGTCTGGGCGCAGCTGACCCGCGGCGAAGCCCAGCGCCTCGAGTTGCAGGAGGGCCAGATCGCCTACCTGCGCCCGGTCCACGCAAAAAGCTTCAACGGTTCGTCACCAGCCGACACCCGTGGGGCCTCGACTCCCCACGGGCCCACGGACGGAGGCGACGCGGAGGTTTCCGCAGCCGCTTGAAGAGGCGACGGGCGGGGTGCGCTTTGCCGGGTGGCGCCCCGCCCAACTCGCCGCTGATGACGGAATTGTGGCCGATCCCACGGCGCCACGCTCGATTTCCCACCCCCACCCACCATGCGTTCGCACTTAGCCTCGCTATGCGGTGATTTCTGCGAACTCACTTGGGGGCGGTGATAGGAAAGTCCATCGGTCGAAGTTCCGCCGCCGTGTTATCTTGATTTAGTCGCTCAAGAAACTACGGAAAGGAGCGCAGAAGAGATGGGCAAGAAGGTCTCACGGACCACCTTCACCTCTCGGGGTCGGATCGCAGGGCTGATCCGCGACGAAGCTCCGGCGGGAACCGGCCAGAACCGGACCACCCGCTCCGCCAATCGGGACGACTCGCAGGGCAACGTCGACGACGCGATCTTCCATCGCGCCCGCCTCGTGCTCGGCGAGAACCTCCCCCGCCCCGGCCGCTAGCCGGGGCTCCCCCAGAAGCACGCGCCCTCCCTGGCGCGCCGCGTCATTCCCCGGACGCAAAGAAAAAGGGCCGCGCTCCCACCCGGGGCGCGGCCCTTTTTCCTTCCCGCGGCGCGCGGCGGCACCGCGCGACGCAGGTCGACGACGCGGCTCGACCCGCGCGGAAAGCCCGCGCGGGTCGACCGGACTCAGCTCAGGACTTGCCGCCCGAGCCGGAGCTCTTCTTCGGCGTCGTCGTCGTCGCTTCTTCGGCTTCTTCGGCCTGCGGGTAGGCCTCCACCGCGAGGTTCCAGGATTTGAGCTGGAAGTTCAGCCCCGTGGCGCCCGCGTATTCGATCTGGATCGTGTGCCCGCCCTTGCCGAGGACGGTCGTCTGCACGATCGTGTGGACGTTCGCCGCCGCCGGCTTGGTCGAGGTGCCTTCGAGGGTCGCGGGCGCGAAGTTCACCTTTTTCGCCGCGGCCTGGCCGTCGATGAGGATCGTGATCGGGCAGGACTGGTCGGGCGTCGGCGCTTTCGTCGTCGACCCGTTGGTGCAGCTGGCCGTCCCGGAGAACGTGACGATCGCCGTGTTGACGTTCGCCTTGGTCGCGAACGAGGTGAACGCGGTAGGGATGTAGCCGCTGGTCGGTGAGTTGATCGAGAACAGCGTGTTGCTGCCGGCGACGCTCACGACCGGCGCCAGCGCCGCCGCCTTCTTCGCCACGTAGGTGTTGGCGGCGGCCTTCTTGGTCAGGTAGTTGGCGGCTTTCGCGTTGGCCTGCGCCTTGGTGACGTAGGTCTTCGCCGCCTTCTGGTTGGTGACGAACTTCTTCGACGCCGCCTGCGGGGTCAAGAACGACGCCGCGATCGACGGAGCCACCGTCACCGAGAGGGCGACCACGGCCGCCAGCACGATGACGGTCGCCGCTCGAGGGGTTGACAGCCTCTTCTTCAACAACTGTTCCTCACTTTCGTGGCCGTGCCGGGCGGCCTTTCTTGACAATGCTCGTCAATAAACTACATAAAGTGATAGCGTAAGGCGACCAAGTTGGTCAAGAAATTGCTCCCAACCCGGCAGAGAGGAATCAACCGAATGAGAATCAAGACCCTCGCCATCACGGTGCTGGCCCTGCTCGGGCTTGCCGTGCCGGCGTCGGCCGGTGCGAAGACCACCCTGATCGGGTCGGGATCCGTGGCCGCGCAGCCTGTCCTGCAGGCGCTGTTCAAGACCTACGAAACGCAGGTCAACAAGAACGTCAAGTTCCTCTACACCGCCGACGGTGGCAACGCCGGCATCAAAGACGTCCAGAACGGCACCAGCCAGTTCGCCGGCCAGGCACGTACCCCGCTCCCCAGCGACGCCGGCACCACCTACATCAAGCTGTACCTCGACGGCCTCTGCATGGACGTCAACCCGAAGAACCAGCTCAAGAACATCACGGTCGAAGCGCTGCACAACATCTACCGCGGCGTGATCACCAACTGGAACCAGGTCCCCGGCTCCGGTCTGGAAACGACGATCGACCCGGTCGGCCGCGACACCAACGGAGGTACCTACAACTTCTTCCTCCAGTCGGTGCTGAACAACGAACCGCCGTCCTCGAACGTCAACGCGCTGACCGCCGACGGCCTCGTCGTCAACGCGGTCAAGCAGGACCCCAACGCGATCGGCTACGCCGGTCTCGCCTGGCAGAAAAAGGGCATCAAGCCGGTGAAGGTCAACGGCATCACCTGCGAATCGAAGAACATCAGCGTCGAACCGCTGAAGTACCCGCTGTCGCGGTACATCTTCATCGTCCTGCCGACGGCCAACCCGTCGCCGGCGGTGCAGAAGTTCGTCGACTGGGCGCGCACCAGCCCGGTCGCCGGCGAAACGATCAACAAGGCCGGCGGCGTCGCCGCGTTCAACAAGAAGAAGAAGTAGGGACCGGGGTTGGAAGAAGAGCTCCAACCCGAGTACGGCCCGAAGTGGTCGGACCAGCGCGTCGAGCGGATGCTCGGCGCGCTGGTCGTGGCCATGGTGGCGCTGCTGCTGGCGCTGATCGTCACCGTCTTCGTCAACGGCTGGCCGTCCTTCGCCCACAACGGCCTCTCCTGGTTCGGCCCCGGCGGCAACGTCGACGACCAGCTGAACGAAATCTCACAGTCGGCCGAAACCGGCGCCGGCTACATCTACACCTTCCACGCCTGGCCCTTGATCTGGTCGACGATCCTGATCTGCGGCGGCGCCGTGATCTTCGGCCTGGTCACCGCCCTCTTCATCTCCGTCTTCCTGATCGAGTTCGCGCCGATCTGGATGAGCAACGTCCTGCGGCCGGTGGTGCGCTTCCTGGCCAGCGTGCCCTCGGTGATCTACGGCCTGCTCGGCGTCCTCGTGCTGGTCCCGTTCATTGGCAACCACCTGATCACCGAGCACCAGAAGGCCTCGGTCGCCGGGATCATCTCGCTCACCGGCTACTCGCTGATGGCGGCGGTGATCATCCTGACGATCATGATCGCGCCGCTGATGGTGTCGATCTTCACCGACGCCCTCAGCTCGGTCAAACCGGGCTGGCTGGAGGGCTCGCTGGCGCTCGGCGTGAACCGCTGGCGGACGATCTGGAAGATCGGCGTGCGGGCGGCCCGCCCGGCGATCGTCGCGGGCACCGTCCTCGCCCTCGCCCGGGCGATCGGCGAGTCGGTGATGCTGGCGATGATCTCCGGCTCGACCGCCTTCGCCCCCAACCCGGCCGACGGCCTGATCTTCATCTACGAGCCCTCGCGCCCGCTGGCGCCGACGATCGTCAAGAGCGTCGACCAGCTGAGCTCGCCGCCGGCGAAAGCGACGCTGTTCGCGATCGCCTCCTTCCTGCTCTTCTCCGGCGCGATGTTCTCGCTCGCCGGCGCCGCCACCCGGCGGGCGATGAGCAAGTACGGGGCGGCGTGATGGAGCAGTCGACGACCGACGACCGCTCGGCGGTCGAGCAGCAGGCGGCGCTCGAGGGCGGCGTCCCCGGCGGCGTCATCGGGCCCGGCGAGGGCAACCAGGCGCCGACCAACGCGGTCGAGGGCACCTCCACCTGGAGCCTGGTCGACCGCCTCGGCCTCGCCTTCTGCTGGTTCCTCGGCCTGCTCTTCTGCGCGATCGCGGCGGCGATCGTCATCTACCTGCTGGTCCAGGGGATCAAGTTCCTGAAGCTCTCGGAGCTGGTGACGCCCGCCGCCGCCGGCTTCACCGAAGGCGAATCGGGGGGCTTCTCCGACGCCTTCGTCGGCACCCTGATCCTCGGCGCGATGGGGATCTCGATGGCGCTGCCGATCGGCGTCGCGGTCGCGGTCTGGCTGGTCGAGTACGGGCGGCCGCGGCCGCTCGCCCGGGTGACCGAGCTGACGATCGAGGCGATCGCCGGCATCCCCTCGATCGTGCTGGCGCTGTTCGGCACGGTGATCTTCACCAGCACGGCGCTCGGCTTCCTCAGCCGCACCAACGAAGGCGTCGTCTTCGGCCGCTCCTTCTTCGCCGCCTCCTCGATGCTGGCCCTGGAGGCGCTGCCGCTGGTCGTCGCCTCGACCCGCGAGGGGCTGAACGCGATCCCCCGCCACGTCCGCGAGGCCTCCTACGCGGTCGGCAAGACGAAGGCGGCGACGACGCGGCGGATCCTGCTGCCCACCTGCCGTCCCCAGATCGCCACCGGCGGGATGCTCGGGCTCGGCCGGATCATCGGCGACACCGCGATCATCGTCGTGCTGCTCGGCGCGACGCAGAACTTCGCCCCGGTCGAAGGCGCGCCCTTCCCGCTCGACTACCTGCGCGGCGCCGGCACCTCGCTGACCAACTTCGTCTACGAGGCGTCGCCGACCGGCAACCTGAACCAGCCGCAGAAAGCCTACGCGGCGGCTTTCGTCCTGCTGTTGATGGTGCTCGGCCTGAACGCCGCGACCGACCTCGTCCACCGTCGCGCCCGAAAGGTAGGAACGTGGAGTCACTGAGCGCCCCGCCGCCCATCCGGCGGCTCGACCCCCAGGACCCGACCCCGGCCCAGGAGGCCGCCCCGGCCACGGGGACGAACTTCGTCGCCGCCAAGCGCTCGATACTTCCGCCGCAGTTCTCGATCCGGCGGATGGAGGTCGACAAGGTCTCGATCCACTACGGGGCCAAAGAGGCGGTCAAAGGCGTGTCGCTGCCGATCCGGCAGGGCGAGGTGCTGGCGCTGATCGGCCCCTCGGGGTGCGGCAAGACGACGCTGCTGCGCTCGCTCAACCGGCTCACCGAGCTGACCGCGGCGGCGAGCCTGTCGGGTTCGATCCGCCTCGACGACGTCGACATCACGCTGATCGAGCCGACCCTGCTGCGCCGCCGGGTGACGATGGTCTTCCAGCAGCCGAACCCGTTCCCGATGTCGGTCTTCGACAACATCGCCTACGTGCTGCGCGAGCAGGGGTCGCGGCGGACGAAGAAGAAGGCGCTGGAGCCGCAGGTGCACTCGGCGCTGCAGCGGGCGGGGCTCTTCGAGGAGGTCAAGGACAACCTCAAGCACCCGGCGCTGAAGCTGTCGGGCGGGCAGCAGCAGCGGCTCTGCATCGCCCGGGCGCTGGCCGCCGAGCCGGAGGTGCTGCTGCTCGACGAGCCCTGCTCGGCGCTCGACCCGCAGTCGACCGCGGTGATCGAGGACCTGATCGTGAAACTGCGCGACGACGTCGCCGTCGTGATCGTCACCCACAACCTGCAGCAGGCCTACCGGATCGCCGACCACGTCGCCTTCATGTACCTGGGGGACCTGGTCGAGTACAACAGCGCCACGCGCCTCTTCAACTCGCCCGCGCAGCAGCGGACGGCGGAGTACGTGAGCGGTGCGTTCGGCTAGGCCCGACACGGCCCGCGGCGCGACGGTCCGCCGCCTGGCGGTCCTCGCCTGCCTCTGCCTGCTCGCCACCGGCGCCGCGGGCTGCTCGACCACGCAGGAAAAGGCCGCCGCCCAGAAGGTGAAGGCCGAACGCATCCTCGAGGCGCAGGGCGCGAGCAAGAAGGCAAAGGCGGAGAAGGCCGCGCGCCGGCACCGGCACGACAAGCAGAAGGGGAAGAAGTGAGCGAGGAGAGGCCGCTGGAGAAACCGCAGGGGCTCGAGCCCTGCGAAGAGTGCGGCGCGCCGATGGACCCCCAGCAGCGCTACTGCGTCGAATGCGCGGCGCGGCGCGGCAACGGGTCCAATCCGGCCTCGCGCTACTTCGCCGCGATGAGCAAAAAATCGCGCCGGCCGCTGACCAGGTCGCAGGCGCGGCCGGCGGGCGGCGGCAGCCGCGCGGCGGCGGTCGGGTTCTTCGCCCTGCTGCCGATCGCGGTGGCGCTGGGGGTCGTGGTCGGGCGCAGCGGCGGCTCCGGCGACTCCAACGAAGAGGCGCTGCTGAAGGCTCTGCACCAGGCCGAAAAGCAGCAGGTGGCAGCGGCGCCGGTCGCCGAAGAAGCGGCGACGGCGACGAAAGCCGGCGCAAAAGGCGCGAAAGGCGGCAAAGGCAAGAAAGCGGCGGCGAAGGCAAACGCCAAGAAAGCCGCCCAGGCCAGCCACGGCAAGGTTCTGAACAAGACCAAAAACGGCGTCGTCCACGAAGTGACGGGCTACAAGCCGACCAAGGAAACGGAAGAAGCCGACACCAAGCTGGTCGAAGAAAACCCCGAACAGACGGGCGAAAACTACATCAAAGCTCAGCAGAATCTGCCCGATGTGACCGTGGTCGGCGGCGAAGGCGGAGGGTCGCCCGAATCCTCCACGCCGGGGGTCGAACCATGACCGACGAGTCGAACGCGCAGACGACGAAACTGCCGCCGCCCCCGCCCACCGGCGCACCTGTGCTCCCGCCCACCGGCGTGCCCGTGCCGCCGCCTCCGGGCGCCCCCTCCCCATCGCCATCGCCGTCGCCGTCGCCTAACGGTGCCGGCAAAGCGCCCGTCGGGCCGCCCGTCGGGCCGCCGCGCTTCCCGCTCCCGGGACGGCGCAAGGCCGACAAGGCGCCGAAGCCGAAGCTCTCCGCCGAGGAGGCGGCCAAAGAGGCCGAGCAGCGCGAGGAGGAGAGCGCCGAGCTGATCGCCCAGCGCGACCGGCTGCTGGAGAAGTTCACCGTGATGCAGGCCGACCTCGGCGGCGCCTTCTACGAGATGGCGATCCGCGACCACGTGCGACTCGACGTCCTCACCCGCAAGGCGGCCGAGCTGCAGCGGGTCGACGCCGAGCTGCTGGCGGTCGAGCGGGTGCTCGAAATGGAGCGCGCCGACGCTGCCGGGCTCTGCCCCGGCTGCGGCGCCCCCTACGGCCACGCGGTGCGCTTCTGCGCCCAGTGCGGGACGCCGCTGGTCCCGACCGAGGCGGGCACGTGAGCGGCTGGGTCCGGGAGCGGCTGCGGGCGGCGCTCGCGGCGGCGGCGACGCTGACCGGCAAACGCTTCGGGCTGCTCGTCGCCTCCTCGCTGGTGGCGACCTCGGCGATCGTCGCCGCGGCGGCGACCAACCAGCCGGAAGCGAGCCCGCTGGCCTCGATCCTCGGCCACAGCCTCGCCGCCGACCGCACCCCGGTAGCCGCGGTCGAACCGGCCCCGGCGGCGGAACCGGAAGCCGAACCGGCGCCGGCGGTCGAGGGTGAAGCCACCCCGGCACCGGCGCCGAGCATCGTCCCCGGCCCGGAACCCGAACCGACCTTCGTCCCCGAAGAAGCGGCTCCCGAACCGGAACCGGCCCCCGCGGAAGAACCGGCGCAAGAAGCCGAAACCCCTCCCCCTCCGCCGCCGCCGGAAGCGGGGCGGATCAAGCACGTCTTCATCGTCTCCCTGGTCAGCGCCGGCTACCAGCCGACCTTCGGCAAGGCGAGCGCGATGCCATATCTGAGCGGCACGCTCCGTCCCCAGGGCACCCTGCTCGGCAACTACGAAGTGCTGGACAAGGCGACGACGCCGAACGGGATCGCCGCGATCAGCGGCCAGCCGCCGAACCAGGCGACCAAGGCCGGCTGCCCGGTCTTCGAAGCCTTCCCGAGCACCTCGACCACGACCAAGGCGGGCATCGTCACCGGCGAAGGGTGCGCCTACCCGGTCGAAACCCAGACCCTCGGCGATCAGCTCGAAGCGGCGGGCTTCAGCTGGCGCGCCTACATGGAAGGGATGGTCGACCCGACCAGCGGCGAACCGGCAAATTGCGTCTACCCGGCGACCGAACCGGAAGCGGCGGTGACCGGCGGCTACTCCTCGCAGCTCAACCCCTTCGCCCACTTCCACTCGCTGCTCGACCTCGGCGCCTGCGCGACCGACGACGTGCCGATCACCGAACTGAAGAAGGACCTGAAGAGCGAGAAGAAGACCGCGAACGTCTCCTACGTCTCCCCCGACCTCTGCTCGGCGGGAGTCGCCGGGCAGTGCCCGGAAGGCGCGCCGACGGGCGCCGCGGCGGCCGACGCGTGGCTGGAAGCGGTGATCCCCGAGATCGTCGAATCGCCCGCGTTCAAGCAGGACGGCCTGCTGATCGTCGCCTTCGGCGGCGTCAATCCGCCGGAAGCGGCGGTTCCCGGCGCGCCCGCGCCGGCGGCGCCGGCCAAGCCGCTGAAGACCGGCGCCCTGCTGATCTCCCAGTTCACCGCCGCGGGCGGCACCGACCCCGCGCCCTACGATCCGTACTCGCTGCTGCGCTCGACCGAGGAACTGTTCGGGCTCCGCCTGCTGGCGAAGGCGGCCGACCCGAAGACGAAGACCTTCGCCCCGCCGCTGCTGGGGGAAAACGGCGGGGACTGACCTCCTGGGACCGCTTTCTGGCACCCTCTCTGGATGAGTCCAGCGAATCAGAGCGCCGGTGGAGAGCCGATCACGGCCGCCGGCATCGAAGAACTGAAAGCCGAGCTGGCGGAGCTGAAAGGCCCGCGCCGGCAGGAGATGGCGGACCGCATCCGGGTCGCCCGCGAGCTCGGTGACCTGAAGGAGAACGCCGAGTACCACACGGCGAAAGACGACCAGGCGATGATGGAGACGCGGATCAAGCGGCTCGAGGAACGCCTCCGCAACGCGGTGGTCGTCGAGGCCTCCGCGGACGGCGACACCTTCGCCTTCGGCCGCACCGCCGAAGTCGAGGACGAGGGCAAAGGCGAGACCGTCACCTGGACCCTGGTCGGCTCGACCGAGGCCGACCTGGCCGCGGGCAAGCTCTCCGCCGAGTCGCCGATCGGGCAGGCGCTGATGGACGCCGCGGTCGGGGCGACGGTAGTGGTCGAGACCCCGCGCGGGTCGAAAAGCTTCAAGGTCCTCAAGCTGGTCGACTGACGTTTGCTGAGTTGTCCCCACCGGGATGGGGTCAACTCAGCAGATGACGCCGGGCGCGGGCTCAGAATGGGCCGGTGCTGCGGCTTCACGCATCCCTGGACACGCGGCGGGAGCCGGCGTTCGCCGCGCTCCTGCGGGAGCTGGAAGGCGTGCGGCGGGTGGTCCGCCAGCCGGACGAATCGCGGGACGCCGGGCAGACGGTGTTCGTCGCCGACGTCGAGCCGGCGGCGGCCGACGACCTGGTCGAGGCGATCACCGCGATGGGGATCTCGGTCGACGACTACCTGCTGACCCGGGTCGAGGTGGTGGCGCCGCAGCGGCGGCACCTGACCGGCAACCGCGGCATCGACGGGTTCGCCTGGGTCGAGGTGATGGGACAGGCCCGGGCCAACTCGCGGCCGCTCGCCCGCTACCTGGCGCTGATCAACGTGGCGGCGGTGATCGCGGCGCTCGGGGTGATCGTCTCCAGCGGCATCCTGATCGTCGGCGCGATGGCGGTCAGCCCCGACCTCCTGCCGATCTGCGCCACCTGCGTCGGGCTGGTCGCCGGGCGGCGACAGCTGGCGGGGAGGGCCTTCGCGACGCTGATCATCGGCATGGTCTCGGTGGTCGTCACCGCGATGGTGCTCTCGGCCCTGCTCAAATGGGCGGCGCTGCTGCCGGACGGCTTCCAGGTCGAGCAGTCGAGCCTCCACACCCTCGCCCACCTCGACTACTCGACCGTGCTGGTCGCGGCGGCGGCGGGGATCGCGGCGATGCTTTCGTTCGAGAGCGGCGCCGCCGCCGCGGTCGGCGTGGCGATCTCGGTGACGACGATCCCGGCCTCGGCCTACCTCGGGGTCGCGCTCGGCGCGGGCGGGATCGGCAACGCCGGCGGCGCGCTCGTCGTGCTGGCCGTCAACATCGCCCTCCTGATCACCACCGGCAGCCTCACGCTGCTGGTGCAGCGGGCCCTGCCGAACCGGTCTGGGGCGCCGGTTTAGGGGACCTCGGTGGGCGCCGGCGCGGCGCCCATGTCGGTGGCGGGCGCTGTGGCGGGTGCATCGTCGGTGGCGCGCGCGGTGGCGGTGGTGGGTGCACCGTCGGTGGCGGGCGTGGCGGGGCCGGGCGGGTCGTCGGTGGCGGGGGCCGCGGCCGGTGCGGCGGCGGCGGGCGCGGTCGCCGTGGCGAGGGGCGGCGCGGGCGCGGCGAGCGGCGGCGCCGCGGCTGCCTCGCCCAGCGTCGACCACGGCGCCGGGGCCGGGCGGCGCTCGTCGTAGACCACTTCGGTGCCGCCCATGCGGTCGGCCCAGCCGCGCCGGGCTTCGCCGAAGACGATGCCGAGGAAGCCGATGCCGAAGGTGACCACCGAGAGGCCCATGCCGATCAGCCGCCTGATCGAGCGCCGCAGCGGCAGCCGTCGTTCGTCCAGTCGGATGCCGAGGAAGCGCATCCCCGGCGTCTGCCCGGCCAGCGACCAGAAGCCGACCAGGTAGGTGCCGACCACCATCAGCCAGACGAGCGAGCCCGCCGCCAGGGCGCCGCGCGGGACCCCGTCGCCGCTGCCGCCGAAGAAGGTGACCAGCAGGGTGACGGCGCCGGCGAGGACGGTGAAGAAGAGGTTGATGATCACCGCGTCGATCACGAAGGCGGCGCCGCGGGTGACCACCCCGGCCCGGTTGGTCGGCAGCGGCCGGGGGCGGCGGAAGAAGATCGCGCGCAGGATCCGCTCGACCGTGTTGTCGAGGTCGCGGGCTAGCTTGGCGATCTGGCGGGCGATGTCGCCGATCAGGCCGACGCTCTGCGAGGCGATCGCCGCCCGCACCTCGGGCGCCTCGGCGATCCGCTCGACCATCTGCTGCACCTGCGGCCCGGCGAGCAGCCGTCTCCAGACCTCGTCGACGAGTTCGCTGTCGAGCGTCTCGATGATCGCCTTCTTGACCGCGGCGCTGTCGAGCGCGCCCTGCACCGCCTCCTCGATCACCGGCCCTTCCAGCACCCGGGCGATGGCCCGCTCGACGGCCTCGCTTTCGAGCGCCGAGACGATCGCCTCCTCGGTCGCCATCTCGACCGCTTTGTCGATCCCGGTGACGCGGCCCACCGCTCCCGCGCCGCGCGCCCCCGCACCCAGCAGGCGCGCCGCGAATGGCGTGCTCTCGTCGGCCATCTTGGCCCGAGTCTATCCCCGCCGCGGGGCTAGGCGAGGTGCTCCAGCAGCCGGTCGAGGAACTCGCCCTGGGCGGGCAGCAGCTTGCGTCGGGCCTCCTCGAGGGCGAACCAGTCGGCGCGGTCGACCTCGGGGAACTCGACCTCGCGACCGCTGCGCGGCGGCCACTCCATCTCGAATGTGTTGCTGTCGAGGCCGGCCGGGTCGAAGTCGCCCTCCGCCGCCCAGGCGTCGACGACTTTGCCCGCCCGCTGGCGGATCGAGCCGAGGTCGATCAGGGCCTCGGCGTCGAGGTCGGGGGCGCCGGAGCCGAGCTCCTCGTCGAGCTCGCGCAGGGCCGCCGCGCGCGAGTCCTCTTCTTCCTCGATCCCGCCCTTGGGGATCGACCAGGCGCCCTCGTCGCGGCGCGACCAGTAGGGGCCGCCGGGGTGGACGAGCAGGAACTCGGTGGTGCCGTCGCGGTCGCGGTAGAGGAGGATGCCGGCGCTGCGCTTGGTCGCCACCGCGACTCAGCCTTGCAGCGCCTGGACGAGGGGGTCGAGCGTCTGCAGGACGTCCTCGCGCGGCGTCGCCGCGAGCGTCTCCAGGGTGCCGTTGGCACGGGTCATCGCGACGCCGACCGCGAGCGCCACCAGGAGCTCGGCGCGCAGCTCGGGGTCGTCGACGCCGCGGCGGCGCAGCTCGGCGGTGAGGCCGAGGAGCACCCGGTCGCCGACCACGGCGCTGACCCGCTCCCGCGCGCCGGGGGTCAGCGCCGGGCTGGCGAGGGCGCGGCTGATCGGGTTGTGGCCGCGTTCGTCCCAGCGCTCGAGCAGGAAGCGCAGCAGCGCCTGCGGGGCGAAGTCGAGCTCGTCGTCCTCCGGCGCACCGGCCGCGATCGCGGCGATGAAGATGCCTTCCTTGGAGTCGAAGTAACGGGCGATCAGCGCCGGATCCACCCCCGCCCGATCGCCGATCTCGCGCGTCGTCGCGCGGTCGTAGCCGACCTCGTCGAAGACCTCGCGGGCGGCACCGAGGAGGGCGCGCCGGGACGCCTCGGCGTCGTGGGGACGGCGAGCGGCGGTCGCCTTGTCACCGATCGGTGACACGGGCCCGAGGCTACCACCCCCCGTTCCCTCCACACCCCCCCCCCCCCCCACGCCCCGGAGGGTCAGCCGCCGAGCGAGTAGGCGACCAGGGCCGGGGTCTGGCCTTCTTCCACCGCCAGGCCGGCGGGGACGATCAGGGTTTCGCCGTAGGCGGTCATCCCCGAGTTCGAGCCGGCGGGCAGTTCCGCCGACCAGACTTCCTTGCCGCCCTCGGCTTCCAGCCCGTGCAGGGTGCCGTCGAAGGTGGCGAAGAAGACCATGTCGTTGACCGCGACCGGGGCGCCGAAGGCCGGCGCTTCGTATTCGGCGCTCCACTCTTCCTTGCCAGTCGCGAGGTCGAGGGCGACCATTTCGCCGGTCATCCCTTCGCCTTCGCCGATTTCGAGCCCGTCTTCGATCGTCAGCGGATGGTTGACGACAGGCACGAAAAGGGTCGTCTTCGACGCGGCCATCGGCGCGATCACCCCGCCGAGGAGGCCCGGATAGACCGTCGCCCGCCGCGGCAGCTTCGCGGTTTCGCCGCGCATCGCCAGGAGCCCGTCGTCGTCGTGCCCGTTGTGCCTGCCGACCGGCGTCCGCCAGACCGGCTTGCCGGTCTGCGCGTCCACCGCGACCACCTGGCCCGACTTGCCCGCCCCGATCGCCACCTGCCTGCCGCCGATCGTGGCGAGGATCGGCGGGTCCTGGAAGTCCCAGTCGTAGACGTCGTGCGGGGTCACCTGGTAGTACCACTCGAGCTTGCCGGTCTTCGCGTCCAGCTTCACCAGCGAGTTGGTGTAGAGGTCGGGACCGGGACGGCTGGCCCCCCAGGGCAGCCCTTCGGCGCCGGGAAACGGCACCGGGTTCCCCACCCCCACGTACATGCCGCCTTCTTCGTCGAACGACGGCGCGTACCAGAGGCCGCCGCCCGCGTTGATCGCCCGGTGCTTCTTCGACCAGAGTCCCTCCGGCACCGTGTCGAAGTGCCACTCTTTCGCCCCGGTCTTCGCGTCGAGCGCCCAAAGGACGCCGGCGATGCCGCCGTTGTAGGCGCTGGTCGCGTCGGTCGGCACGGTCGAGACGTAGACGAGCCCGTCGTGGACGCCCGGCGACATGTCGATCGCTTCCTTCGGCTTCACCGTGAGGTTCGTCTCCCAAAGCACCTTGCCGGTCGCCGCGTCGAGCGCGAAGGCCTTCGAGGAGGTCGCCCCGAACACCTTGCCTGCTTCGACCGTGACCCCGTTCGGGCCCTGGTCGGGGTCTTCCATCGCCGCTTTCCAGATCACTTCCCCGGTCTGCAGGTTGATCGCGGTGACGTTCGATTCGAGGTCCTGCATGTAGACGATGCCGCCGCTCACAACCGGCGAGGCGGAGAAGGCCCCGTAGGTGCTCCGCGCTTCGCCCGGCACCTTCCAGGCGCGCTGCAGCCGCGGCGCCGTGGCGGCGGTGATCGGGCCTTCGACGAAGCGCGAGTTGGCGAGGTCGACGCCGGGGTAGGCCGGCTCCTCGGCCACCGCCGGGTCCGCTTCCTTCGCCGCCGGGCTCGCTTCCGCTCCGGCTTCCGCGGCCGACGAGCCGCCCCCGCCGCAGCCGGCGAGCAGGGCGATCGCCAGGATCGTCAGCGCCGCCGCCGCGCCCCGCCTGAGCGCCGCGCCGTTCCTGACCCGGGTCAGCGCCGGCAGCAGCGGTGCCAGCACCCGGTTGGCGAGCAGCCCGAGGCTGCCGAGGTTGGCGAAGCCGGGGCCCTGGCTGAGGCCGGCCAGGCCCGGGATGTGGAGGCGCGGCTCCAGCCCGTCGAGCGCCAGCGAGCGGTCGAAGCGCAGCTCGGCCCGCGGCTCGCGGTCCCAGATCGGTCCGACCCGGGACTCCAGCTCGGCCCGCACCGGCTCGGCGAAGAGGCCGCGCAGCTGGGCGAGCAGGTCGAAGCCGGTGCAGTTGACGACGTAGCCGTGGCGGGCGGTCGCGGGCCCGGTCGGCGTCTCCAGCGCCAGCTCGACGCCGTCCCCGGCGGCGCTCGCGTGGACCGCGCGGCCGAGCTCGAAGCGGCAGCGGCGCTCGCCGGCGAGGCGCGCGATCACGGTCGCGTCGAAGACCCCGCGGTCGCAGTGCTTGACGAAGTCCCGCCGCGTCTCCAGGTCGAGCGCCGCCCAGTCGACGTCGTCGGGGTCGGCGAAGACCCGGTTCTCGAGGAAGCTCTCGCCGCGGCTCAGCGGCAGGGTCGGGGTGTAGACCGTGATCCCGGCCTGCGGCCGCAGTGCCCGCAGGAAGACCAGCGCCGAGAGGGCGCTCTCGCCGCCGCCGACGATCGCCACGTCGACCTCGCAGTCGGCGGGCAGGCGGGCGAACTCGCCGCGCCGCGAGTCGCAGTGGAGGACCCGCGGCTCGGCCGCCGGGTCGTGCGGGAAGGCCCGGTGGACGCCCGGCCCGGTGAGCAGCAGCGCCCGCCCGGCGAGCAGCGTCGGCTCCCTGTCCTCGTCGCCCTCGACCTCGATCACCCAGCGCTCGCGCTCCGCGTCGAGGCGCACCGCGACGAGCCGCCCGCGCCGGGTCGTCACCCCCTCGGTGGCCCGGGCCAGCACCCAGCCGAGGTAGGTCCCGTAATCGCGGTGGAGGATCGGCGGCGCCCCCGAGTTGACCCAGGGCGCGTACTCGCCGCGTTCGATCGCGTGGCGCTGCCAGCTCAGCGGCAGGAGCGCCGCGTCGAGCTCGTCGCCGATCGCGGGGAACTGGCGGGCGCTGCGGTAGGGGAAGCCGACGTCCTTGATCGGCGGCACCGCCAGCGGCTCTTCGCCCGAGGTCATCCCGTTCAGCCCCAGCCAGGAGGCGGCGGGCTCGGTCTTCTCGACGATCGTCACCGTCAGCCGCGCGTGCCCGAGCCGGTTCAGCGCGTCGACCTTGGCGGCGATCGCGGCCGCCTTGGCGCCCGCGCCGACGATCAGCAGATCCGACTCCGGCACCGCTTCCCCGCCCTCGCCGCTCATCCCACCATCACCAACCCCTTCTCTCCCGGACTGAAGGAGATCGACGCTTTGCGGACGCGCTCGTCGCGGCCGTCCACGGGACGCAGATCGACCGCCGCGAGGACCTCGCGCAGGACCCGCTTCATCTCCAGTTCGGCGTAGCTGGCGGCAAGGCAGCGGCGCACGCCACCGCCGAAGGGGATCCAGGTGTAGGTGCCGGCGGGCCGCTCGAGGAAGCGCTCGGGGCGGAAGCGGAGCGGCTCGGGGTAGTGGCGCGGGTCGCGGTGCAGGAGGTGGATGCAGGGGGCGACGACGGTCCCGGCCGGGAGGTCGTGGCCGACGAGGCGCATCGGCTCGCGCAGGCGGCGGACCACCACCGGGACCGGCGGGCGCAGGCGCAGCGTCTCCTTCACCACCGCGTCGAGGTAGGCGTCGCCGGCCTCCTCGTCGATCTCGCGGCGGGCGCGGGCGAGCGTCTCCGGGTTGCGCAGCAGGCGCTCGAAGGTCCAGGCGAGCGAGGTCGAGGTCGGCCCGTCGGTGAGCAGGGTGAGGAGTTCGTCGCGCAACTCCGCCTCGCCCAGCGGCGTACCGTCCTCGCGGCGGGCGGCGATCAGCATCGAGACGATGTCGGGGCGGTCGGGGATCGGCTCGGCGCGGCGGCGGCGGACCTCGGCGAGCGCCGCGTCCTCGACCGGGCGCATCGCGCGGCGGTAGCCGTGGCTGCGGCGCACCCATTCCGGGCCGAGGATCGTCAGCGCGGCGAGGCTGCGCGGCCGGTTGAGGTAGTCGGTGAGCGCGGTGAGGCGGGCGCGCAGCGGGTCGAGGCGGGGGTCGTCGGCGCGCGGCCCGAAGACGGCGCGCATCACCACCTCGAGCGTGATCCGCTGCATCCGTGGCCAGAGCGCGAACGGCTCGCCCGCGGGCCAGGCGGCGATCTCCCGCCGGGTCACCTCGCCGATCGCCTCGGCGTCGTTGGCGATCGCCGCGCCGTGGAAGGCGGGCAGGACGACGCGGCGCCGGCGCATGTGCTCGGGTTCTTCGGAGAGCATCACCGAGCGCGGGCCGAGGACCGGGCCGAGCAGCGGGTTGGCGAGCGCGACGCCGACCTTGTCGCCGGCGGTGAAGACGGCTTTGACGTCGGCCTCGTCGGCGAGCACGACCCAGTCGCCCCAGTGGCGGATCCGCAGGGTGAAGGAGTCGCCGTGGCGCTCCCGGCAGCGCTCCAGCCAGGGGAGCGGGCGACGCGCCCAGCCGAGCGCCTGCAGGGCCCGCGGCATCCGCGGCCCCGGCGGCAGGCTCACGCGGCCGTCCCTCCTGGGTGCTCTCGTCCTTTGTCACCCTGTGGGTGACAAAGGACGAGAGCACCCTCTTCGCCGGCGGCGAGGCGCTCCATCAGATCGTCCTCGGCGCGACAGGTCGCGTCGATCATCAGGTCGAAGAGGCCGGCGGTGAAGTCGGCGGGGAGGTCGACCTCGGCGCCGTGCTGGAGGTAGCGGGCGCGGACAATCTCGACCCGCCCCGGCTGCATCATCTCGATCCCGTTCTGCGACTTGTGGATCGCGACTTCGCGGCAGATCTGGAACCGCTCACCGAGCAGATCGACGAGTTGCGCGTCGATCTCGTCGAGGCGCGCGCGGAACGGTGCCAGGCCGCCGGCGACCGCCTCCTCGGCGGGGGTGAGGGCGCGCTCCGCGGCGGCCGTGACGCGCTCCCCGGCGGCGCTCATACCGGGTCCTCGCCGAGGAGGCCGGCGGCGAAGGCGTGGCTGCACGGGGCGAGCGCGTCGAGCGAGTAGCCGCCCTCCTGGACGACGCAGACCGGCAGCCCGGTGGCGGCGAGCAGGCGGCCGATCCCGGCGAAGACCTCGGGGCCGAAGTGCCAACTGCCGTGCGGGTCGCCGTCGACGGTGTCGTAGCCGAGCGAGACGACCAGCGCCCGCGACTCGGCGGCGAGCTCGGCCAGGGAGGCCTCGACCTCGGCCAGGTAGGCGACCGGGTCGGGGGCGGCGGCGAAGGCGTGGGCGCGTTCGCGCGGGGCGCGCGGCAGCGCGGTCCCGGCGGCGACGTTGGTGACCGGGGCGGCGTGCAGCGAGTGCAGGGTCGCGTCGCCGTCCATCCGCTCGACCAGCGCCGAGGTCCCGTTCGGATAGTGGAGGTCGAGGTCGAGGACGCCGACCGGGGCGAGGCCGCCGGCGCGCAGCGCCTGGACCGCCGCGGCGGCGTTGTTGAGGTAGCAGTAGCCGCCGATGAATTCGGGCCCGGCGTGGTGGCCGGGCGGCCGGCAGACCGCGTAGGCGTACCGGTCACCGCCGACCAGCAGGCCGGCGGCCGAGATCGCGGTGCGGGCCGCCTCGCGGGCGGCGGCGACCAGCGCCGCGTTGACCGGGATGTCGGGTTCCAGGCCCGGCGGGGCCAGCTCCGGCATCACCTCCGGCTCCTCCCCCGCCGCCGCCAGCGCTTCCAGGTGGCGCCTGCCGTGCAGGGCGGCGAGGGTCCCGTCGACCTCCGCGTCGCCGGCGCCGGCGCCGACCGCGCGCACGCCGAAGTGGCGGCGGAGGCCGAGCCGCAGCGCCATCAGCCGCGCGTCGCAGTCCTGTCCTTCCAGCCGCTGCTCCCCTTCGCGGATCCAGACCGAGCCCGCGTCGAGCCCGTTGGTGCGCTGTTCGACCATCACCAGCTCGCTCACCGGGGACCCTCCCGCCGGGGCCGAGGCCGGTGGTGTCGACCGCGCGTCGGGTGGCTCACGGGACGGCTCTCCGCATCCGCGGGCCGAGGCGTTCGAAGCCGTTGGCGAGGTAGAAGCGCTCGGTGGCCCGCAGGGCGGCGAAGCTTTCGCGCGGCAGCCCGACCTCGACCCGGCCCGCCCCCTCGGCGGTGGCCGCCGCGGCGAGCGCCTCGACCAGCGCGGCGCCGACCCCGCGGTCCCGCCAGTCTCGCCGCGTCCACAGCACCTCGATCGTGAGCAGCCGCCCCGCGACCTGGATCGCCCGCGCCCAGCTAGCCGTCAACACCCCCACCACCCCGGTGCGTTCGCAGTTCTCCCCGCATAGCGGGGAGAACTGCGAACGCGAAGCCGGGTCGAGGGTCGGGAGGGCGGCGACGAGGACGATGCCGAGCGCCGGGTCGGCGATGTGGGCGCGCGCCTCGGCCTCGATCGCGGCGCGCGGCGGCGGCGCGGCGCCCAGCTCGGCCACCAGCGCCGCCACCGCCGCGGCCACGCCCGGCGCGTCCTCCGCGCGGGCCGGGCGGACCTCCCAGCCGACCGTGCCCGGCTCCGCGACCGGGCCTTGGGCAGGCGCCCCCGTCATGCCGCCGCCGCGCTCCCCGCGGCGCCGCCGCCATCGACCGCAGTGCCGCCCTCCTTTGCGGCGCTGCCGCCACGGGGCGCAGTGCCGCCATCACCCCTCGCGCCGCCGCCGCCACGGGCCGCAGCGCCGCCACCATTCCCCGCGGCGTCCCCGCCGCTCGCGTCAGGGGCGGCCATCGGCGCCGCGACACCGACCGCCGCGGCGCCCTCCCCCGGCCCGGCCGGCTCCAGCTCGACGCTCCACGCCCCTTCGTCTTCCCGGCCGGTCACCGTGCGGGCGATCGCTGCCATCGGCGCCCGCGCCTTCAGCAGGATCTCGTCGAACTCCTCCTCTGGGTCAGATTGCATCACGATCGCCCCGCCGGCGCCGATCGTCGTCCGTCCCGGCCGGATCACGATCGTCCGGATCACGATCGAAAGGTCGACCGCCCCGTCGACGCCGAAGTAGCCGATCGCGCCCGAGTAGACCCCGCGCGCCTCGTCCTCGAGCTCGTCGATGATCTCCATCGTCCGCTCCTTCGGCGCCCCGGTCATCGAGCCGCCCGGGAAGCAGTTGCGCACGCACTCGACCGCCGAGCGGCCCCCTTCCAGGTGTCCGGTCACGGTCGAGACGACCTGGTGCACGGTCGCGTAGGGCTCGACCACCATCAGGTCGGGGACGCGCACCGAGTCGATCTCGCTGACCCGGCCGAGGTCGTTGCGCAGCAGGTCGACGATCATCAGGTGCTCGGCGCGGGTCTTTTCGTCGCCGGCCAGCTCGGCCTGGCGCGCCGCATCCTCGGCGGGGTCCTCGGCGCGCGAGATCGTCCCCTTGATCGGCCGCGCCTGCACCGCCCCGTCGCGCCCGACCGAGAGGAAGCGCTCCGGCGAGGAGCTGACGATCGCGGTGTCGCCGAAGCGCAGGAAGGCGGCGAACGGGGAGGGGTTGGAGCGGCGCAGGCGACGGTAGAGCGCGAACGGGTCGGGGCTCGCGTCGGTCGAGATCTGGTCGGTGAGGCAGACCTCGTAGGACTCCCCCGCCGCGAGTTCGGCCTGCGAGCGTTCGATGTCGGCGAGGTACTGCGCCCGCCCACGGCCGCAGCGGAAGGTGACGTGCGCCCCCGGCTCCGCCGGCGGATCGAGCGGCCGCTCCGTCGGCGGGTCGCAGATCGCCGCCGCCGCGACCCGCGTCGCCTCCTCCAACCAAGCCGTCTGCCCCGCCACTTCCTGTTGATGGGCCGAAAAGCGCTCTATGTCAGCGCTTTTCGGCCCGTCAACACCGCCGCCGTTGTCGACGAGGGCGAAGAGGTGGGTGCGTTGGCGGGCGTGGTCGACGGCGACGACGCGGTTGGCGAGCATCAGGGCGGCGTCGGGGAGGTCGGAGCTGTGGACGTTGGGCGAGCCGCAGTCGGCCTTCAGCTCGTAGCCGAGGTAGCCGACGTAGCCGCCGACCAGCCCGCGGTCTACTCCGATCGGTGCCTCGGCCCGGACCTCCTCCAGCTCGTGCTCGAGCAGCTCGAAGATCGAGCCGTGGCGGACCTCCTCGCCACCCGAGGTGCTGATCGTCGTCGCGGCGGCATCGACGTCGTAGGAGAGGTGACGCTCCCCCGGCCCGGCGCTGGTCCCCATATATGAGCACTGCGCGAGCCAGGTGGGCGCGTCGGCGGAGTCGAGCCAGAACGACGTCTCGGCGCCGCCGAAGAGCCGTTCGTAGAGGTGCTCGGTCGGCGCCGCCCCCTCCAGCGTCCGCGACAGCACGGTCCACCCGCGCGCCACCCCCGTCGATGGGCC
>Ga0335075_10004933_pt1 | contig 20791 bp, 19 predicted proteins | sample Lox_Sample_24_FD_206723 | JGI IMG/M metagenome (GOLD analysis project Ga0335075, IMG submission 206723) | Soil microbial communities from Loxahatchee National Wildlife Refuge, Florida, United States - Lox_Sample_2.4 | ecosystem: Environmental > Terrestrial > Soil > Wetlands | place: USA...
CGCGGTCGCTGCGCGGGTGTAACGCTCCGGAAGCCATAGTTGTGCCCGATTCCGGCGAGGAATTTTCGCACAACCTGTCCGGCATCGACGGACCAACACTCGGGAACGTGACAGAATTCCGCAGCAGGGCAGCGTGATCTTCGCTACACCGGGCTAATCGCGCTCCGCGTCGAGGTCCGCCAGCGCCTCCGCCAGCGCCTCCGCCAGCGCCTCGAAAAGCCCTGGACCAGCCGCTACGGTCATCGACGTGCTCGGCGGCGCGCCGTGCAGCCCGCCGACGACCGCTCCGGCCTCCGCCGCGATCAGCGCGCCCGCCGCGTAGTCCCAGTAGTTCAGGCCCCGCTCGTAGAACGCGTCCAGCCGGCCCGCGGCCACCGAGCACAGGTCGGCCGACGCCACCCCGGCCCGCCTGATGTCCCGCATCCGGGGCAGCAGCGCGGCGACGACCTCGCCCTGGGTCTTCCGCCGCGCCGCGCGGTACCCGAAGCCGGTCGCCACCAGCGCCTGGTCGAGCGGCACGCCGGGACGGCAGTGCAGCCGCACCCGCCCGGCCCCGCCATCAGAAGCACCAGCGGACTCCAGCCAGCCGCCCCCGCCGCGGGTCGCGGTGAACAGCTCGCCGCGGCCGGGCACGAACACCGCGCCCGCCACTATCTCGCCGGCCACCTCGGCCGCGATCGAGACCGCCCAGTCGGGCAGCCCGTACAGGTAGTTGACCGTGCCGTCCAGCGGGTCGATCACCCAGCGGGCCGGCGCGTCCGCGGTGTCGCCGATCTGGCCGCCTTCCTCACCAAGGATCGCGTCATCGGGCCGCGCGGCCAGGATCAGGGACCTGATCAGCTCCTCGGACCTGCGATCCATCTCGGTCACCACGTCCGTCGGGCTGGACTTCGTGGCCGCCACCGACACACGGCCGCCGGGCGACACGAGCAGCTCGCCGGCCGCGCGCGCCGCGCCGGTCGCCACCGCGAGCAGCCCGGCGGCGTCCAGGTCCGCGGCCACCCCCGCGACACTCATGACCGCCCCGGCCGCGCGTACCGGCAGCAGTCGGCCGGGCAGTCCCCCGCCGCCGGCCCGAACCCGCCGAGCGCCAGCGCGGGCGCGCCGGAGGTCCGCTCCGCCACCAGCTCGCCGACCATCCGCGCGAACCGCGCCGACGAGCCTGGCGCCGTCGCCCGCGCGAACGCCAACCCCAGCGACGCCGCGGTTTCCGCCGCCTCCACGTCCAGGTCGTGCACCACTTCCATGTGGTCGCTGACGAACCCGACGGGCACGGCCACGACGGCCGGCACGCCGTCTTTCGCCAGCACCCGCAGGTGGTCGTTTACGTCCGGTTCCAGCCACGGCACGCTCGGCGGGCCGCTGCGGCTCTGGAAGACCAGGTCCCAGGGCAGCGTGCCGCCGCGGGTCCGTTCCGCGATGAGGCGGGACGCTTCCGTCAGCTCGGCCACGTACCGGCCGCCGGGGCCGGGCACCACCGTGCCCGCCGACGCGCTGCCGCTGACGGCGGCCATGCCCAGCGGCACGCTGTGCGCGGTGAACACCAGCCGGGCGCCCTCCCGCACGTCCGCGGGCAGCGTCGCGAGCGCCGCCGCCGCGCTGGCCGCGAATGGCTCGATGAACCCCGGGTGGTTGAAGTACGGACGGATCTTGTCGATCCGCGGCGCGCCAGGACCGGCCGCGGCGACCGCCGCCTCGATGTCGTCCCGGTACTGTCTGCACGCCGAGTAGGAGCTGTAGGCGGAGGTCACGAACGCGACCGCGTGCCGCACCCCGTCGGCGGCCATCTGCCGCACCGTGTCGGCCAGCAGCGGGCGCCAGTTCCTGTTCCCCCAGTACGCGGGCAGGTCCATGCCCGCGGCCCCGATCGCGCCGAGCAGGTCCCGGCACTGGCCGTTGATGGGGCTGACTCCGCCCGCCGCGTAGTAGTGCTCCGCCACCTCGGCCAGTCGCGCCGCGGGCACGCCGCGGCCTTCTGTGACGTTCTCGAGGAACGGCAGCACGTCATCGGGGCCCTCGGGGCCGCCGAACGACAGCAGCAGGAACGCGTCGTAGGCCGGCATGTGTTCTATACAACCAGGGACCCGGCGCGCGCCGGTAACCGGCGCATGGCCGGAAAATGACAGTGACGCCTGGTTCTCGTGCCCGGTATCGTCGGTTTCGGGAGGCATCGCGCTAGATGACGAGTGTGGACGAGGCGCGCCAGCGGGGGCGGCAAGGATTCCTCCTGCCATACGCGGAGATCTTCCGCGACCGGCGCGCCCGGCGGTTCTCCGCGGCCGGCGTCATCGGGCGGATGCCGATGGCCATGCTCGGTCTCGGCACGGTGCTGCTGATCTCCGCGCAAACGGGCCACTACGGGGTGGCCGGCAGCGTCGCGGCGTCCGGCTCGCTCGGCGCGGCGCTGTGCGCGCCGCAGATCGCCCGGCTGGTCGACCGGCTCGGCCAGCGGCGGGTGCTGATCCCGTTGTGCCTCGTGTTCGTGTGCGCGGTGACCGGGCTGGTGCTCGCGGTGCAGCTGCACGCGCCGGACTGGACGGCGTTCATCCCCGGCACGGCGGCCGGCGCCAGCATGCCGGTGCTCGGCCCGATGGTGCGCGCCCGGTGGAGCGCGCTGCTGGCGGGCACGCCCCGGCTGCACACGGCGTTCTCGCTGGAATCCGTCGGCGACGAGCTGTGCTACATGGTCGGCCCGGCCGTGGTGACGCTGCTCGCGACCCAGGTCCATCCGGCGGCCGGTGTGACCGCGGCCGCCGCGCTCTGCCTGACGGGAACGCTGTGGTTCGCGTCCCAGCGGGACAGCGAGCCGGCCCCGCGTAGGCCGCTGGCTGAGAAGCATTCTCCTGAACGTCCTCGGCTGACTCCGGGTGCGCATCGTTTCTCGCTGGCCGCGCCCGGCCTGATCGTGCTGGCCCCGGTATACGTCTTCCTTGGCGGGATGTTCGTCTCTGTTGACCTGTCCACGGTCGCGTTCGCCACGAGCTTCCATCACAAGCCGCTGGCGGGGCTGCTGCTGGCCTGCTGGGCGTGCGGCAGCGGCGTCGGCGGCCTCTGGTACGGCACCAGGCACTGGCGGTCGCCTACCTGGCGGCGGTTCGCGATCACGCTGGCGCTCACCGTCGGCGGGGTGTGGACGTTCGGGGCGGTCCCGAACCTGCTCACGCTCGCGCTGGTGCAGTTCCTGTGCGGGATGGCGATCGCGCCGACGCTGATCGCCGGGTACAGCCTGATGGAGGAGCAGGCCTGGCCTGGGCGGACCACCGAGGCGATGACCTGGCTGTCCACCGGGATCGGCCTCGGCGTGGCCTGCGGCGCGACGGCCGCCGGGTTCATCCTGGACGCCTTCGGCGCACGGTGGGGGTACTTGTTCGCGGCCTCGTGCGGCAGCGCCGCCGTGCTGCTCTGCCTGGCCGGGCTGCGGCGGATCGCGGGCCCGGCGCCGGCGCCGGAGTCCGAGCCCGGTTCCTAGCCGGACTCGCGGGCGTACTCGGCGGCCAGCGTCAGCACCTCGTCCACGTACCAGGCGGCGTGGTTGTAGGCGAAGATCGCCTGGCGCAGCCCCTGGCCGCCCTGGGCGGCGCCGGCGCCGCACAGCAGTTCGGCCGCCGACGGCACCGCGTCGTACGGGTTCATGATGTTCGGCGGCCCGGTGTCGCCGAACCCGTCGATGCCCCAGATCTTCCAGGTGGACGGCAGGAACTGCATCGGGCCGAGCGCCCCGGCGGTCGACGGGCCCGGGTTGGCGCCGTCCCCGCTCTCGATCTGCCCGATCGCGGCCAGCACCGTCCACGACAGCCCGGGGCAGTACTGCGCGGCGGACTCCTGGAACAGCGCCAGGTAGCTGTCCGGCCTGCCCGTCGGCGGGTGCGCGTCGACCGGCAGCGTGGTGCCGGCGATGACCGGGACCAGCCTGACGACGCGGCTCTGCTTGCCGAGCACCGCCGTCACCTGGGCGGCGAGCGTGGTCATGTCGGCGGCCGGCGCGTTGATCAGCACCGCCACGCCGCGGACCAGGCCGAGGCGGCGCGCCGTGGCCTGGTTCACGATCGCGTCCACGCCGGTCACCCCGAGCAGCGCCGTGCCGCCGAACGTGATCGTGGTGCGGACCGCTGCCACCGCCGGGTACGCGCCGTGGGACAGCCGCAGCGCGCGGGCCGCCGCGGCGGTCGTGATCAGGTCGCCCGCGGCGAAGCCGCGCCACACCGTCGCGCTGGCGGCGGTGGCCGGCGGCATCCACGGGCGCAGCGTGGCCGCCGTCGCGGAGATGACGGTCAGCGGCTTGCCGTTGACCGTGATCCGCGCGCCGTCGACCGGAAGCACGGACCTGACCTGGCTCAGCTTCCTGAGCTTGACGAGGTCGGCCGCTGTGACGCTGCCAGGGGCGGCGGCGATCAGGTCGGGGACGACGAGACGCGGCACGGCCGAGGCCGGCGCGGCGGAGGTGCGCGGGGTCGGCGGCGCGGGATTGGCGGCGGCGACGGTGCTGATCACGGTCACCGCGACGGCGGCAAGCGCGCCCGCCACTGCGCTCTTCCTGGTGGCGGGCCGCGACGTGCGCCGGACGCTCCGCAGCCCCACAGTTACCTAACTGTATAGGGCCGCGCCCATGCCACCAAGACCCGCATCTGCCGGTATGCGCGGGGCAGCGGCGAGGGTACGGCTACGCTCTGAGTATGACGCAGGAGGCAGACCGGAGTCCCATCCCACCGGGCTCCGGCCAGCGACGGGCGGCGGGGCGCCCGTCACGCAAACCGCAAGGGCGGCCGTCGCTCGGCGGCGGCGCGCCCGCCCAGGACCGCGAGCTGCGCGCGCAGGGCCGGGAGACCGTGCGCAAGCTGCTGGACGCGGGCACGATCGAATTCGAGGAGCGCGGCTTCAACGGTGTCCGCGTCGACGACGTAGTACGCCGGGCCGGCATCTCGCACGGCACGTTCTACCTGTACTTCTCCAACAAGGAAGACTTGTTCAAGGCGCTGCTCCGGGACGCGCTGCACGACATGGAGAGCGTGGCGGGCGACTTCCCCGTCGTCACCGGCGACGAGACCGGCCTGACCGTGCTGCGGGAGTGGGTGCGGAAGTTCTTCGCGGCCTACGCCGCGCACTCGACCGTGCTGCGCACGCTCAGCTCGGCGAACGCGCCGGGAGAGCTGTTCGGCGACGGGCTGCGGCTGTTCTTCACGATCACCGAGGCGATGACGACCGGCATGACCGCGGCCGCGGAAGCGGCCGGCCATCACCAGGAGCGCGCCGAGCTGACCGCGTTCGCCTGCCTGATGATGCTGGAGCGGGTGAATTTCGTGATCACCACCGAGGTGCAGCTGCCGGTCGAGGAGATGGCCGACAAGATCGCCGAGATCATGTTCGCCGCGTTCGGGCTGGCGCCGGCCTGAGGGAGTCACCACGGGCCCGTTCCGGATAACTTTTACAGCCCCGGTCTGCGGTAAGAATTGAGTACGTGCGTTTCCTTCACGAAATCGAGCCGGCCACCGACCTGACCTATAGCGACGTGTTCATGGTGCCGGGACGGTCGGCGGTCGGGTCGCGGCTCGACGTCGACCTGACCGCGCCGGACGGCAGCGGCGCCACCATCCCCATCATCGCGGCCAACATGACCGCCGTCTCCGGGCGCCGCATGGCGGAGACGATCGCGCGGCGCGGCGGCATCGCGATCCTGCCGCAGGACATCCCCGCCGACGTCGTCGCCGACGTGGTGACGTGGGTGAAGAGCCGCGACCTCGTCGTCGACACGGCGATCACGCTGGGGCCCGCGGACACCGTCGGCGAGGCGCTCGCGCTGCTGCCCAAGCGGGCGCACGGCGCGGTGGTGGTCGTCGACGGCGCGGGCGCGCCCGTCGGCGTCGTCACCGAGGCGGACTGCGCGGGGGCGGACCGGTTCGCCCAGCTCGCCGCCGTGATGTCCGCCGACCCGGTGACGCTGCCCGCGGGCACGCCGCCGGAACGGGCGTTCGGCCTGCTGCACGAGGGGCGGCGGCGGCTGGCGCCGGTCGTCGCGCCGTCCGGGGAGTGCACCGGGATCCTCACCCGCACCGGGGCGCTGCGCGCCACGCTCTACTCCCCTGCGGTCGACGCCGCGGGGCGGCTGCGGGTCGGCGCGGCCGTCGGCGTGAACGGCGACGTGGCGGCCAAGGCGAAGCTGCTGCTCGACGCCGGCGTCGACATCCTCGTCGTGGACACCGCGCACGGCCACCAGGAGAAGATGCTGGCCGCGCTGCGCGCCGTCCGCGGCCTGTCCCCGTCGGTGCCGGTCGTCGCGGGCAACGTGGTGACGGCGTCCGGCGTTGCTGACCTGGTGGCGGCCGGGGCGGACATCGTCAAGGTCGGTGTCGGGCCCGGCGCCATGTGCACCACCCGGATGATGACCGGGGTAGGCAGGCCGCAGTTCACCGCCGTGCTCGAGTGCGCCGCCGAGGCGGCGACGCTGGGCGCCTACGTGTGGGCCGACGGCGGCGTCCGGCACCCGCGCGACGTCGCGCTGGCGCTGGCGGCGGGCGCCTCCTGCGTGATGATCGGGTCCTGGTTCGCCGGGACGTACGAGTCGCCTGGCGACGCGTTCCGCGACCCGGAGGGGCGGCTGTACAAGGAGAGCTTCGGGATGGCGTCGGCGCGCGCCGTGCGGCTGCGCTCCGCGGCGGACTCCGCCTACGAGCGGGCCCGCAAGGAGCTGTTCGAGGAGGGCATCTCCTCGGCGCGGATGTACCTGGATGTGGCGCGGCCCGGCGTGGAGGACCTGCTCGACATGATCGTCGCCGGCGTGCGCAGCGCGTGCACCTACGCGGGCGCGCGCGACCTGCAGTCGTTCGCGGAACGGGCCGTGGTCGGCGTGCAGAGCGCCTCCGGGTACACCGAGGGCATGCCGGTGCCCACGAGCTGGTAGCTACCTCACCGCGGTCAGGGCGAGACGCGCTCCAGCGCCCGGTCGCGGGTGTGCACGGTGAACTGGGCCAGGATCGACGCGACGATCAGGAACGACGAGATCAGCGCCAGCGCGCCGAGCACCGACAGGTGCGGCAGGAAGGGCGCCAGCACCAGGATGCCGATGCCGCCGCCGATGTGGCCCACGCCGTCGACGATCGCGAACCCCGTCGAGCGGGCCCTGGTGGGGAAGTTCTCCGCCGTCATCGCGTAGCTGGGCGAGACCCACAGGTTGAAGCCGGCGAAGATCAGGATCGAGCCGATGAAGGCCAGCGCGATCGCCGTTCCGGCGGCCGCGACGAGGATCGCGCCGGCGAACGTGACGACCGTCGCGATCGGCAGCCAGTAACGCCGCTCGAGCTTCTCGACGAGGAACGACATCAGGACCGCCTCGCCAAGGAAGCCGAAGGTCCCGACGGCGGTGATGACGCCTGCTTCGGGCGGGGAGAACTTCAGCGAGGTCAGCACCGAGGTGAAGCCCGCCGAGTAGGCGTACACCGTGATGTAGCCGGTAAACCACATGCAGAACAGCACGATGATGCGGCGCAGGTAGACGGGGTTGGTGAACAGGTCGGTGAACGGCATCCGGCCGGCAGGCACCCACTCGGCCGGGACGCTGGCGAGGCTGGGCTCGGCGAGCTGGTGGCGCCGTGCCGCCCGCCGCTCCATCTGCTCGGTAATCGCTGCCGCCGCGGCGGTGCGGCCGCGCTGCAGCAGCCAGCGAGGCGATTCCGGCAGCTCGAAGCGCAGCAGGATCGCGATGAGGGCGAGCAGCGCCCCGATGCCGTACATCCAGCGCCAGCCGTCGGTGAACGTCGCGCCGCCCAGCGCGAATGGCAGGCCGGACGGCCACGGCGCCTTCATGGTGGTGAGCAGCAGGCCAAGCCAGATGCCGAAGAACGCGCCGAGAGCCGAGTTGATGAAGATGACCGTGGCGAACTTGGCCCGGGACTTCTGCGGCGACACCTCGTTGATGTAGGTGTTGACGATCGCCAGGTCGGCGCCGATGCCGATGCCGGTGATGACGCGCGAGGCGACGAAGTTCGCGTAGTCCGGTGACAGCGCCGTGTACAGCGAGCCGACGCCGGTGATCAGCATCGTGATGAGCAGCATGCTGCGCCGTCCGATGCGGTCGGCCAGCGGGCTGAGCGCGAGCGTGCCGACCACGTAGCCCGCGAGGTTGAGCACGGTAGGCAGCTTCAGCGACGACAGCGCGTTCTGGGGGGTGCAGCCCGCGACGAGCTGCGGGCAGGTCTGCACGAACGACACGTTGATGTCGAAGATGTCGTAGAAGGTGAACAGGAAGCCCAGGCCGATGATCACCAGGAACATCGGGGACAGCGCCCACGTCCGCAGCCGGTCGAGCCGGGCGATGACGCGGCGGGATTCCTCCGGGATGGGCTGGCCAGCGATCGCAGTGCCGGCGCTCTTCTCGAAGCGCATGACTGTCGCTACCCGCTGCGGCCGGCGCAAACCATCACGGAGCGAACAAAACGCTCAGAAACACTAGCCGAGCCCGGTTAGCCGGCCGTCTGCTGCTCCTCCTGGCCGACCTGGCCGGCTTCGTTGACCTGGCCGGCCTCGGGGGCGGCAGCCCCGGTCACCCACGCGGTGATCCGGTCGGTGAGCTCGTCGTCCATCGCCCGCTCGGCGTGCCCGAAGCCGGGGATGAGCCACAGTTCCTTCGGCTCCCTGGCGTTGGCGTAGAGCTGGCGGGCGTGGTCGGGCGGGAAGAACTGGTCCTTGTCCCCGTGCACGATCAGCAGCGGGACGGGCGAGATCCGCTGCGCGGCCGCGGCGGGCGGCAGCGGGTCGGGAGTTGGCCAGCCGTTCGGGTCGATCTTGGTGTGCAGGACCTGCCTGGCGAATATCCGGCCCAGGCGTTTCTCTGCCACGAAGTGCACCCGGCGCATCGGCTCGGTGCCCCGGTAGTACCAGCGGCCAGGCCCGCTGACCGAGACCACCGCGTCCACGCCGCCGCGCAGGGCCGCCTGGCGCAGCACCACCGAGGCGCCCATGGAGAACCCCACGGTGGCGACTTTGTGGTAGCCGAGCTCGCGGGCGTAGTGCACGGCCATGTCCAGGTCGTTGATCTCCTTGTCGCCGAGCGTGGACAGCCCGCCGGACCTGCCGTGCCCGCGAAAGTCGAACGTCACCACGCCCGCCTTCAGGTTGAACCGGCGCGCGACCGCCCACACCCGGGGCAGCTGCCACGACTGGGTGAACCCGTGCGCCATGACGATCGCGAGGTCTCGCCGTCCCGGCAGGTGCACGGCGTCGATCGGCACGCCGTCCTCGGTCACCAGCGTCGCGGTCCTGACGACGGATTTCACAGCACTCCAATCCCGGAGGGTAACACGTACACCCAGTGCAACGAGCGGGCCGTCCGGGACATGCCAGGGGCCGCGCACCCGGGCACCTTGACGGTACCCCGATGCGCGGCCCTATTGCGTTACGGCCGCACGTAACGCAAGTCACCTACTCGGTGCTGGCCTTCTCCGACTTGCGGTGCGGCTCCTCCGTGCTGGGCGAGGCCTCGGCCTCGGCCGTCACCGACAGCCGGGTGCTGAGCACCTCCTCCTGCGGGTAAGCCTCTTCGCCGTGGATCGCGACGTCGCCGATCTCCAGGTCCGCGTCGTCGAACCGCAGCTTCATCCGCAGCACGTACTTGATGAAGTACAAGATGGCCGCGGTGACGATCGCGTCCCAGACGATGATCGTGAGTGCCGCGAGGAACTGCACGAGCAGCTGGTGCGGGTGCCCGTAGAACAGGCCGTCGCCGGCCACCGAGGACGTCTTGCCGAGGCCGAGGTACACGATCATGTTCGGGTCGGCGAGGAGGCCGACGAGCAGGCCGCCGAGCAGGCCGGCGATGCCGTGCGTGTAGACCACGCCGAGGGCGTCGTCGACCCTGTTGAAGGGCCAGACGTACTTCGGCAGGAACTGCCAGCCGACCCAGACGACCGCGGAGCAGACGAGGCCGATCACGATCGCGCCGAAGCCGTTGACGTAACCGGCGGCGGGCGTGATGCCGACCAGGCCGCAGATCATGCCGTTCAGCCCGCCAAGGAAGGTGGGCTTCTTGTCCTTGGTCAGGATCATGTCCATGAAGATCCAGGTCATCATGGCCACGGCCGTCGCGAGGTTGGTGTTGACCACGGCCGCCGCGGCGTCCGCGCCCGCGAAGTACGGGTCACCGCCGTTGAACCCGTTCCAGCCGAGCCACAGGATCCCGGCGCCGACCGCGACGAACAGCAGGTTGTTCGGGATGGCCTTCTCGCGGTCGCGCCGCAGCCGCGGCCCGATGATCGCCGCCGCCGTGAATCCGGACACGCCGGCCGCCAGGTGGATGACGTAGCCGCCGGAGAAGTCGAGCGCGCCCTTGCCGGCCCAGTAGCCGCCGCCCCAGAGCAGGAAGGCGTTCACCGCGTAGGCGAAGGTGATCCACAGCGGCACGAAGATCAGCCACACCTTGAAGCTGATCCGGCCGAGCACGCTGCCGATGAACAGGATCGGGGTGATCGCGGCGAACACGAACTGGAAATACTCGACCGACGCCGCGGGCAGCTTGAAGCTCGGCATCAGGCCGTTCAGCAGCGGGATGTTCGCCTGGCTCTCGAGTGAGTTGGCGCCGAGAATTGTCCGCGGGTCACCGATGAACGTACTGACCAGCGGCGTGCCGAAGCCCAGCTTGTAGGCCCACAGAACCCAGGTGATGAGCACCAGGCAGAACGTGCTGAACACCATCAAGACGGTGTTCATCGCCCATTTCTTCTGCACGAGGCCGCCGTACAGCACGGCCAGGGCCGGGATGGACATGAGCCCGACCAGCGTGGCCGCTGTCATCTGCCAGGCGTTGTCTCCCGAGCCCAGCCAGGTGGGGTATGGAATCACTGTTTTTACTCCTCCGGGGCCAGCTTTCACGCAACGGTTAATGTTTCCCATGCGCGGGTTTCGAGGGCATTTCCCGTTTGTTACGCCGCCGGGAACGTGCCAGGTGGTAACGGCCGCGATGTTTCCTGAATGTGTCAGGGCTCAGGTGACGCGCCGGGCTGTTCCCGCGGGACATGACGCTGGCCCGGACGGCACGCTGCCCGTGTCGAACTTCGACTCCGGGCAGGTCACGGCCGTCGGCGTGGCGACCATCCCCGGTGCCTCCGGCTAGCCGGCCTTACAGGCCGGTCAGCTGCTCCGACAGCGCCCGCAGCTGGCGCCGCGCCTCGAGGTCGTAGGCCTGGTCGTTGGCCCGGCCCTCGTCGAGGCTGTTGTAGAACCGGCCGGTGCCGGTCTCCGCGTCCGGGGCGGCGATCAGCCGCATCGTCGCCTCGACGCCCTGAGCGATGGTGCTGATCGGCGCTGACACGATCTTGGTCGGCATGAACGTGGCTGGGTGCAGGGCGTTGACGGTCACCCCGTCGGCGTCGAGCTCCGCGGCCAGGTCGAAGGTGAACAGGATCTGCGCGAGCTTGCTCTGCCGGTAGGCGCGCATCCCGTTGTAGTCCTTCGTCAGCATCACGTCGCTGAAGTCGATGGCCTGCTGCCCGATCGAGGCGACGTTGACGATGCGGGACGGCGCCGAGGCGCGGAGCAGCGGCAGCAGCAGCCGGGTCAGCGCGTACGTCGCCAGGTAGTTGACGGCGAACCGCAGCTCGTACCCGTCGGCGCTCTCCTGCCGCGCGCCGCCTCCGGGCACGTCGCCGCCGATGCCGGCGTTGTTCACCAGCACGTCGAGCCGCGGCTCGGCGGCGATGACCTGGCCGGCGAGGTCCCGCACCCCGGCCATGCCCGACAGGTCCGCCTGGTAGCCGCGCACCCGGTCGCTCGCCGTCGCCTCGTCCGCCTCGGCGGACGCCGCGGTGACTTCCTTGATCGTGTCCGCGATCCGCCCGCGGTCGCGGCCGTGCACGAGCACGGTCGCGCCGCTCCTGGCGAGCTCGGCGGCCAGCGCCCGGCCAAGCCCGTCGGTCGCGCCGGTGACGAGAACGATCTTCCCGCGGAGTTCGGCCATAGGCCCTACTGTTCCACGCCGGGCCCGGCGAAACCACAGCGGAGCACGGTGGCATGCTGGTCCGCATGACTGAACCCGGAGGGCACAACGCGCGCATCATCGCGGAGTTCCGCGCCAACCACGGGCAGGTCGGCGGCAACTTCGCCGGAGCGCCGCTGCTCTTGCTGCACACCACCGGCGCCCGCACCGGCACGCCGCGCGTCAGCCCGGTGATGTACCTGCCCGATGACGGCCGGTACCTCGTCTTCGCGACGAAGGCGGGCGCGGACGACAACCCCGCCTGGTACCACAACCTGCTCGCCCACCCGGATACCACGGTCGAGGTTGGCGACGCCGTCATCGGCGTGCGCGCCACCGAGGTGACGGGGCGCGAGCGTGACGAGAAGTACGCCGAGCAGGCCAGGCGCTATCCCCGCTTTGGCGACTATCAGGAGAAGACCGCGCGGACCATCCCCGTCGTCGCGCTCACGCCCGTCGACGGTTAGCCCGAGGTATCGAAGTGAGAAGAGGGAGCTGATGGCAGCGAAGACGCATCCCGGCGGGACGTTCACCCTGGGCGGGGACCTGACCGTCACGCGGATGGGATACGGCGCGATGCAACTGGCCGGACGGGGCGTGTTCGGGCCGCCGGCCGACCGCGACGCCGCGGTGGCGGTGCTGCGCGAGGCAGTTGAGCTGGGCATCACCCACATCGACACGTCGGGTTACTACGGCCCGCGGGTCACGAACCAGATCATCAGGGAGGCGCTGTACCCCTACCCCGAGGACCTGCACATCGTGACCAAGGTCGGGGCCGCGCGGGACGCCAACGGCGGCTGGCCCACGGCGCTGGCCCCTGCGCAGCTGCGCGCGCAGGTCGAGGAGAACCTGCGCGATCTCGGCCTCGACGCGATGGACGTGGTCAACCTGCGGAACCCCGGCCGGGGCGGCCTGGAGACAGGCTCGATCGCCGGGCCGTTCATCGCACTGGCGCAGCTGCGGCAAGAAGGGCTGATCAGGCACCTGGGGCTCAGCAACGTGACCGCCAATCACGTCGCCGAGGCACAGTCCATCGCGCCGGTGGTTTGCGTGCAGAACTACTACAACCTCGCCAACCGGCGCGACGACGACCTGATCGGCTCCCTCGCCACCCGCGGCATCGCGTACGTGCCCTTCTTCCCGCTCGGCGGCTTCAACCCGCTCCAGTCCGGCACGCTGGACGCGGTCGCCGGACGGCTCGGCGCCGCGCCGATGACCGTCGCGCTGGCGTGGCTGCTGCACCGCTCGCCGAACGTCCTGCTGATCCCGGGCACCTCGTCGGTCGCGCATCTGCGCGAGAACGTCACCGCCGCCGGCCTGTCGCTCCCCGCGGACGCGCTAGCGGAACTAGACGCGATCGCTTGACGAAGACCGAGCGCCTCGGGGAGAGTTTGTTTCACGGCGGCGACCGGTCGCCGAGCTGTGGAACAACCGCCCCGGCCGGGGTTCCATCGGCGAAGGGGATTCGCCCTCTCGGTCGTCAACGTCACAGGCCATCTTCCTTTCACCGCGTCGCTGGGGGACGAGGGTGCCAAGGGGAGGCTTGTCCATGACCAGGGACGCCAGTTTCAAGAAGGTTGTCCGGCGCCACGCCGCGGAGACCGGGCAGCGTTACACCGAAGCGCTCACGGATCTCGAGGGTCTCGGTGCGCGCATGCATCACGAGCCGGTTCCTGAGCGGCTACTCGCTCATCTGCGGGATCGCTACGGCGTTGACGCGGTCGCGGCGACGAAGCTCAGCGTGCACAAGACCTACGTGTTCCGCATCGACCGCGGTGACGGCGGCCCGTGGGTCGCCCGTGCGTTCCCGCCCGCCCGGCCGCGGGCCGGCGTCGAGGGCGACGCCGCAATCCTCAGCTTCCTGGAGCGGCAGGACTATCCCGCGGAGCGGCTGGCGGCCGGCGATGCGGTATCCGACCTCGATGGCAGCGCGGTTCTCGTGACGCGGTTCGTTGACGGCGTCCAGCTCCCCGGCGGTGCCGCGAAGTACGCCATGCTTGGTGAGCTGCTCGGACGGCTGCACGCGCTGCCGTACGACGATGCCGCCAGCCGCCCGGGCGGAGCGAGCGGCGAGGATCCGAGCCGCGAGGGCACGCCGCGTCAGGACCTGCTGGCGGCCCTGTCGTTCCTCGACGCCGTCGACACCAAGGTCACGCCCGCCGAGCGCGAGCGATTCGAGCGGCTTCGCGACCAGGTGCGCGCGGCCGACGACGGTCACGGCCTGCCGGAGGGCCTGCTGCACGGAAACCTCCTGCACGCCCCCGATCACGCCATCCTGAGCGAACAAGGGCCGGTCGCGATCAACTGGAAGGCCTCAGGACGCGGACCGCGCCTCGCCGACTTCGCCTACCTGATCTGGGGCACGGGTCTGTGGCGCCCGCGCCGGCCCAACCAGGAGTGGATCGACGCCGCCGTCAACGCCTACCGCGACTATGTCGAGCCGACCGACGAGGAACTCGGCCGGCTCGAGGCGGTCATGTACATCCGGACGCTCTATCTCGCCTGTTTCGGCTACCGGCGCGCCGTCACCAACGGCACGGCATTCAACGAGTGGGGCTTCATCGAACCACCCGGGTACTTCAGCTCCGCCGCAGCCGCGGTCCGGACCGCGTTCCGCAGGTAGGTCGCGGCAGAGATGGGTACTTAGCGTTCAGGGATGGTGCTGGTTAGGGGCCAGCTATGGATCTGGCGGTACGGACTACGGCTTCGCCGGCCGCTATCTGGGCGATCGTCATCGTCGCGGTCGTCTTCCTGGCGTTCTGGCTTGTCATGGTGATGGTCTACGCGAACCGGCCCGATCCCCGGTTCCGGCAGCTGGCCGCCCGGTCGAGCCCCGTGCTCGGCCTGGCGGCCGACCGGCCGGCGGCGGGGCAGGTGCCGGCCCAGCGCGGGCCGGCGGCGCAGACGGAGGCGCCCACCGAGCCGATCCCGGCGCAGCGCGCCGCGTCCGGCGGCGCGCTGCCCGCGGATACGGAGCCGGCTGGCGCGGCGTCCGCGAACGTAGTCGATGGGCCATCGACTACGTAAGAGGGTGGTCGATGTCACACCGACCACGTTTGGCGGGGCCTCGCGCCCGCACGCCGTAAGGCGCCGGGGGCGGGGAGGTTCACCAGGGTCGCCAGGGCCGCGCGGTGAGCGCCTGGGGTGCCGAAGAGGACCGAGGACGCCTTCGCCCGCTTGAGGTACAGGTGGGCCGGGTGCTCCCAGGTGAAGCCGATGCCGCCGTGCAGCTGCACGCATTCCTGCGCGGCCGCGACCGCGGCCTCGCCGCACGCCGACTTCGCCAGCGCCACCGCCACCAGCGCGTCCGGGTCGCCGTCGGCCAGGCAGGCGACCGCGTACCTGGACGCCGCCCGCGCCAGCGTGATCGTCGTCCACAGGTCCGCGAGCCGGTGCTTCAGCGCCTGGAAGGAACCGATCGGCCTGGCGAACTGGCGGCGCTCCTTGAGGTAGGCGACCGTCATGTCCAGGCAGCGCTGCGCGAGGCCGAGCTGTTCGGCCGCGAGCACCGCGGCGCCGGCCAGCAGCCCGGCGTCCAGGGCCGCCTCGGCGGCCGCCCCGACGGCGATCTGCCGCGCGGGCGCGCCGTCCAGCGACACGTCGCACAGCTGCCTGGTCATGTCCAGCGAGGTCACCGGCGTGCGGTGCACGCCTGGCGCGCTGGCCTCGACCAGGTACAGCGCGTTCGGCACGCCTTCTGCGGGCACGAGCAGGATGTCGGCGGGCAGCGCGTCGGCGACGGAGCGGATCGTGCCGCGCAGCGTGGTCATGCCGCCGTCGGCCGCCCCGGCCACCCGCACCGCCACGGGGAACGGCCCGCCGGGCAGCGTGGCGGCGGGCACGGCGAGCACCGCCGTCAGCTCCCCGTCGGCCAGGTGGCGCAGCAGGTCGGCGGCGGGCGAGACAGGCCCGGGCTCCGTGCGCTGCGCGCTGCTCTTCGCCGCCGACAGCGCCGCGGCCGTGGCGACGGCCGCGCTGCCCAGGTACGGGATCGGCGCCACGGTGGCGCCGAACTGCTCGGCGGCGGCGGCGAGTTCCCGGTAGGAGGCGCCCGCGCCACCCAGCGCTTCGGGGATCAGCAAGCCCGCGAGGCCGATGTCCGCGGCGACCGCGTGCCACAGGTCCAGGTCGTATGTGTCCGGCTGCTCGGTCCTGGCCAGCACGTCGGGGGCCTGCGCACGGGACGAGAGGAGATCGGCGAGGGCAGCCGCGAGCGTACGTTCTGTATCGGAATAGAGAAGGTCAACTGTCTGAGCCATCAGCGGGGCAGATCCTTCCACGCGACGCCGGTGTCGGTGCGAGGCTCGGATGGCAGGCCGAGGACGCGCTCCGCGATGATGTTGCGCAGCACTTCTGAGGTGCCGCCTTCGATCGAGTTGCCCCGCGAGCGCAGGTAGCGGAAGCCGGGGCCGCGGGCGTAGTCGCTGGCCGAGCCGCGGCCCATGGTCCAGTCGTCGTAGCGCAGCCCCTCCCCGCCGCCGAACTCGATCTCCCAGCCGGAGATTTCCTGGTTGAGCCGGGCGAACGTGAGCTTGGCCGCCGAGCCCTCCGGGCCAGGCTCCCCCGCCGCGATCTGCTGTCGCAGCCGCTCGCCGGCGAGCCGGGCCACTTCGGCTTCTGCCCAGAGTTTGAGCAGCTGGGCGTGCAGTTCGGGGGTGCGCAGCTCGGGGTGCGTGCGCCACGCCGCGGCGGCGAACGTGATCGCGTTCTGCTCCCGCGGCGCCGACCGGCCGCTGCCGATCGAGACGCGCTCGTTCATCAGCGTGGTCGACGCGACGCGCCAGCCCGCGCCGACGTCGCCGAGCCGGTTCGCGTCGGGTACCCGGGCGTCGGTGAAGAACACCTCGTTGAACTCCGCCTGACCGGTGAGCTGGCGGAGCGGGCGCACTTCGACACCCGGCTGATGCATGTCGATGACGAAGTAGCTCAGCCCGGCGTGCTTGGGCACGTCCGGGTCGGTGCGCGCGAGCAGCAGGCCCCAGCGCGCCTCGTGGGCGATCGAGGTCCACACCTTCTGGCCGTTGACGATCCACTCGTCGCCGTCCTTGACGGCGCGGGTGCCGAGGCCGGCCAGGTCGCTGCCCGCGCCGGGTTCGCTGAAGAGCTGGCACCAGATCTCTTCCGCGGTCCAGAGGGGCTTGAGCCACTGGGTCTTCTGCTCGTCGGTGCCGAAGGCGATGATCGTCGGCGCGGCCATGCCGAGACCGATGACGTTGCGCCGCGGATCGAGGTCCGGCGCGCCGCCCTTGGCGAACTCCTCGTCGGCCGCCGGCTGCAGCGAGCGGGACAGGCCGAGGCCGCCGTGCCCGACCGGGTAGTGCACCGCGGCCAGCCCGGCGTCGAACCTGGCACTGTTGAAATCGTCTGGCGGAGTCGCCGCCGGGTCGTGCTTCGCGAGGAACGCGCGCACCCGGTCGCGGAGATCGGTGTCGCTGGTCAACGCCCTGCCCCTTTCTTACGAGACGGGTCCGCCGGCGATGTACAGGATCTGGCCGGACACGAACCCGGCCGCCTCGCTGGCGAAAAAGGAGATCGCGTTCGCCACGTCCTCGGGCTGGCCGACCCGCTGCACGGGAATGGTCTTGGCCGCGCCTTCCTGGAAGTCCTCGAACGAGATGCCGAGCCTGGCCGCGGTGGCCGCGGTCATGTCGGTGACGATGAACCCGGGCGCCACGGCGTTGGCGGTGATGCCGAACTTCCCGAGCTCGATCGCGAAAGTCTTCGTCAGCCCCTGCATGCCGGCCTTCGCGGCTGAGTAGTTCGCCTGGCCGCGGTTGCCGACCGCGCTCGTTGACGACAGGTTGACGATCCGGCCCCACTTGGCGTTGACCATGTACTTCTGGGTCGCGCGCGTCATGAGGAAGGCGCCTCTCAGGTGCACGTTCAGTACGGTGTCCCAGTCGTTCTCCGACATCTTGAACAGCAGGTTGTCCCGCGTCACACCCGCGTTGTTGACCAGCACCGTGGGCTCGCCAAGCTCGGCGGCCACCTTGTCAACAGCTTGCTGAACCTGGTCGGCGTCGCTGACGTTGGCGCCAACCGCGATCGCCTTGCCGCCCGCCTTCTCGATCTCGGCGACGGTCTGCGCGCCGTCGGCCTCGTTCAGGTCGAGGACCGCGACGGCCATTCCGTCGCTGGCCAGGCGCTTAGCGGTGCCGGCGCCGATCCCGCGGGCGGCCCCGGTAACGATCGCGATTCGCTGTGCCATAACGTTGCGTGTCCTTTCCTTAGCCCGACTTAGCCCGACGCCGTGGTCGGCGAACGTCGGTGTTCCAGCGTCATTATCCTCGTCCGCGCGCCGCACGCCACGTGCGGCCGGTGGACGGCGGACGGTACCTTGTCTGGTGTTGATGTCCGGATTGGGGGCTGGCTAACGCTGTGTCATCGGTTACTCGGGTCCTCGCGGGTGTCATCGCGGTCGCGGGCGTTGCGCTGACTGGGTGCGCTACCGCGGGCGTGCCGTACAAGGCGCCCTCGTCGTCGTCTTCTGCTTCTCCTTCGCCTTCTTTGTCGTCCGCGCCCGCGGTGTCTATGAGCCCCGTACCCGCGGCGTCCGGGCAGCTCACCGGCGCGCAGCTGGAGACGGTGCTGCTCCCCCAGTCGTACTTCCCCGCCGGGTTCACGCTGTCCTCGTCGTCGGCGGTCAGCTCCGGCTCCGCTTTGCTGTCGGCGCCGCCGCAGTACGACCTGGCGACGGTTTCCTGCGCGACGTTCGTCAACCACTTCGGCACCACCGGGTTCGGTGAGACAGCGCTGGCGTCCGTCAGCGCCGCCGCCGGGCAGTCGCAGGCGTTCGACCAGGTGGTCTATCAGTTCGGCTCGGTGGGCGCGGCGTCTGCGTTCGTTTCGGGGGTGGCGTCGCTGGCGGGGCGGTGCCGGTCGTTCAGCGCTAGTGACAACGGTGCGACCGGATCGTTCACGCTCCGGGCCGCCTCGGGGCCGCCGGTCGGCGGGCACCCGTCGGTGGAGCTGACGCAGGCAGGAGTGCTCAACCATGCGTCGCTGGCGATTTCCACGGTGCTGTCAGCCAGCGGCGTGGACGTGTTCGCGGGCGCCGCGGTCGGGCTCGGCGCGCCCACGCCCGCCGGGCTGGCCCCGGCGACGATCGTCTACAACCTGATGAAGCGCCAGGCGGCCGCCGCGGTGCTCGGCGGCTCGTAGGAGCGTGATGGACTTCCAGCATTCCGATGCGATCTGGCGCGATTTCCCGCAGCTCGTCGCCGGGGTCGCGTTCGCCTCCGGGATTACTCCCGACGTGGCGGCCGACGAGAGCGTCGCCAGGTACACCGCCATCGCGAAGTCCCGGCTGGCGGAGGCCTCGGAGAGCGAGCTGCTGGAAATCCAGGCCTGGCGGCGGGCCTTCACCGCGATGGGCCTCAAGCCGACCCAGTACCGGTGCGCTTCTGAGGCGCTGCTGCGGCGGTTCCGCAAGGAGGGGAGCCTGCCGCGGCTGCACCCGCTCGTGGACGTGTGCAACGCGGTGTCCCTCGCCTTCGCGATCCCGGTGGCCGTCTTCGACGTCGCCGCGATCAGCGGCTGCCTGCGAGTGCGGTACGCGGACGGCGACGAGAACTACCTGACGTTCTCCGGCGAGACCGAGCATCCCAGTGCTGGCGAGGTGATCTTCGCCGACGAGGCAGCGTCGGTGCACGCCCGGCGCTGGACGAACCGGCAAAGCGGCCTGTCGGCCGTCCGGGCGCCGACGCACACCGCGCTGATCGTGGCCGAGGCCATGCACGGCTCGGCGGCATCGGACGTGCCCGAGCTCATCGCGGCTGTCGCGGCGGAGCTGTCCGCCCTCTGGTCCGTGACGCCGGTGACGGCGGTGCTCAGTCCGTCCGCGCCGCGGTTCGCGTTCCGGGAGTAACGCGGACGGCGTTGCGGCTCCGCCGCTTCTTGCTGTTATCAGGGCCGGTCACCGGGAATCGAAAGATAATGGGCCGTTAGGCACACCAGAGGGTGCACTTTGGCCCATTATCTTTGGCGGTCTGCTGGATCGGGCCTCGGCAGGCGGGCGGCGAGCAGCTCCGCTAGGTGGGTGCCCTTGGTGCCGGTGAGCTGGTCGAGCTGGGTGCGGCAGGAGAAGCCGTCGGCGAGCACCGTCGCGTCCCGGCCGGCTTTACGGACCGCCGGGAGCAGCGCGGTTTCCGCGACCGCAACCGATATGTCGTAGTGGCCGCGCTCGACGCCGAAGTTGCCCGCCAGGCCGCAGCAGCCGCCCACCGCGCTGACCTCGGCCCCGCCTGCGGCCAGCAGCGCGGCGTCGGCGTCCCAGCCGAGCACCGCGTGCTGGTGGCAGTGCGGCTGCGCCACGCCTGTGACGTCGCTCAGGTCCGGCGGCGTCCAGCCGTCGGTGTCACGCAGCAGCTCGGCGAGGGTCTTGACCGACGCGGCGAGCGCGGCGGCGCGCTTGTCGCCGGGCAGCAGCTCGGCGGCGTCGGCGCGCAGCGCCGCGGCGCAGGACGGCTCGAGACCCACGATGGGGATGCCCTTGCCGAGCGCCGGGCCCAGCGCGCGCAGCGTGCGCCGCAGCTGGCGCCTGGCGCCGTCGAGCTGGCCGGTCGAGATCCAGGTGAGGCCGCAGCACACCTGGCGCGGCGTGATCCGCACTTCGTAGCCTGCCGCTTCGAGCACCCGGACCGCCGCCTGGCCGACCTGCGGGGTGAACGCGTTCGTGAACGTGTCCACCCACAGCAGTACGGGCTTGCGCGCATCGGCCGGACGAGGCTGGCCGGCGAACCAGCGGCGGAAGGTCTGCGGCGCGAAGGCGGGCAGCGGGCGGCACTGGTCGATGCCGCCGAGCCGCTTAGCCGCGGCGGCCACCGGCCCGAC
>Ga0335075_10004934_pt1 | contig 20789 bp, 24 predicted proteins | sample Lox_Sample_24_FD_206723 | JGI IMG/M metagenome (GOLD analysis project Ga0335075, IMG submission 206723) | Soil microbial communities from Loxahatchee National Wildlife Refuge, Florida, United States - Lox_Sample_2.4 | ecosystem: Environmental > Terrestrial > Soil > Wetlands | place: USA...
CAGCGGTGGCTGGCGGCAGGATGCTGCTGTCCAGTCCGGATGGAGGCCCGACGATCCTTCGCGTGGAGCTGCCGTGCACGCCAAGCCAGCCGTGATCCGGGTTGTCCTGGCCGAGGACGGGGTCCTGCTACGGGAAGGCCTCGCGGGACTGCTTGAGCGATTCGGCTTCCAGGTCGCCGCCGTGGTGGGCGACGCTGAGGCGCTGGCTCGCGCAGTCGCCGAGCATGCCCCGGAGCTAGTGATCACCGACATCCGGATGCCGCCCGGTTACAGCGACGAAGGACTGCGTGCGGCGGTCGAGCTGCGTAACACCAAACCTGCACTGGCGGTGGTCGTGCTCAGCCAGTACGTCCAGCACAGCTATGCGGCAGACCTGCTGGACTCTGGCGACGGCCGCGGCGTGGGCTACCTGCTCAAGGACAGAGTGGGTGACGTCGAGGAGTTCGCCGACGCGCTCCGCCGGGTCGCCGCCGGCGGCACCGTCGTGGATGCCCAGGTCGTTACCCAGCTCATGCGGCGCCGGCGCGATCCGCTGTCGTCGCTGTCCGCGCGGGAGCGGGAAGTGCTCGCGCTCATCGCCGAAGGGCACTCCAACGCGGCCATCGCCCGGCAGCTGGTCGTCAGCGAGGCAGCTGTCGGCAAGCACGTCGGCAACATCTTCGCCAAGCTGCGGCTTCCCCAGACCGACGACACCAACCGCCGCGTTCTCGCTGTGCTGGCCTACCTCAGGGCCGACGCAGGCCAGCACTGACCGGCGCGAACCTGCGCGGTGGTGGTCAGGCTGCGGAGACGGGTTCGCTTGCCCTGGCGTGCTCGTCGGCATGCGCGATGTTCAGGAGCGAGCGCCAGATCAGCGCGAGAATGATGGCCGACCCGCCGAAGGCGAACCAGAACGGCGCTGTGACGCCCCATGCTGAGGCGACTAGCCCGCCGAGCACGGACCCGATCACGATGCCGCCCACCACGGCGGTGAGGTAGACGCTGCCGACGCGCCCTTGGAACTGTGCGGGAACCGCTCGCTGCCGCACGCTTGTCGATGTCGTTCCCCAGACGAACGAGTGCGCACCGAAGATCACGAAGACGATCAGCGCGAACCAGGGCCAGCGGGTCAGCGCGAGCGCGAGGTGGGTCAGCGTCTCGATGATCAGCCCGCCGCGCATGATGACGCCCAGTCGTAGGTGTCGTTCCAGCCATCCGTAGGACGCGCCGCCCAGCAGGCCGCCCACCGCCATCGCCGTGGTGATCAGCCCGAAGCCGAGCGCCCCCATGCCCAGCCGCTCGCGGGCGTAAAGAACCAGCACTGACCAGGCGGCGCCGAAAGTGACGTTGAACGTGAAGATCGTGATCGCGAGCGTCCGCACCGCGGCGTGCTCCCACAGCCAGCGCCAGCCCTCGCGGATCTCGTCGCGCACCCGGCTGTGCTCTCCTGGCGCGCCGTGCGCCGGCAGCCGCACCTTCGAAATCAGCAGCACGCCGGCCAGCACGCAGACGCTCTCGCTGACGAACGGCAGCGCCATCCCGGCCGCGAACAGCGCGGCGCCGACCGGTGGCCCGGCGAGCTGGTTCCAGACCACCACGCCTGTCATGGCACGGGAGTTGGCGATGCCCAGGTCGGGTTTGTCGACGAGCATCGGCAGCAGCGTGGTGGTCGTGGTATCGCCGAAGGTCTCGACCACTCCGAACAGGAGCAGGGCGGCCAGGACCACGGCGATATCCACGCGGTGCGTCACGATCGACGTGACCAGCAGCAGCAGGATCGCCAGCCGGGCCAGCCCGGTAACAATGACGATCATGCGCCGGTTGAGCCGGTCGGCGACCACGCCGGCGTACAGGCCGAACAACAGCCAGGGCAACCGGAGCAGGAACGCGGCCATCGCCACTGTGAGAGGGCTGCGCGTCTGGGAGGCCACAAGAAGCGGGCCCGCGGCCAGGGTGATTCCATCGCCGAGATTTGTCACCCAGGATGAGGCCAGCAGCCAGCGGAAACTGCGGCCAAGCCGCGATGGCGCGATGAGGCCGGCGAGCCGGTCCACTACTGCCCGTCCGCCTCGGTCACTGGGACATCATCGCGCATCGGCCCGGAGATACCCCGGTTGGCTTCTGAGCCACTCTTCGGTTACCTCGTCGGCGGGATAGAACAGCTCGAGCGTGAGCTCGGAAAGAGTGACGTCGGTCGTGACGTCGATGCGGGCCATGACCGTGTACAGCCGCAACGCGTGACCTTCGAGATTGACTTCCCATGCGAGAACCGGGCCGGGGGTTTCCTGATACCCGGACGCTGCCCATTCTGAGCGAGCCGGTATGCCCGGCCACGTTTCGATCTCGGCCGCCAGGCCGGCCGCTAGCTCGTCCTGCGCGGCCAGGCGGCTCAGCCGCCCCAATAGGTACGCGGACCAGGCCGGGAAGTTTGAGGTGAGCGGTGCGAGCCCTTCGGGGTGCAGGGCAGCGCGGAACACGTTGGTGGGTACGCCACGGACTCGTTCCGGGATACCAGCGACGATGCGCAGGGCGGCCTGGTTGGTGATCTGGACGTCCCAGCGGCGGTCTACGGCGATCCCCGGATAGGGGTCGTGCGCGTCAAGCAGCTGCCGGATGTCCCTTCGGACTCGCTCGAGCTCTGCCGCCGAGATCGGGGTCTCGGGATAGCGCGGCGCGTAGCCGGCCGCCAGCAGCCACTTGTTTCGCTCGCGCAGCGGAACGTCCATGCTCTGGGCCAGGGCGAGGATCAGACGAGGGCTGGGACGGGACCTTCCGAGCTCCACGAAGCCCAGATGGCGGGCCGATACCCCGGCGGCGAGCGCCAGGTCCAGCTGGCTCAGGTGAACCTCGGCCCTGCGATCGCGGATCAGGTCTCCGACAGTCGTTCGTGGCATGCAGCCAGCATAAACGGGCCTGATCGTATCCGTAACTACCTTCCAGGTAGTTGTCACACCTACCTTCGTCGCCCGATGATCGCCTGAGACACCGTTCAGCAGCAACGCCGAAAGGACCTCCCATGCCGATCATCACCGCAGCAGACTCGACCAGCCTGTTCGTCAGCGACTGGGGCGAGCCTGCCGCCCCGCCTGTTGTCTTCGTCCACGCCTGGGGACTGAATGGCGACATGTGGGGCGCCCAGGTACCTGCGCTCATCGATGCCGGGTTCCGCCCGGTCACCTACGACCAGCGCGGCTTCGGCCGGTCTGACCGGCCGCACAGGGGCTATGACCTGGACGTGCTCGCCGACGACCTGGCCGCCGTGATCAATGCGCTCGATCTGCGCGGCATTATGCTGGTCGGTCACAGCCTCGGCGCGCAGGTCGCCGTCCGCTACCTCACCCGGCACGGAAGCGGCGAGGTGGCCGGCGTGGTGCTCTCGGCACCCATGCCCCCGATGCTCCGTCGCAGTGAGGACAACCCTGGCGGGGCCGAGGAGGCAGTCTTCGAGGCGCACCGGCGCGCGATGGCTCAGGACATCGGTGCCTTCGTCGATGCGACACCGCCTGCCGAGTATTTCGGCGCCGCCAAGGCAGTCTCGCCGGCGCTCGCAGACTGGACCAGGCGCCAGATAGTCGATACTCCCCTGCACGTCCTGATGGAGACTCAGAAGGCATTCAGCCGCGCCGACCTGCGTGCAGAGCTCGCGGCGATCGACCGGCCGACGATCATCCTGCACGGTAGCGCCGACCGGTCATCACCGTTGGAGAGGGGCGGGCAGCCGACCGCAGCACTTGTGCCAGGGAGCCGCCTAGTGGTCTTCGACGACGCTGGTCACGGGTTGTACACCAGCGAGGCTTCCGGCTACAACGCCGAGATCATCAGCTTCGCTACAGCCCTGGCCACTGCGGCTGGCCAGTGAACCCGCCGGATAATTCGAATGCTGTGCCCGCCCTGGGTCGCCCATACTTGTCGGGTTCTGGTCAGGGAGGGAGGCGGAGTATGAAGCTCGCGGAGGGCCTGGCGCTTCGAGCCGATGCTGCCCGCCGGGTGGAGCAGTTGCGGTCGCGGATCGCGGGCAGCGCGCGGTACCAGGAAGGCGAGGAGCCGCCGGAGGACGCCGCCGCGCTGCTGGCCGAGGCCGGCGCGGCACTTGATCAGCTGCAGATCTTGATCCGTCGGATCAACCGCACCAATGCCGCCGCGCAGATCGGAGCGGATGGCACGATTACCGACGCGCTGGCGCGCCCAGCACTACGCACAGGTGACAGGGCACGGCACACACCACACCACCGTGTGCAGATTCGCGGCGACGAGGGCGGGACAGGGGACCTCCACCCGCGGACGACTGTTAATACGACCGCGGCAGGCCGAGCACATGCTCGGCCAGGTAATTCAGCACCATCTCCTGGGGAACCGGCGCTATCCGCATGAGCCGGGCCTCACGCCAGTAGCGCTCGACGTGGTACTCGGTCGCATAGCCGAAGCCGCCGTGCGTTTGCACGGCTGCGTCCGCGGCCGCGAACGCCGCGTCGGCGGCAAGGAATTTAGCCACGTTGGCCTGCTCCCCGCACGGCTCGTTGTTATCGATCCGCCAGGCCGCTTGCCGGATGGCGAGTTCCGCGGCCGCAAGCCGGGCATGAGCTTCAGCGAGCGGGAACGAGATGCCTTGGTTAGCCCCGATTGGCCGGCCGAAGACGACCCGGGCCGATGCATAGCCGACTGCGCGACGCAGCGCCGCCGTCCCGATGCCGAGGGCCTCTGCGGCGATCAGCACTCGCTCAGCGTTGAGCCCGTCCAGGAGATAACGAAATCCGCTGCCTTCGTCGCCGACACGGTCCGCAGCATCCACCTGCAGCCCGTCGTAGGTGACCTCGCACGAGGCGACGGCGTTCCGGCCCAGCTTGGATATCGGCCGGATGCTGACCGTCGGGTCTTTGAGGTTTGCCATGAACAAGGTCAGCCCGTCCGTCCGCCGCGCGCACTGCTCGGCGGGCGTCGTACGGGTGAGCAGCAGTACCCGGTCGGACTCCCGGGCCTTCGATGTCCAGACCTTCCGGCCGGTGATGCGGTAACCGTCACCGTCGCGGACCGCAAGGGTCCGGATTGCTGTGGTGTCCGTGCCCGCGTCCGGCTCGGTGACGCCGAACGCGACGTGCAGCTTCCCGCTGGCGACGGACGGCAGGTACCTGCGCTTGAGGTGTTCGCTGCCGTATCTGACGACCGGCTGCATCCCGAAGATCGACAGGTGGATGGCGCTCGCGCCGTTCATGCAGGCGCCTGATGCCGCCACTTCCTCCAGGACGATCGACGCCTCGGTGATGCCCGCGCCGCCGCCGCCATATTCGGCCGGGATGGCAATGCCGATCCAGCCCCCGTCAGCCAGCGCCTCGTAGAACGCCCACGGAAAGGTATGGGTCGCGTCCGCTTCGGCCCAGTAGTCATCTCCGAAGCGCGCGCAGATCTCTCTGATGGCAGCCCGGATCGGCGCGTGCTCGGTATCGTCGCTGAATTCCACACGCCGTTCCTACACCGCCGGGCCACGGCCGCGACAGCAGGCTGCAGGCTAAGCGGCGGCACGAGGTTTCTGGCTTCGAGGGCCACGACATCGCCGGGACGGGCGGCGTGCTGAACTGGTAGCTGCACCAGGACCACTGACCCGTCCTGCGGCTGACCTCTGTGACCGAGAGTTGACCTCTGTTAGGAGTACGGATGACGGTTGGCAGCTCGAAAACGATGCAGGCATGGGTGGTGACCAAGCCAGGACCGATCGAGTCCGGCCCTCTCAGGTACGTGGAGAAACCTGTGCCGGCTCCAGCCCCCGGCGAGTTGCTGGTCCAGGTCCTGGCATGCGGCGTGTGCCGCACTGACCTGCATGTCAGCGAGGGTGACCTTCCGGTGCATCGTGAGCACGTCACGCCTGGTCACATGGTGGTGGGCCGGGTAGCAGCACTGGGCGAGGCCGTTACTGACTACGCCGTAGGCGACCGGGTCGGTGTGGCGTGGCTGCGGCACACCGACGGGACCTGCCCCTACTGCCGTCGCGGCAACGAGAACCTGTGCCCTAACTCGCTCTACACCGGCTGGGACGCTGACGGTGGCTACGCGGAGTACACGACTGTCCCGGCGGCGTTCGCCTACCGGCTGCCGGCCGATGTCGGCGATGTCGAGCTGGCGCCGCTGCTGTGTGCCGGGATCATCGGCTACCGGGCGCTGCTGCGCGCGTCATTGCCGGAGCACGGCAGGCTCGGACTGTACGGATTCGGTGACAGCGCCCACCTTGTCGCCCAGGTAGCGCTGGCACAGGGCGCGACGGTCCATGCCCTGACCCGCGGCGAGGCCTCCCAGCGGCTCGCCCTCCAGCTGGGCGCTGCGTCGGCCGGAGGCGCGTACGACTCCCCGCCGGAACCGCTGGACAGCGCGATCCTGTTCGCGCCAGTCGGGGACCTCGTGCCTGTCGCGATGCGGGCACTTGACCGTGGCGGAGTCCTCGCCGTTGCCGGCATTCATCTGACCGACACACCGCCGCTGAACTATGAGCGCGAGCTGTTCTATGAGAAGGAACTTCGCAGCGTGACCTCGAACACCAGGGACAACGGCCGGGACTTCCTCGAGGTTGCGGTTCAGTACAACGTCCGGGCCACCACCCATGTGTACCCGATGTCACAAGCACAGCAGGCGCTCCAGGACCTGAAGGCTGGCGCTTTCGACGGGGCGGCTGTTCTCGTCAACGACCACGGCTAGGGCTTGCGAGCGACGCCGCCGTAGGCCGAGACCCCGCCCTGCGGCACCGGATCTCCTGGATCGGGCCGCCAGGTGTGCACGTAGGCGACACCCGGCGGGACCAACTCGAGCCCGTCGAAGAACCGGGCGACCTCCGGCTCGGTTCGCAACGTCTGCGGAGTAGACACCCGCTCGTTGTACCGCCGCTGCGCCTCCTCCTGGCCAGGGAGGATGTCACGGGCCGGATGGGAGATGGCGAGGTAGCTGCCTGGCGAGAGCGCGGCCAGGAGGTCAGAGACGATCTTATACGGTCGCTCAGAGTCCTGGATCAGGTGCAGGACGCCGATCAGCAACAGCGCGACCGGCTCATCGAAGTCGATCGTCGCTGCCGCCGCCGCGAGGATCGGCCCGGGCTTCCGCAGGTCGCCCTCCACGTACTGGGTAGCACCTTCGGGGGCGCTCACCAGCAGCGCCCTGGCGTGGACGAGCACGATCGGGTCGTTGTCGACGTAGACAACCCGTGACTCAGGCGCGGCCGCCTGGGCAACCTCGTGTGTGTTGTTGCCCGACGGGATGCCGGTGCCGATGTCGAGGAACTGCCGGATTCCAGCGTCGGTGGCGAGGTACCGGACCGCCCGGGCGAGGAACGCACGGTTGGCTTGCACGCGCTGCCGCAGGCCTGGCGTCACGGCCAGCACTCGCTTGGCTGCTTCCCTGTCGGCGGCAAAATTGTCCTTGCCGCCGAGCCAATAGTCGTAGACCCGCGCCGGGTGCGCGACTGAGGTGTCGAGCCCCGGTATAAGTTCGTCACTCACCGCGATACCGCTCCCGCCTGCCCCTGATGCAACTGCCACCAGGAGTCTGTCACAACCCGGCAGGATTGAAGGGATGACGTGAACCGTGCCGGTTCAGCGACGCTCACCCGGTTCGGCCGGATCGCCCGCACGTGCCCAGTGCGGGCAACCGGTCGCCCGCTGCCTACCAGTACTGCGTTGTGGCCCCGGAACTGTTGACGATGCCGCCCGCCATCTCCGGCGGCTCGAACACGGACTGGATCGCTACCCGGCCCGGACCCTGCAGCACCAGCCAGACGGACTTGGCTTGCCATCGGGCGGAGCTGAACCAGTAGTTACCGCGCGGGTACTCGAAATGCAGGTGCATCCGGACACTGCGGTCCTTCCAGATCAGCCCGCTCGGCTGGACCAAGATCCGCTCACCCTGCCGCAGATCGCGGATGAAGGTGTTGCCGGGCGCGTGCAGCAGTAGCAGACCCGGACCGCCCTGAGCGCTGAACCGGTCCATGGTCTGGCCGAGCGGATAGTGGTACTCCTGGTCATCTCCGTTCCGGGTGGCGAACCAGATGCCGGAGTTCTCCCAGTGGTAGCCGACGTTGCCGGTAGCGACCAGGAACCGGTGCTCGACAACATCCACAGCGTGATTGGCGGGCAGCGGCACGGCCAGAGTCTCACCTGGGTGATCGGCCGAGATCGCGATATGGCCAGGTCCGGCTGCCGTCATCATCAGCAGCGGCATGCCAGCCAGCATCCGGTTCCAGCCGCCTGCCATTTTCATCATGTCCAGCCGGACGCTCGGCTCGGAATGCAGTAGCACGTGGTGGCCGAAGTAGACACTGTCCTCCGGGTCGAGCCGCATCTCAGCCACCGGCACGTACTTGCCGCTGATCTGGACGGTGGACCGGTTGAAGTGGAGCCTGGCCATGTCCCTGATCGGCGGCTGCTCGGCCCAGCCGGACTTGGTGACCCGCGCCCGGACATCGGTCGGCGCGCCGCAGTGCGGGCACGTAGTGCCGCTGGCGTCGCTGGCGATGCGGCAGTACGGGCAGGTATAGGTCGTCGCTGACATCTGCGCCGCCTACTCGGAACCGTGATGCACGTACATGGACTGGACGCCGACTCGGCCGGGACCGACCATCTCAGCGAGGTACATGTTGTGGTGGCCCATCATGCCGGTCTTGAAGCTCTGCTGAACGGTGTTCATCTGCACAGACGAGTCCTTGTACAAGAACCCGCCCGGCTCGACCAGGATCTTCTCGCCCTGCTGGAGGGTCTTCTGGAAGACGTTGCCATACCCGTGCAGCAGGAGCAGGCCCTGCTCGCCACCGGTGACGAACCTGTCCATGTACATGCCGCTGCCGCCGTGCAAGACGTTGACTAGTCCCTTGATCCGCACGAACGAGTAGTTCAGCGAGTGCGTGCCAGCCAGGAAGGCGTGCTCACGGACGTCGATCTCGTGCGACGGGTGAATCGGCAGCACGACAACCTCGCCGGTGGCGTCCTTGGACAGCGCGATCCGGCCGGGTCCCTGGGCGATGCTGAGGATGTGCGGCATGCCGCCGATCATCCGCCGGGCGCCGCCGCCAGTGTTCATCGCAGACAGCGGGACATTCGGCTCCTTCCACAGCATGACGTGGTGCTCGAAGAACACCGAGTCGCCCTGGGCCAGTGCCAGTTCGGCGACCGGGACAATCTCGCCTTCGATCTGGCAGGTGGAGTTGGAGAAGCGGAACTCCGTCATGTCCCGCAGCCGGGGCGCTTCCGTCCAGCCGGAGTCAGAGACGAGATTCTTCTTGTCGAGCGGGGCGCCGCAGGTACTGCAGCTGGTCCGCTCCGGCTCATTCTGAGCCTTGCACCACTGACATTCGATCCTGTCCATATCCGGGCAGGCCTTTCTGCTCGAGGCGGGGGGTGTTCTACGGACACAGCTGCTGATACTGGCTGTGATCGTAGCGGACTGCGGAGATCTGACCGCGAAATATGCGGGCCGGACTTACTGCGGCCGTGGCGCGGCAGGAGTGCCGCACTCGGCGCAGAACTTTGCCGCCGGGGCCAGGCTGGCGTTGCAGTTCGTGCAGTGCTTCTGCGTCGGGGTGCCGCACTCCGGGCAGAACTTCGATCCCACCTGAACCGGGCTCTGGCAGTTGCCGCAGGCCATGGTGGCCGCGGGAGCGGCAGCCTCCGGCGCTTGCTGTGCAGGCGGGGGCGCGGCTTGCTGAGCGCCCGCGGCAGCCTGTGCCGCATAGCCCTGCCCGCCGCCGGCGAAACCGGGGCCGGCGGGCGGCGGGTTGTACGGAGCCTGCCCTGGCGCCTGCATCATCTGCCCGGCCATGCCCATGCCCGCGCCGAAGAACATCGGCGTGACGGCAGCGCCGCCCTGCGCCATTCCCTCACCAGCGCCCTGCAGAGCCTCGGCTTGCGCCGCCTGCAGGAAGCCGCCAGCCAGCCGGCTGTAGGCAGTGTCGCCGGCCAGCTTCTTGAGGCGGGCGTTGTCGTCGTCGTCGAGGTTCACGTCGACGTTGCCGAGCCGGGTCAGTGAGATCCCGTAGTCGGCCAGCTCGCGGTTGGCAGCCTCCAGCGACTGCGCCTCGATCTCGGGGCTGTGCATAGACAGGCCGAGGATCGGCCAGGTGCCGGACATCAGCTGGGTGGTGACCGTCGTGCGGGTGACCTTCAGCAACTGCTGGGTAACCCAGGCGGTCACGGCCTGGTTGTTGGTCACGTCGACGGTGCCGACCAGGTTCAGGATCAGCTTGGTCGGGTCGTTGACGCGGAGCGAGTACTCGCCGAAGGTGCGCAGCGTCACGATCAGCCCGGTCTGCGGGTCCTGGACCTCGTCAAGCCGGCCGCCGAACCTGTTGTTGGGGAACTCGCGTGTGCCGACGAAGTAGATCTCGGCCTTGAACGCATTGCCGCCGGTCGCCCAGTCCACGAACATGCCCAGGAACGGAAGCTCTTTGGCGTCCAGAGTGTGCTGGCCTGGCGTCAGGACGCCCATGATCTGGCCCTGGCTGGTGAAGACCGCGACTGCATCGGGCTCGACGATCGCCCTGGAGAACTTGCGGATGTTCTGGTCAGGCCACTTGAAGACGATCTGGCCCTTCGAGCCATCCGGCGCTGCGATGAACTCGCGGCGGGCCTCGTTCAGAAGTCCCATCGGTGTTTGCCCCTCCTACCCCGGAATGTGACGCTCGCTGCCGCCCTCGTCACGTCTAACCGGATCATACTTCGGGTAGCGGCAGTAACCCCCAAGAGTTGACCAGTCGCCGGCCTTGGACGGCTGGCCGCCTGACCAGCGGAGGAGCCAGTGAGCGAGTCAGCGGGAGAAGTCGAGGTACTGTCCGGGGCAGCCGCGGGCGGCCTGCGCTGGGAAGTGGTCTGCTCTGGCGATGACGAGGACCTTTACACCATGCTGCGGGTCTATTCCGGAGACGAGCGCGTGGTCGCCGGGTCCGGGTTCGGCGGCCCGAAGCTTCTGCCTGGCTCCGTGATGTCCGAGTGGCGCGGACGGACCGACGATCTGCCGTACTTCGTCATGGCTCGGACAGCGCCAGCGGTGACGCGGGTGGTCGCCACGACTGACCGCGGCACCGACGTCGTGCTGGAACTGTCCAAGCCCGTCGAGCGCTTCGGGCTGCGGTTCGCCGCGATAGCCCTGCCGCCAGGTCATCTGCCAGCGACCATCAGGGCCGAGCGTGATGGCGCCGTGCTCGAAGAGCGACCGCAGCCGATGCGGAGGCCATTTCGCGCACCCGGCCGGGGCCCTCATACTTGAAATCAGATGACGTAGAAGCGAACTGCTGCGGAGGTGAGACGTGGGAATCGGCGGGGCGCTGGCTGAGGCGCGCACGGAAGCCGGACTGACCATAGCTCAGGTAAGCGAGCGCACCCGCATCAGGGAAACGATCGTCCGTAGCATCGAGCTCGATGACTACTCAGCGTGCGGCGGCGATTACTATGCGCGCGGCCACATCCGCGCGATCGCGCGGGTGGTTGGCACGGATCCCGTGCCGCTGATCGAGGAATACGACGCCGAGCACATGCCGCAGCCCGAGCCGGAAGAGCCGGCGGCAGACGCCCTTAGCGGCCACGGCTGGCGGTTGCCTAGCTTGCAGCGCATCATCGGCAGCGGTCCTGACGATCCCGGATTCGATACCAGCACCCATAGCGGGAACGGGCAGTCCGCGCACCCGGGCGTCGTAGGCGACTCGGACATCGGGGCTGGTGTGCCCGGCGGCATTACGGCAGCAGAGGCGTTCCGGCCCAGGATGCCGCTGGAGCCGGGCCGCAGGCTGCCACGGCTGACCGTAGCGATCGCGGCGATCCTGGTCGTGGCGATCGCCGTGCTTAGTTACCTGCTGGCGTCGGGCTCGTCGCCCTCCTCGCCTTCCCTGACCCGTCACAACAGCCGGACCCACCACTCAGCGCGATCGGGTGTTGCTGCAGGCCATGTCGGCAGCAGCGCATCGCCGTCGGCGCCCCCGGCGGCGTCGGCGGTGCCACTGACCCCGGCGAACGCGGCTGCTTTCGGTCCGGGCGGCCTCGGTGCGGGCGACGACGCGCAGCAGGCCTCGCTCGCCATCGACGGCAATAACAGCACCGCGTGGCAGACCGACTGGTACTCGACACCCACTTTCGGCGGCCTCCAGCACGGCACCGGCCTGCTCCTGGACATGGGCAAGCAGGTCACCGTGACTAGTGCCCGCATTCTGCTCGGCGCGACACCGGGCGGGAGGCTACAGCTTCGCGCGGGTAACACGCCCGCGCTTGCTGACCTGCAGGTCGTTGCGCAGACGCACCTGCCAGGCGGTCAGGTGACGGTGACAGTCGGGTCGCCGGTCAAGGCGCGTTACCTGCTGATCTGGTTTACCCGGCTGCCAGCGGACAACTCAGGCACCTATCAGGACAGCATCTTTAACGTCAGCCTGTCCGGTACGGCTGGCTAGGGCCGTGCTTCGCGAGCAGCCTGGCAACCTGGGCATCCAGCGGATCCGCGGCGCCGAGCCGGTTATCGATCTCTACGTGTGGCGCGGCGGGCCGCTCGTGCAGCCGCATGCTCGCTGTGAACGTGGCGAAATCGGCCAGCTTCGCCGAGTCCCGCTCCAGCCCGCGGGCAGCCAGTCGCTGCCCCAGGGTCGCCGGGTCTGACCTGACCCACACCAGGAGGACTGGCTGGCCGCCGAGTCCGCTGACCCATGAATCCCACTGCTGCACGTCGTGGATCTGCTGGGTAAACGGCCCGGACAGGATTACCGGGCAGCCAGCTGAGCGGATCTCGCGGGCGGTGTCGGTCATGCCGGCATACTCGTAGACCTTGATGTGCTGGTCGTACCAGCGGCCCTCGCGTTCGCCCGGTGGCCGGCCAGCCTCGGCGAGGACGGCAGCGACGAACGGGCCGTACATCGTGTCCTTGTCCAGGAGCGCCGGCGTCGGCGCGAGCGCGGCTAGCAGCAGTCGTGCGACGGTGGACTTGCCTGCACCCGGTGCCCCGGCCACAACCCAGGCTTGCGCGGGCTGGATCGTCACGGCCAGAGATTACCGCGCGCCAGTCAGCGTTTAATCTGGCAGCAGATGCCGACGACCGGAACCGTAAGCGCTGCCACCGGCGTGATCAGCATGGTGTTGCTGAGCGCCGTGGTTGTGCTCGGCATCCTGCTCGACCGGCGCGTCCGGCTGCCCGGCCTGCCCCGGTTCGCTGGCCTGAGCCTGCACCGGTATGCGTCGCTGCTCGCCGTCGGCTTCCTTGCGCTGCACATCATCACGGCTGTCGCCGGGCCGGAGGCCCGCATCCGGCTGGCGGCTGTCGTCGTGCCGTTCACCTCCGCTTACGCGCGCAACTGGCTGGCCCTGGGCGCGGTGGCCACGGACCTGGTGATCGCGATCATCGCGACCAGCCTGCTTCGGCGGCATCTGAGCTTCCGTGCCTGGCGTCTAGTGCACTGGCTGGCCTATGCGTGCTGGCCATTCGCGCTCGCGCACAGCATCGGGACCGGGAACGGAATGCGCAGCGGCCGGCTGCTCGACCTGGCTGTGGCGTGTGCGGCTGCCGTGGTGGCAGCGGCAGCCTGGCGGGTGACCGCGGCGCTGCGAGAGACGTCGGCGCGCCAGCCTGGCAAGCCCACCGGGATGGTGCGGGCGCCGCTGGCGCGCGCCGGGCGACCAGGTCTGACAGCTACCCGGCTCACGATCGATCCCGTTGCGTGCACGGGCCACGGCTTGTGCGCGGAGTTGCTGCCCGAGCTCGTCGCCCTCGACCGCTGGGGCTATCCGCTGCTCGCCGATCAGCAGGTACCTGCCAGCCTTATGGGCAGGACCAGGCGCGCAGTCACGGACTGTCCTGCGCTTGCGCTGAAACTGACCAGAGCCGAGGACGTTATTCGGAGCGAGACCCTGCAGAGGGAAGGTACCGGGACATAAGTTCAACCGTGCGTAGCTACGCCTTGTCGCTGTCGCGGAGGTTCCGCAGCCTGATCAAGCGGCGTACCTCGGTACGCGGCTCGGCGAGCGCGATGGCCGCCGCGGGCAAGGTGGGTTTCGGCCTGCGCGGTTCGCGGACGCCCACCTCAGGCGGGCGCGATGGCCGGCCGCTGTGCAGCAGGTCGCGGAGCCACCGAAGTGCGGCAGTTAGCACGCTACCCATGCTCTTCATTGTGCGCCGGGTTCACGCCGGGGGTACACCGCTGGCATGCTGTTTCTCGCTCAGCAGACAAGGGCACGTGAGCTGGTCAGCTGCACCCGAAACGGCGGCCGTACCCAGCCGGGCTAGCATTGCGAGCTATGCGATTCGCCATCTCGATTCCTCAGTTCTATGGCGACGGCGAGTTCGACCCGCTCGCGTTCCGTACTTACTGCACGAGGGTTGAGGAACTCGGCTTCGACAGCGGCTGGACGCAGGAGTCGACGCTGAGCGCCTCACCGCAGCTCGGGCCGATTGAGACGATGACGTACGCGGCGGCGTGCACGCAGCGGTTGCGGCTGGGCTGCGTCGTCTTCGTGACGACGTTGCACAGCCCGGCGCACCTGGCCAAGAGCATCGCGACGCTCGATCAGCTCAGCGGAGGACGGGTCGAGGTCGGCGTCGGCACTGGTGGCAAGCAGCGGCCGTTCGGGGCATTCGGCATGACCGGCGACCGGTATGTCGCCCGGTTCACCGAGGGCCTGGCGGTGATGAAGGCGCTATGGACACAGCCCCGTGTCACCTTCGACGGCGAGTTCTGGCAGCTCACCGATGCGGCCATGGAGCCCAAGCCCGTTCAGAAGCCGTATCCGCCGCTCTGGTTTGGCGCGAGTGGCGAGTCGGCGCTGCGCAGGGCAGTGCGGCTCGGTGACGGTTTCTTCGGGGCCGGTTCGACGCCGACTGAACGGTTCGCCGACCAGGTCCAGGTGGTGCGGGCGGCGCTGACCGAGCTTGGCCGCGATCCGCAGGAGTTCCCCATCGCCAAGCGCCTGTACATCGCCGTCGACGACAACGCCAGCCGGGCGCGTTCGCGGATCAACGACGCGATGGAACGGCTCTACGGCCGGCGGGTGCCTGATATCGAAGCGGCGTGCATCGCGGGCACGCCAGCCGAGTGCGCTGCCGAGGTCGCCAAGGCGGCCGAAGCTGGCGCCGAGCTGATCTTGTTCACGACGATGTTCGACCAAGGCGAGCTGGCAGAGCGTCTTGCCGCGGAAGTTATCCCGCGGCTCGGCTGATACGGCCGATCATTCTGGGTAGGGGTCGCCGGCTGTCTGGTAGGTGCGGCCGCTGGGCGTGCGCCAGGTCATGTGTCCTGGCTGGGGTTGCTGCAGGTGCCAGCCGGGTGTTTGCTTGGCGCGGTGGTGCCGGCGGCAGCATGGTGCCAGAGTCGGATCAAGATCGTTTAGCGGTTCGGCTGCTCCCATTGCCGAGTACCTGGGCGCTGACTTCACCGGCTGGCGGACTCTTGCCAGGACTCCCGGCGATGACCGTCTCGACCCGTGGTCGCGTGCGCGTCTTGCCGAGCTGGCGGCGCTGGAGGCTACCTGGACGACCCACGCAGCGGGCGACACCTTGCTTCACGCCGACATCCGGGCCGACAACCTGCTGCTCGCTCGTGAGAGAGTCGCCGGTGACGGGGTAATGGTCGTGGACTGGCCGCATGCTTGCCTGGGCGCCGCGTTCGTTGACCTGGTGTGCTTCGCGCCCAGCGTGGCGATGCAAGGCGGCCCCGGGCCAGCCGAGCTCCTAGCCAGGTCCCGCACCGGGCGCAACGTCAGCCGGGAACCGCTCGCGGCGATGGTCTGCGCACTGGCCGGATACTTCACCGAGCGCTCGCTCCGGCCGCCGCCGCCTGGATTGCCGACGGTACGCCAATTCCAGGCCGCGCAGGGCGAGGTCACCCGTCTTTGGCTGGCTGCTCTGCTGTGAGGGGGCTCCCACTGTGACCGGGCCACACTGCTCACCGGGCCCACGCGCATCCCTGAGCCGTCGTTGTCAGAGCGAGGCGATAGCGGCGAGCACGGCAAGCAGAAACGTGACGATTGCCAGCACGCCGTGGCCGACCGGAATGAGCGGCCGCCAGCTCCACGTCACTGTCCTCGCCGGAGGCTGAGCGAAGCTGCGACTCAGCAGCTCCTCCACGAGCTGCGCGGCGAGCTCGTCGTCGGACAACCTCCGCTTGAGTTCGTCTTCGGGCACGACCCGCGGCTGCGCCGCCAGTCTCCCCGGCTCGGACTCCGCTGGCCCAGGCTCCGCTGTGCTGTCTTCGGGTGGACGGGATTCCGCGCGACCGGGTTCCGCAGAGTCGGCCGTGTCGCGCCGTCCGCCGGGATACGGGGTCCAGATTGTCACGGTCGAGATGCCTAGGCCGATCGCGGGAGCCATGAATACCAGCGCCAGCCAGGCCAGCGCCACCGACCCGGACGCCACGAAGCAGATCCAGCAGATGAGCCCGGCCAGGTTGAGCCCGGCGTGGCTCGCTAGCACCGGCACGGACATGGCATCCGGCCGGGCGGGCCGCTGCCGCGCGGCACGCATGCCGCCGCCAGCGATCCAGCTCCTGACCATCGCAGCCCCGAGCAACTCGGTCAGCAGCCAGCTAACCAGCGCGTAAAGCGGCAGCGCGTGCCCGGATGGCATCGGTCAGCCTCCGCCGCTGGCATGCACCACGGCAGGGAATACGGCGCTGCCAGTCATAGCGCGCTCCTCGCTGTTCCAGCTAATGAAACTACGGTTGGTCGGCCGCCGGAAGTATCGCGGATTGCCTGGTTAGCAGCGCAGAGTGAGTGCCGCGGCCGCTAGGGCTACTTCGGTGCCCGCAATGTACTTCGGCATCGCCGACCGGGGCACGATGGACCTAGGAAAAGCGGACGCGTGTCCGGTGGGACCAGGAAGTAGGTATTCATGCGCATCGCGACAATCAGCCAGCGGCTATGCCTGATCTCTGGCGGTGGCGCCGTAGACGTGCACACGGCGAGCGGCGCCCGGTTCGGGACTGACCCGGCGGCGGTCTACCCGCGCTGGCAGGAGTTCGCGGACTGGGCAGCGTCAGCGACCCTGCCGGATCCGGTGCCGTTCGCGGCTGAATCGCTCGGCTCACCGTCGCCGTCGCCGCGCCAGGTGTTCGGCATCGGGCTGAACTACAGCGAGCACGCGGCCGAGTCCGGCCTCGCCAGACCGGAGACCTCTCCCCCTGTGTTTACGAAGTTCCCGTCCTGCATCACGGGCCCGCGCGGCGAGATAACCCTGCCGCCGGGCGGCCACACTGACTGGGAAGTCGAGCTTGTCGTGGTCATCGGGCGGACCGCCGTGCACGTACCGGCCAGCTCCGCCTGGGATTACGTGGCAGGACTGTCGGTCGGCCAGGACGTGTCCGAGCGGATCACGCAGATGGCCGGCGCTCCCCCGCAGTTCAGCCTCGGCAAGTCGTATCCGGGCTTCGGCCCGGTCGGGCCATGGCTGGTTACGCCAGACGAATTCACGAACCCGGACGACCTCGAACTCGGCTGCGCCGTCAACGGCGACCAGATGCAGAAAGGCCGGACCGGCGATCTGATCTTCAGCATCTCTGAACTGATCGAGCAACTGTCGGCGGTCACCCCGCTGCTACCCGGCGACCTGATCTTCACCGGGACGCCAAGCGGCGTCGGAATGGGCCGTAGCCCGCAGCGCTGGCTCGCGCCGGGCGACGTGCTCACCAGCTATATCGAGGGCATCGGCGAAATGCGGCACACGTTTATTGCCCCGTGAGGGTCGTTCACTACAGCCACCCCTATTCGCTCCGTGAACGGGGTAGTTTGCCGCCCGGCGCTTTAATGCGGAAGGAGAACGTCCGGATCGGCAGTTAGCCTCTGCCGAGATACATTGCGAGCGAGCCGGTACCGGGACATGCCCGAATTGTTTCACCGGAGTCTGACAACCGGCTCCGGATTCCTCCCCGCCCTGAAGGACGGGGTTCCCTCCGGAGGTATCGATGACTGACGTCATCCTGTTCCATCACGCCCAGGGCCTTACCGAGGGCATGCGCAGCTTCGCCGATCAGTTGCGCGCGGCCGGGCACAGCGTGACCATGCCTGACCTGTACGAGGGCAAGACCTTCGCGAGCATCGAAGACGGCGTCGGTTACGCCCAGGAGACCGGCTTTGAGACCATCATCGAGCGTGGTCAGGCGGCTGCCGAGGCGCTGCCGGCCGACATTGTCTACGCGGGCTTCTCGCTCGGCGTGCTGCCGGCGCAAAAGCTTGCGCAGACGCGAGCCGGCGCAAAGGGAGCCCTGCTCTTCGAGTCATGCGTGCCGGTCTCCGAGTTCGGCAGCGAGTGGCCGCCCAGTGTGCCGGTCCAGGTACACGGCATGGAATCCGACGCCTTCTTCGCCGGGGAGGGCGATCTGGACGCCGCGAAGGACCTGGTGGCGAGTACGAAGGACGCGGAGTTGTTCCTGTACTCCGGCTACCGGCACCTGTTCGCGGACAGCAGCCTTGCTTCCTACGACGAGGCGGCAGCGACACTACTCAAGCAGCGCGTACTCCACTTCCTCGGGCGGGTGAACTGATGCGGCACATCCCAGATCTGGCTGGCTCAGAAGCAGAGCTACTCGCCCAGTACCTGGACTACCAGCGCGCCACCGTGCTCGCCAAGACTGAGGGCCTGGATTCCGCGCAACTCGGGTACCAGCATGCGCCGTCCTCGCTCACGCTCGCGGGTCTGCTCTACCACCTGGCTGACGTCGAGGAGAGCTGGATGGAAGTCCGCTTCCTCGGACTTTCCGAACGCGAGCCGTTCACCGGAGCCGAGTTCGAAGCCGACCCCGACTGGGCGTTTCACGCTGCCGTCAATCTCGATCCCGATGAGCTTCGGCAGCGTTACCACGACGCCTGCGACCGCAGCCGCAAGGTGGTCGCGGGAGCGGCGGGCCTAGACCAGGAGTCGGTGGCGACGTTCCGCGACGGACGGCATTTCTCGCTGCGGTGGGTCCTGCTGCACCTGATCGAGGAGACGGCGCGCCACGCCGGGCATGCTGATCTCCTGCGCGAAGCCATCGACGGCAGCGTAGGCGAGTAGGCGCCCCTTTCCGGGCCGCAGCGGGTTTACTCGTCGCGACTGGCGCCTTCAGCGAAGGCTTGCCGGCTGTGCACGAGCAACTCACGCACTGCGGGGCTGTGCGTGCTCTTCCAGATCAGGGCGAGCAGGGCAGGTGCTCACGGGCGGTTAGCGGGCGTCGCAGTGGTCAGCGAGGATCTTGCCGATGACATCCTTCGTGAACGCGGCGCCGCCGGGGTCGGTGTCCAGTTCGCCGACGAGGACGATCATCGCCTTCCAGATGGCCCAGCCACGGCCGCGCGTCCAGGTGGCCTCGTCTACCGGCAGCCGCTCCTTGAAGACGCGCTGGCTGTCCCCAGACAAGAACGTCCACGCGATGGTCGTATCGCAGGCCGGATCGCCGATCCCCGAGGTGCCGAAATCGATGACGGCGCTGAGCCGGCCGGAGGGATCCAGAAGCAGGTTGCCTGGCTGGGCATCGCCGTGGAACCACACCGGCGGGCCCTCCCACGGGGCTGCCAGCGCCGCCTGCCACACCTCGGCTGCCAGGTCGGTGTCGATATGACCATGCAGCGCGTCGAGCGCAGCGCGCGTCTCGGCCTCGTAGTAAGCGGGCGACCCGCCGCGAAAAAAGTTGTGCGTGCCGGGCAGCGGACCGCTAGCAGGATCGACCTTGTAGAGGGCGGCGAGGAAGCCGGCCAGGTCGCCGGCGAACTGGGAGAGGTCAGTTATCGGCCCGGCAGCGGCTGTGCGGCCATCGATCCACCGGTACACCGACCAGGGCCGGGGGAAACCGCAGCCGGGCTTGCCCTTTGCTAGCGGCTCCGGGATCGGCAGCGGAAGCTGGCTGGCCAGGATCGGCAGCCAGCGATGTTCCTTGTCGACCTGCTCGACATAGGCCTGCGAACTGGGCAGCCGGACCGACAGGTGGTCGCCGAGCCGGAAGGTCGCGTTGTCCCAGCCGTCGGCATCGACTGGGCGGACGGGCAGGTCAGCCCACTGCGGGAACTGGCTCGCGACGAGCCGCGAGACAAGCTCGGGCGTTATGTCCGCCTTCTTCACGGACAGGAATTGTGCCACGGCCGCCTGGCAGCCCGCATCCCGATAAAGAGCGGCCAATAAAACGCACGCGCGGTGACCTCTCGCGTGTACATTGCTCTCTATAGAGAGCAACGATCTCTCTTACACACCGCTGCTTTAAGGGAGTCCCGATGCTCGTCCTGTCCATTGCGCTCACCGTGCTGCTATTGCTTGAGACGTTGCCATCGGCGGCGGCCGGACTGACTCGTTATCGGTCAGGACTTGCCCGGCTCGACCAGCTCACCCGGCTCGGCGTGCTGCAAGGCCGCAACCTTTGGGCTGCCTCGCTGCTCGGCGCACTCCACCTAGCGGGCAGCGCCGCGGTCATCGCCGGGCTGATAGCGCCGGCTGCGGGCGTTGCTGGCGGCGGACTCGAGGCCGCCGCCTTCGGCTGGGTCCTGTCCCGCCAGTTGCGGTACGGCGACCGGGGTCGGTCGCTCAGCGCGTACTTGCTGTTCACCTGCGTTGCACTCGCCGTTCTGGTGGTGAACGCCTTGCGATGATCGCCTGACGAACTGGATCACAAGCGACTCCGGGCAGTTATCTGGCGAATAGCAGAGGAGAAGCTTAGATTTAGCTGCGGGGCGGACACCTGACTCGGAGGCACTTCGGGCAAGAGGCAGCGGCATTGTCACCCGGAATGGTTCCTGGTACCCAGGATTTGGGACGGTGTTGCATGGAGTGGCGCAACGAGGAGTTCGACCTCAGGACGTTGGGACTGCCCGCAGGTTCCCGGCGGCAGCGGATGACTGTCATCGAGCGCACCGCCGCGCGGG
>Ga0335075_10004935_pt1 | contig 20788 bp, 17 predicted proteins | sample Lox_Sample_24_FD_206723 | JGI IMG/M metagenome (GOLD analysis project Ga0335075, IMG submission 206723) | Soil microbial communities from Loxahatchee National Wildlife Refuge, Florida, United States - Lox_Sample_2.4 | ecosystem: Environmental > Terrestrial > Soil > Wetlands | place: USA...
AGGGCTCGGCGCCTCACTCTCCGAGGACGGCGAGGAAGGCCGCCGACAGTTCGGGCAGGTCCTCCCAGAGGAGCGCCTCGCGACGTTCGGCGAGCCTGCGCCTGATCGATTCCTCCAGACCGCCTACGATGAAGGCGGCAGTCAACGGAGGTGGATCGTGGCGAGACTGATCGGTCTCGCGGCAGGCGCCGGCGACGGCGCGGGAGAGGCGCTCCAAGACTTCCTGATGCACCGCGAGGACGGCGCCGCCGGCGACGTAGACCTCGACCATGACGGCGCGCGCCTGGGCGGTGCGACGGGTGGCGAAGTGGAAGAGACAGGTGAGCGCCGCGTGGATCGCGGCCCCGCGATCGGATGCGGCCGCGGCGAGCTCGACCATGGAGGCGACCCGCCGCTCCACGGCCGTCTCGTATGCGGCCAGGAAGCAGTCATCGGGTCCGGCGAAGTGACGATGGAAGCCAGCGAGGTCGGTGCCGGCGCGACCGGCGACGGTCGCGGGCTCCGCCGCCCGCCAACCGCGCTCGCCGACGATCTCGAGCATCGCGTCCAGCAGGCGGCCGCGCTCGCCGGGACCACCGCGCGGCGGCACGGCCCCAAGCTCTCCCTGATCGGCATCGGGTCCCTGTCTGTCCATCTGTCCTGCGCGCCGCCACCCGCATCGCTCTTCACGGCAAGTGCCTCCATTGGGCGGGACGCGCGAATGAGAAACTACACCGCTCCAATGACAGACGACATCCCTACGAGCGGACCCCGCGCGCGGAGCGGTCCGCGGGCGGGCGGACCGGGCGGGCCGAGGGGTGGGCTATCCTCGCCTCGTGGCGGGACGGGAGATCGACGTGGTGGTGCCGACGGGTCGTCACGGCCTGCCCGCCGACATCGTCTCCGAACACCAGCGGGCGCGGATCGTCGCGGCGACGATCGCCGTGGTCGGCGCCGAGGGCTACCGGGCGGCCACGGTCGACCAGATCGTGAAGGCGGCGAAGGTCGGCTACGTCGCCTTCTACGAGCTCTTCGAGGGCAAGGAGGACTGCTTCGCGGCCGCCTTCGAGCGGATCGTCTCCGACACCCGTGCCGAGCTCGCGGAGCGGGTCTCCACCGAGCTTCCGTGGGCCGAGCAGATCGGCGAGGGGCTGCGGGTCCTGGTCGAGCTGATCGTCGCCGAGCCCGAACGGGCGCGCCTCGCCCTGGTCGAGGCCCAGGGAGCGGGCCGCGAGGCCTATCGCCGCTACGAGGAGGCGATGGACGAGGCCGTCCCGAAGCTCGCCGAGGGCCGGGCCCTGCGGGCGAAGGGCGCCCCGGAGCTCTCGGTGGCGACCGAGGAAGCGACGACGACCGGGGTCGCCTGGATCCTCCAGCAGATGCTCGCCGAGGGGGAGTCGGGCTCGCCGACCGAGACGCTGCGGGCGGCGACCCGGGTGGCTCTCGCGCCCTACCTCGGCGAGGCCGCCGCGGCGAAGGTCGCGGCGAAGCTGAAGGCCCGCTAGGGCGGCAGGCCGGTCCAGGGGCGGGGTCGCGGTGAGCGCCGCGACCCGTGCGGCGCTGATGGAGGCGATGCTCGAGCTGGTCATCGAGCGCGGCTACGAGGCGACGAGCGTCTCCGACGTGGCGGAGTTGGCCGGGGTCGCGGCGGCGGACTTCGACGCGTGCTTCGCCTCCAAGGAAGAGTGCGCGATCGCGGTCTTCGACCACTTCCAGGCGGACTTCGAAGAGAAGGTGCGCGGCGCCTACGCGCGCGAGCCGACCTGGCCCGACAACCTGCGCGCCGCCTCATACGCGATCGCCCGCTGGGCGCGCGAGAACCCGCGGGGGATGAAGTTCGGGACGGTGGAGATGATGTGGGTGAGCGAGGCCGCCCAGGCGCGCCGCGTGGCGGGCTTCGAGACCTTCCTCGGGATGATCGAGGCCGGGCGGGCGGTGGCACCCGACCCCGACGCGATCCCGGCCGACACGGCGGGGCGCCTGATGGGCTCGATGGCCGAGATCCTGACCCGCCGCATACAGGGCAAGAGCTTCGATCCCGAGGGCTTCGTCCCCGAGCTGATGGCGCTGATCGTCGGCGCCTACCTGGGCGAGGAGGCCGGGGCGCGGGAGCTGGCGATCCCACCGCCCCCGCGGGTGGAGCAGGGCTGAGGCGACCCCGGGCGGGGTATCGTCCCCGCGTGGCGAAGGGCGAGGCGAAAGAGGACGGGCGCACCGGCGGGGCGCGGCTGCCGCGCGGCCGCCACGGCCTTCCGCGCGAGGTCGTCGCCGAGAACCAGCGCGAGCGGTTGGTGGCCGCGGTCATCGCCGCGGTCGCCGAGAACGGCTATGCGGAGACGACGATCGCGACGATCGTCGGCGAGGCCGGGCTCTCGCGAAAGACCTTCTACGAACACTTCAAGAACAAAGAGGACTGCTTCGCCACCGCCTACGAGGCCAGCTTCGCCTACCTGCGGGCCGAGATCGCGGCGGTCGACGGCACCAAGGAGGCGTGGGGCGCCTGGGTGCGGGCGCGGATCGGGCGACTGCTCGAGGTGCTCGCGGCGGAGCCGCAGATGGCGAGCTTCTTCCTGATCGCCCCGGCGAGCGTCGGCGACCCGGCGGCGCTCCGCCATCACCAGGCGATGCGCGAACTGGTCGGCGAGCTCGTCGCCGGGGCGCCGAGGAAGCGTGGCAAGGCCGCCTCCGGCGGGACACGCGAGCAGGCGCTCGCCGGCGGCATCTCGCGGCTGGTGGTGCGCAGGCTCGACGACGGCGAGGCGGCGAAGCTGCCCGAGCTGGAGGCGGCGCTCAGCGAGCTGGTGCTGCGTCCCTACGTCGGCGACGCGGAGGCCGCCCGGATCGCGGGCGCATGAGGGACGCCGTTGGTCGTCGTCCCGATCGGTGGTCGGGGACGACCCGCGGATGACTGGCCGCGGATCGTCCCTTCCGCACCGTGGTTCGGCCGTCTGCCAGGGAGAGATAGTCCTGTAGGCGGCCTTCCTTCGGCGGCATGCGCAGGCGCCGAAGATCGGAGCGCGCACCCGCCGTCGCGCCTGGTGAGCGGGCGCGACGGCGGGCATGGGACGCGCCTCGGGGGCTGTCTACCTCGCTCCCACGACCGTGGGCGCGGTGCAGGCGCGGACGATTTCGGTTTCGGCTTTGGTGCCGTCTTCGAATTTCGCCTGCACGTGTACCTTGAGCTTGCCGTCGGTGCATTTGGCGCTGATCGGGTTGATCCCCTTCACCGACTTTTTGATTTTCAGGTTGAACGAGGTGATCGAGCCCGAGCCGCCGGTGATCTGCGGGATCTTCGCCACCGCGAGCTCGCCGAAGCGACCGTGGTGGATCTTCGAGATCGTCACCGTGGTGACGATCGCGCCCGAGATCGGGTTGGAGAAGTAGGCGTGGACGTACCAGGTGATCTTGCCGCCCTTTTCGCCGCCGTTGAAGAGCAGGAGCTTCGAGGGGACGGAGATCGGCTTCTGTTCGGCGAAGGCGACCTGCGCCGTCGTCTGCCCTTCGCCGATCAACGCCGGCCTGCAGGCCGCCAGCGCCGCCGCGGTCGAGGTGGCCTGCAGCTGGCCGGACTTGCAGGTCGGGATCCCCTTGACGTGGACTTCGGCGTTCTTGTCGCCTTCGATGATGATTTCGCGCGCCGCCGGCGGATGGGAGCCGTCCGCCTCTTTCACCGATCCTTCGGCGCTCAGTTCGATCGGCGTCTGCTTGGTCGCCGACAGCGCCTTCGGCGTGAAGCCCCCGCCCGCGGTCAGTTCGAGGTTGCCGACCTTGACCGTCACCGGGCCTTCACCGCCCGCCGCGATCGCGGCGCCGGCGAGGACGAACGCGAAGATTGCAAGTGACGTCAATGCGATCACGAGGCGCCCCGAGGGTCGCCGGCGAAGTCGGTCCATAGAGATGCTTCCTCCTCCTGAAGAAGTTGCTCGCCTGGAGGGCGAGGTCCCGCCCTGCCTGGCGGCCGCGAGCAATATAAACTGGACCACTCTCTAAACGCAAGGCAGAGTTTCTTGATGTGAGGATGTCGGCCTCCTGGACTGGGCATGGAGGCCCCCGGAGAGCGCGTGAACACATTTATCTAGTTAACTAGATAAAGTGCCCACGATGATCGAGTTCCACATACAGAGCCACTCCGGCGTACCCAGCTACCTGCAGATCGCGCAGCAGGTCCGGCAGGCGATCCGGCTCGGGATCCTCGCTCCCGGCGACAAGCTGCCGACCGTGAAGCAGGTCGTCGCCGCCGTGGCCATCAACCCGAACACGGTGCTGAAGGCCTACCGCGAGCTCGACCGAGAGGGGCTGGTCGACGGGAGGCGGGGGGTCGGCACGTTCGTCGCCGAGGGCGTCGTCGCGCTCGCGTCCGACGACGTCGACTCGCTGCGCAGGTCGCTCGGCAGGTGGGTCGCCGAGGCGCGGGCCGCCGGGCTCGACGACGAGAACATGTCCGCCCTCCTCGCCGACACGCTCCAGCCGCAGGGGAAGCTGAGGGTCGCGTGAGCGCCCTGCGCACCGAGGGCCTCGGCAAGCGCTATGGCGGATCCGCCTGGGCGCTCCGCGACTGCAGCATCGAGATCCCGGAGGGATCGGTGACCGCGCTGCTGGGACCGAACGGCGCGGGCAAGTCGACCCTGCTCGAGATGGCGGTCGGACTGCTCGAGCCCAGCGCCGGGACGATCGAGGTGCTCGGTCACTCCCCGTGGGAGGAAGCCGAGGAGATGTTGCCGCGCATCGGGTTCGTCGCCCAGGATCACCCGCTGCACGCACGGTTCTCGCTCGGCGAGATGATCGAGTACGGCCAGCGGCTGAATCCCTCCTTCGACGTGCGCCTGGCGGAGCGGCGCCTGGGGCGGATCGGGGCGGCGCCCGAGCACAAGGTCGGCAAGCTCTCCGGCGGCCAGCAGTCGCAGCTCGCCCTGACGCTGGCGTTGGCGAAGCGTCCGGAGCTGCTGCTGCTCGACGAGCCGGTGGCGGCACTCGACCCGCGAGCGCGGCGCGAGTTCCTCGCCACCACGGTCGAGGCGGTGGCTGAGACGGGGATGACCGTCGTCCTTTCCTCCCACATCGTCGCCGACCTCGAGCGGATCTGTGACCACATCGTGATCCTCTCCGGGTCGCGGCAGATGCTCGCCGGCCCGATCGAGGAGATCCTCGCCCGCCATCGCCTCCTGACCGGGCCGCGGAGCGACGCGAGGACCGTGTCCCGCGTCCACCAGGTGATCCGCGAGAGCCACACCCCACGGCAGACGACCCTGCTGGTACGGGCCGACGGGCACGTCTACGACTCCTGCTGGACGCCGCGCGAGGTCGACCTGGAGGAGATCGTCCTCGCCTACCTCGGCTACGGCGAGCTCGAAGACCGCTGCGACGAGGAGGCGTACGCATGATCTGGCTCGGCTGGCGACAGCAACGGACCGAGGCGCTGATCGCCCTCGCCATCGTCGCCGCCCTCGCGGCGCTGCTGATCCCGACCGGCATCAGCATGTCCTCCGCCGTCCACCATGAATCGGCAAGCGCCTTCGCCGCCCGCTTCAGCTCGCTCGGCAACCTGATCGCCTGGCTGACCCTCATCCCCGGGCTGATCGGGGTGCTGCTCGCGGCGCCCTTCGTACTCGCCCTCGAGCACGGCACCTACCGCCTCGACTGGACCCAGAGCGTTCCCCGACGGCGCTGGGTCGCGACCAAACTCGGCCTCTCGGCCGCCTCCGCGATCGTCGCTGCAGGCGTTCTCCTCCTGCTGCTGACCTGGTGGCGAGAGCCGTTCGTCGAGCTCCAAGGACGGGTCGCGCCCGCCGTCTATGACTCCGAGGGCACCGTCGTCTTCGCCTACACGCTCGTCGCCCTGGCCCTCGCCACCGCGATCGGCGCCGTCTGGCGCCGTGCGGTGCCGGCCCTGGCCGTCGGCCTGGTCCTCTACGTCGGCGCCCGGGTCTTCGTCGACACCTGGCTGCGCGAACGGCTGGTCGCGGCCGATACCGCGGTCTGGAGCGTCAACCACAAGGCCCCGAACCTCGACAAAACCTGGATCCTCGAACAGTTTCCGGCCGACGGCCATGGCGCACACATCCCGAACTACTCCTGCCAGGTAGGCGCCGGCGGCGCCTGCGCCCTGCCGACCCTCCACCACGGCTTCATCCACGCCGTCTACCAGCCAGCCTCCCACTTCTGGAGCCTGCAGTTGACCGAGACCGCCATCTTCGGAGCGATCGCGGCGGCCCTACTGTGCTTCGCCGGCTGGTGGACGCGCAACCGCGTGGCCTAGGCGGCTCCTGCTCCGATTACTGACCTGGCGAATTCCCATCGCCCCGTGGTGGCGCGGACGCACGCTTGCGGTGTCGCGCAGACGCCGGTGGCGGAGCTAGGCGGAGGACGGGAAGTTTCGACCGCGAGGAGCAGCTCCGGGATGCGCTCGACGGATCCAGCCGGACGCGACGGGTTCGAATAGCCCCGGCTTTCCCGTCGGCGCACCCCGCCCGACGGGTGCCCTCATCCGCCTCCGCGCAAGGTCACGCGGAGGGTCCGCTTCGTCTCGGTGCCGGCGGCGAAGACCTTGACCGGGACCGCGATGCGGGTCCGCCCGCCGGCGAGATCGCGGACGGCGGCGCGCGGCAGGCGTGCGCGCAGGGTGCCGGTGGCGCCGGCCTTGATCCAGCGCGCCGCGAGGACTGCCACCACGTAGCGGTGGCCGTCGATGCGGACGGCGACCCGGCGCGGGGCCACCAGCCGGCAGGGCACGGTGCCCGGGCAAGCGACCGCGCCGAGCGCGGCGACCCGCCCCGCGCCGAGCGCCTGCACGCCCCGAGCCTGCCGCACCCGGGCGGCGGGTCCCTTCGCCTTGGCGTCGGTCAGGGTCGCGGGCAGGGCCGGCGGCTGGTCGGCGGCGGGGCCGGCCGGGAGGCCCTGCGGGGCATCGTCGGATCCGCCGGGGCCGCCCGTCCCGGGTGGCGCCTCCCTCGGCGTGCCGAAGCGGAGGTCCATCGCGATCGGGTCGAAGGGCTCTCCCTCGGGGTAGGCGCCGAAGACCTCGGCGCCGGCCGCGGTCAGGGCGCTCTTCGCACCCGACCAGGTGAGGCCGTCGGTCCCGTCGGCGATCGGTCCCGCGCCGGCGAGGTCGACGGTGACGAGCGCGATGTCCTCGCGCCGGCGCACCGTGGGGTCGGCGAGGGTCGGCCCGACGGCGTCGGCGTAGAGGGTGCCGGTGGCGCCGGAGGCCTCGAGGTGGAGGTCCGAAAAGGTGGTGTCGAGCGCCGGGACGCCGCCGGAGACGTGGCCCCAGAAGCGCACCGAGCCTTCGAGGTCCACCTCGAGCGTCCCGTCGGCGGGGTCGTAGCGACCGCCGGCGACCGGGAAGCGCAGGGCCTCCGAGCCCGCGCCGGCAGCCGGGCAGAGGCTACCCGTGGCGGTCGTCCCGGGGACGCGTTCGACCCCGCCGGCGAGCTCGATCCCGCCCTGGGCGACGGTGCCGACCACGTAGCAGCGCCAGCGGTTGGCGAAACCCCATTCGAAGCTGCCCGAGCCGAAGGTGACCGCTTCTCCCACCGGGCCCGCGACCGTCAGCTTCGCCGCGCGCGAGTAGGTGGTGCCGACCGCGTTGGTCAGCTTCGCGCGGAAGAGGGCGCCGTCCATCTCGCCGTTGACGTCCTTGATCGTCAGCTTCGTCGCCGTGGCCTCGAAGTCGCCCGAGTCGAGGTCGATCGCCTGCCAGAAGCCGCCGACCCGCCGCTGCCAGGTGGTCTCGGCCTCCGGGACGGCGCTCGCCAGGAGGCTGAAGGCGACGTCTTCGCCTTCGGTCGCGGTGCGGTCGGCGAGGTCGAAGGTGATCGCCGGGCGATGGCGGACTTCGAGCGTCGCCACGTCGGTGGCGAGGGCGCCCGCGCCGTTGGTGGCGACGGCGCGGAAGGCGGCGCCGTCCTCGGCGGCGCGGGCCCCCACGGTCAGGGTCCCGCCCGTCTCACCGGCGATGTCGGCGAAGCGCGCCGAGCCGGGGGCGCGTCGCTGCCATTGAAGGGTCGGTGGCGGGGTGCCGGTGGCGGCCGCGTCGAAGCTCACCTCGGCGACCCCGTCGGGCTCGATCGTCACCGAACGGCCGGCGGGCTGGACGGTGATCGTCGGCGAGTGGCCGGTGTCGGCGAAGTGGGCCCAGCCGTAGGTGCTGGTGAGGCCGCCGGTCGAGGTGCCGTCGTTGGACTGCAACCAGAGCCCGCCGTCGGGGAGGGCACCGATCGCCGACTGGACGGTGTTGACGAAGGGGTAGGTCTTCGAGAAGACGACCCGCCCTTCGCGCACCCCGGTAAGGCGCTGGGCCTTGAAATCGAGTTGCCACGCGGTGCCGTCGGCACCGAGCGTGAAGACCGGGTTTTTGGTCTGGGTGAGCTGGGCCTCCGGGCCGGCCGGGACCAGCACCCCGCCGTAGTCGAGCCGGAACTGGCGCAGCCGCGAGGGGATCGCGGCGGTGCCCGAGTAGAGGAAGGTGACGTCGCCGGCGGCGTCGGCCATGGCCTTGGAGTAGGGACGCACGCCGGTGTCGCCGATCGTGGTCATCGTCCCGGGCACTTCGCTCACGGTCGCCGTCCCGGTCTCCTCGTCGAGGACGATCCGCTGGGCGCCGACCTCGCTCAGCGGGGCGGGCGTCACGCCGGCCTGCGCGGTAGGGGTGGTCGCGCGCGGCAGGACGATCGAGCCGTCGGCGGCGACGGCGCCCGCGCCCGCCGACCCGTACCAGTTGCGGTTCCAGCCGGTGGGGGCGTTCGGCAGCTCATAGCGCGTCTGGGCGAATTCGCCGAGGCCGGTTTCGCGGACGGCGTAGAGGTACCAGCGGTGGGAGTCGTAGTCGGCGGGGTCGGCACCTTCGGGGACGACGCGCGCGATCCGCAGCCAGCTGTCGTTCGCGGCGTCGAACAGTCCCCCGCCGGGGATCTGGACCGGCGTGATCGATCCCCTCGAGTAGGTGCCGGTGTCGGGGTCCCAGCGCAGGTAGGTGTCGAGTTCGCCGCCACTCGAGCCGAAGTAGGCGATGTCCTTCACCGGGTTGATCAAGCCGTTGCCGAGGTAGGCGGCTTCGGAGAGGGAGAGGTCGGTCGGCTCGCCGACGAACTCGCCGCGGTCGAGATCGAAGGCGCGGAGCGAGTAGTCGCCGCTCGGCTGCTTGACCGAGGTCTGGATGATGTGGCGGGCCTGGTCGACCCAGGTGGCGCCGACCGAGGACTGTTCGCCGAAGGTGCCGTTGCCGGCGAGCTCGAGGCCGTTCGAGTCCGGATCGGTCCAGTGCTCGGCGAAGTCGGGGGCGCCGCCTTCGCCCGCGTAGGAGAAGGCGAGGAGGTCGAGGGCCTGGCCGACCACGTAGTTGCCGCCGAAGACGTCTTCGGCGCCGCTCTGGCTGAGCGCGGCCGGGATCCCGCTCCAGGCGGTCGTGCCCGAGTCGATCGCCGGGGTGGCCGCGGTCGGGTCGAGCACGGCGAGGTCGGTGCGGCCGAGGTCGACCAGCTGCCAGGTGTGGACGTTGCGCGAGATCGCCTCGACGCTGACCTGCGAGCCGGCGGCGCTGATCGTCACCACCGGGTCGGAGATCGTGATGTCGAGGACGTAGATGTCGAGCGGGCCGTCGTAGCCCGCGGGCGGCGTGATGAAGGCGCTCTCGGAGGGGTAGTAGTGCCCGCGCCAGTGGATCGTGCCTTCGGCTTCCACCGTGGTGGTCTTGGTCTCCGGGTCATAGCTGCCGCCGGTGATCGGGAATTCGTAGATCCCTTCGGCGTTCTGGACGACGCCGCCCGACTGCACGCCGCCGCCGGCGTAGCCGCGCCAGGACCCTTTGATCCCCCACTTCAGCACGCCGGCCGAGATCTGCTGCGGCGCCGCCGCGGCGCGCGGGGACGCGGCGAGGAGGGTCGCCGACAGGGTGGCCACGAGGAAGAGGGCGAACAGGAGCGAGGCGCGACGGACGCGGGCCGTCGAGGCGAGGCACGGGGTTTTCATGGGACGAGACCCTCCGAAGTTAGGGTTGCCTAAGTCGGCGCGGAAGGCTACACGAAAACGAGTTAGGGTGCCCTAATTCGGGATCGGGCTTCCCAAGGCCGGCGCCCAGGCCGGCCCGCGGCGCGGCCCGCCCGGCCGAGGCCCGACCCGACTCGACCGACCGGACCGGACCCGACCGGATTGAACTCCCTATCTGGTGTGATAGACAAGTCACGTGGACTTGGTCGGTTCCCATGGCGAACCTGGACCGTACGATCTGGCCGTCGTGGGAGCGGGGGCCGCGGGACTGAACGCCCTTGCGGTGGCCGGCAAGTACCTGGGCAAGGACCAGCGGGTCCTGCTGATCGACCGCCGCGGCCGGGCGGGCGGGATGTGGGTCGACACCTATCCCTACGTGCGGCTGCATCAGCCACACCAGTTCTTCACCGCCGCCGACATCAAGTGGAAGCTCGGCGCCGACCGCTCCTATCTCGCGACCAAAGGCGAGGTGCTCGACCATCTCTCCTACTGCGTCGAGGTGGTGAAGGGGCAGGTGCAGCTCGACGAGTGGATGGGGACGGAGCTGGTCGCCGACGAGGCGGGCGGGGACTCGATCCGGCTGACCTGCCGATCCGCCGACGGCGAGACCCGGGTCGCCGAGACCAGGCGGCTGATCAAGGCGCCGGGGCTGGCGGTCGAGCCGAACCAGCCGCTGAGCGTGTCAAGCGACCGGGTCCACTCGGTCTCCCCCGACTTCTGCGACGTGCGCACCGGCGAGATCGCCGCAAGCGACGCACCGGTGTGGGTGGTCGGCGGCGGCAAGACCGCGATGGACACGGCGCACGCGCTGATCACCTCGCGCCCCGGCCGCGAGGTGAACATCCTCACCGGGACCGGCACGTTCTTCACCAGCCGCGACAAGGCGTTTCCCACCGGGGCCAGACGTTGGTGGAGCGGCAGCCGGGGCATTCCCACGTTCCTCGAGTGGGCGCGGCGATTCGACGGGACCAACGAGCGCGAGACGATGGACTGGTACCGGTCGACGATCGGCATCGCGCCCACCGACGGCGCCAGGAACTTCGTCTTCGGGCTGCTCTCCGAGGCGGAGGCGCGAGTCATCCGCGCCGGGGTGAGCGAGATGGTCGGCGATCATCTGCTCGACGCGGTCGACCAGGGCGACGGAGTCGAGCTGCAGCTCCGCAGCGGCGCGAGCCGCCGGATCCGGCCGGGTTCCTGGCTGGTCAACTGCACCGGCTACGTCTTCGGCGAGCGCCTGCGCGAGCGCCCCTACGAGCCCTACGTGTCGGCGGGCGGCAGGGTCGGGGTCGTCTCACCGCGCGCCAACATCGCGCTGCTGCCCTCCTTCGCCGGCTACTACCTCGGCCACCTGATGATGCTGGGCCGGCTCGGCGAGCTGCCGCTCTACGAGCTGGACGGCGACGAGCTGGCAAGGCGCTCGCGGGAGGCGTGGGCCTGCACGGCGGTGACCGAGCAGCTCTACAACCTCAGCCTGATCGCCGACGACGCGCCGCGCGAGGTCCTCACCCAGAACGGACTGAACCTCGACCTCTGGTACCCCACGCCCCGATTCCTCCTCGGTGCGGTGCAGTTCGCCCGCGCCCACCGGCGCGAGCGCGAGCGTTGGCGGCAGACGCTCGACCGCGTGCGGGAGCGCTTCGACGTCCGCTGCGGCCCGGTCGTCGCCTAGGCGCACGCGGCCGGCGCGCCCGACGCGGAGCGGGTCACGACCTCTCCTCGGTCGCGGACCGCCGGCTTCCGCGATCGAAGATCTGGGGCGAGCGCGACAAGGCGATCGGGTGAAGGGTGGCCACTGCCTGCGCGGCGTCGAGGTCGACCGTGGCGTCGGCCGCTCAGCCGAACTTCCAGCCAGGGCCGCGCGGCAGCGGCGCGGCGCCCGGCAGACAGGTCCCGCCGCGGCAGACGCGGCCGACGTAGAACCGCTCGGTCGCGGCCGGGCCGCGCAGCCCGGTGCGCCCGACCGCGCGCACGCGGACCGCATGGATCCCGCGACCGATCGCCGCGTAGCGTCGCGGCGAACGGCAGGTTCGGAACCGTTGCCGGTCGAGCCTGCATTCGAAGCGCCGGACGGGTCCGCGGGCGTAGAAGCGGATCCGCATCTTGGTCCGGCGCGGCCCGCTCGCGCCGGCGTCCTTTTCGAACGCGAAGAAGTCGAGACGGGCGATCCGGCTGTGTGGTCGCAGCGGTCCGCGCCGTCTTTTGCCAGAGCTCTTGGTCCCACCGGGAGGCGGCTTGGGGGTCGCCGCGGGGACGAACGGTTCGGCGCTGGTCAGGATCGTGCCACGGCTGCCGACCAGGACACACAGCTCGACCGAGGGACAGGAGGCGCCGAAGAGGCCGTTGGCGTCGACCGAGCCCGGTTCCTCGGCCCCTTCGCTGTAGGGCCGGACGTTGGTCAGTCGCCAATGGGGCTGGGGCGCGGTCGGTTCGGTGGAGACCACGACGTCGCCGTTGTTGTCGACGGCGAGGCAGGCGCCCGCCGATGCGCAGGCGGTGCCGGTCACCTGGACCGATGCGCCGCTGCTCGCCGTCCTCCAGCTCCCCGGCCGCGTCGGTTCGCCGGCCGCCAGGAGATTGCCGCCGGCGTTGCCGGCCAGACACACGCCCGCCGCGCAGTCGATCGACTGGAGGAGGCTCCCGCCCAAGGGTCCAAGCGAAGTCCAGGCGCCCGGGCCGCCGGTCGGGTCGGTGGAGGCGACGAGTTCGCCGTTGGCGCCCGCGGCGACGCAGAGGGTCGCCGAGCTGCACGAGACGGCCCGCAGGTCGAACTGTTCCCCGAGGTCGGCTTCCTGCCAGGCGGCGACGCCGCCGGTCGGGTCGGTCGAGGTCAGGACCTTGCCCCTGTTGGTGCGCCGGCCGGAGACGGCGACGCAGAGGGATTCGGTCGGACAGGAGACCCCGTAGAGGTGGATGTTGCTGCCGCTCGGCTTGAGTTCGGCGACGCTCCAGGCCGAGGCCGGACCGGTCGGGTCGGTGCTCGCGTAGATCTGGCCGAGCGTGGTGACCGCGACGCAGAGACGAGACGACGGACAGGAGACGCCCTGTACCTGGCGGCCCGAGATGACCGAGGCGCCGGTGACGGAATCTTCGAAGCGGCCTTCCCCGGCGTAGACGGTGTGCCAGGCGGCGGGACCGCCGCTCGGGTCGGTCGAGGTCGCGATCAGGTTCTGGGTACCGACCGCTGCGCAGAAGCTCGTCGTCGGGCAATCGACCCCGAGGAGGAACAGTTCGCCCGGGCCCCCGGGCAGCCGCGTCGTCGTCCAGCCGGCCGCCGCTGCCGGCGCCACGACCGCAAGCACGAGCGCTGTCACGGCCGCCAGAATGCTGATGACCCGACTCGATCCGGCTTTCATCCCCGCCTCCTCTCGCACGCGCCGAGCCCCCCGGCCAGCCTCTGCGAAGACCCTACGCCTCAATCCACCACGATGACGGCTCGAGCCCGGCGGGGGCATCGACCGGAAGGCGTGCAGGGGTCGCGCCGCCATGCCTGCGCCGCGCTCGGCGACGCAGCCCCTCCACCACGTAGATGCCATCCGCGTCGGCCTACGGCCGATGCCACCATGACGCGCCGTCACGGAGTGCCGCAGGTGCTCGCAACGAATCCGCGAGGTCACGGTACTGACTACCAGGCGTCTCGCACGCGCAAAGACGAGCCGAGCGACCGGACTCCAACGCGCGACTTCCGGCGTGAGAGAGCGCGGCGCCCCAACGTTCGATTCCGGAGGCTCGAGCAGACAGCAAAGCCAGGCACAGAGCCGATTTCCGGCGTGTAGGCGAGAAGATAAATGCGCCAGACCAGATTGAATTGGCGACCTTCGGCTTAAAGGACGAAGGACATCTACGCCGGAAGCGGACCTGCGGAGGGGATGTGACTGGGATGAGACACGCAGTGCGCCTCAAGCAACTGCGGGGCGGTCACACCGGTGATTGTCCGAGCGTGGACCAGCGCCTCGGCGCCGGCGTCCCGAGCCTTCGCCATGACCGCATCGGTGATGGCGAAGAGCTCTCCCGCCTGATTGCCAGCCGACCGCTCATGGTCAAACTGCAACCTCTATGCACGGCAGTGGGATGCCTTATCAGACTCAGTAGAGCCAGGCGCGATCGGCGCGCGCGTCGCCGCGTTGAAGCTCGCCGGCAAGGAGCTGCCGCCCAGCGAGCGCGCCAAGTAGGGCGACCGTCCGACCGCATCGAATCGTTTTAAGAGTAGTTTTATGGAATATGTGGAAGCGATCATCTGGAAGACGACTGCCGTAGCATTGGCGCTGGCCGGCCTCTGCTCCCCAGCGAGTGGCCGAACCGGTGTCCCAGGGCTGGTGCGAGTCGGCAACGCGGAGATCGCCTGCTATCACGCTGGAAGCCACCGTTACACGGCCCAGATCAAACCTACCAACTGTGATCTCGCGGGCCGCGAAGGCGAAGCGAAGAAATTCGTCAGCTTCCCGATCCAGAAGATGCGCTGGGCCGAATGGGGTGAATTCCGCACCCAGGCCTCCTACGGCGTCAATGCCACCAACAAGATCCGGGTTCGGGTGATCGCGTTCCGCCGGGTGCGCTGCAGCGACGGAAGCGTCTTTTACTCGGCCGTCAATGTCATCGAGCCAGGGAACGGCAGCTACTTCGTCGTGCGACTGCCTACCTGTGAAGTCCCGACGCCGACCCGTTAAGGCCTCCTGGCGCGGGTCGACTCAGGGATTCGCAAATGCTTTGTACTGACTCCACGCTGGATCCATTGGCCCTCAGCAGCCCGCAGTGTTGTTCCCAGATGATTGGGCTCTTGTTCACATCCTGGACGTTGTAGTACATCACGTTTTCGAGGTTATATTTCTGCCGTTGGTTTGCCATCAGCGCAAACGTCGACCGGAGCAGGAATTTCTGGAACGATTCACTGACGGGTGGGATCACGGCGGCGTTTTCCGTGTTTTCGACCGGAAAGCCGATCTCCGTCACCCAAATCGGCTTCTGGTCGAACTTGATCTGCACCAGGTCGTTACGTACCGCTTCCCGCACCAGTCTCGCGTCATTTAGTTCGAACCCAGGGGCGCGCTTCTTTTCGCCCCTGCGACCTACCTGGAATACGTACGGGTGGAGGCTGACCGCGTCGTAATAGCTTTTAGCCCCGGCTGCGTTGATTTCTTTTAGGAACTGACGCGGGGTGAGGCGGCAGCGCTTGGAATCTTTTTCCGGGCATTCGTTCGTCCGGTATCCGAACAAGCCGGGCCCCAGCACCGTCAGCGATGACCCTTTCGCACCGGCTTTGATCGCAGTAGACATTTCCTCCAGGAAGACCGCGAAGTCCGGAGGATTCACGACCCGTTCGTGTTCGACCGTCGGTTCTGATTCGTGAGGACCGGCACCCGGTCTGCCGTCTCCGCCGACCGCGCCAGTGTGACGCCACGCCCGCCGCCGTCAACCCCTCCGGGGTCGGGGCCGCCCTTGACCGCGGCGGGCGTGGCGCGGGAGATCGCTTCTATGTCGGCGGAGGAGGAACTGCGGAAGCCAGATCTCCGGCGATGGCGCAACCAGGCGCGGGGCGGCACCGTGCGGCCGGACGCAGCGGTGGAGGTCGCGTGTCCCTCGGGCGGGGGCCGGAAGGCCCCCGCCCGAGGGCATCAACACGCCAACTCCGGGACGACCCGGCGACCGAAGGCTTCGGCGACCTCCCGATCGGAGCCGGTCAGCACCACCTCGGCCGAACCGGACCACGAGTAGCGGTAGGTGACACGCCGCACCTCGTAGGCCGGCACTTCGCTGTAGTGCCAGAGTCGCCCTCACCGCCGACGTGATCGCACTCGAGGCAGAGCCGGCGATCGGGGCCTCCGACGCCCAGGATCACTTCAAAGGTGGTCGTCCGTTCGACCGCCAACGGCAGTTCGTCGATCGCCTCCTCCGCGTTGTAGCGGTCGAACGCCTCGGGGTCGAGGCCCAGGTCGGCGATCCGCCCGGCGCCGATGTCCTGCCGCGCTTCCTCTGCGTGTTCGTATTCGCCCAGCGCCGTCAGGTCGCGCAGGTCCGCGATGCAGTCCCGCGCACTCGTCTCCACGTATGCCCCTGCATCCGTCTCGTCCACTCTCTCGCCCATCGTCCGGCTCCTTCGTCTCGCCGGGCAGTTCCGTCCTGCCCTGGTAAGCGCGATCGGTCGCCGGACGACGACGGCGCACCGAGCCGGAGGCGAGGGGAAGGGCGAAGCCCTTGCGCAAGGAGGAGCCGGCGAGAGAATGAAGCGAAGCAGGGCAGGCGGTTTGTCGTTGGTCCCTCTCCTCTCGAGCGGGCGCGGAGGCGGGTCGGCCGCGGTGAGATCAAGGCCCGACGAAGCTGGCCGAGTCTCCACCACCCAAACCTGCCAACGTGGGCACGGTCAGCGAGGGCGCGAAGACCGCGTACTCACGACCCTCATGCTGGACGGCCGCACTATGGGTCATCGTGAATTCCGCGCAACGGAGGTCGGCATAGAGATCCTCCGTGATCCGCGGGTCGGCGTCATAGGTCAGGAACCAACTTCCGCCCCGTCCGAGCAATCGTGCCAAGCGGACGTGATCTTCCCAACCAAGCGTGTCGAGGTAGAGGTGATCGCCCTTCCCGAGGTAAGGAGGATCGGCATAGATGAACGATTCCGAATCCGACAGGTGTTCGCCGATGAGGTCGATCCCGTCCATCTCGGTCACGGTGACACGACTGGCATAGCGCGAAAGCGCATCCAGGCGCGCTTCGAGGCCACCGCGATCGAAGCGAGCGTCGATCTTCCATTTCCCGGACTGGTCGTAACCGCCGATGGGCCGACCGTCCAGAATCCCCGACCTGTTCGTGCGATTGAGAAAGAAGAGGGCGAAACCGAGATCGACATCATCGTCCGGCTTCGACAAGTAGACCTGCCGCTGCTCTCGCCATTCGGCGACGGTCACCTTGCACCTCCGCAGTTTGGAAAGCAGTTCATCGGGACGCTCGAAGACTGCGCGCCAAAACGCAGCGATGCCTGGGTTCAGGTCGTTGATGACGATCTCGTCGACGTACTCGTCGACCAACAGACGGAGGCCCACTCCTGCGCCGCCAGCGAAGGGCTCCACATAGCGTCTCGGGCGCGGCTGTTGGTGACCCAAGAGTCCAGCGACGTATTTCGCGAGGCGCCCCTTGCCCCCCGGATAGCGAAGCGGGCTAAGGTACCGGGACGGAACCCTAGACATCGTCGTTGAGGGCCTGGAGAAATGGCTCCATGTTGCCTGCGATGTTGCCGAGGGTCATCGCGTCGGCGAGGAAATATTTGTTGTGGACAAAGGCGTGTAGCGTCTTGACCGAATAGATGCTCGTCCCGTCGGAGAGCCCGGTACGGACCGGTTTGAACTGCTGATTTTCTTGTTTCGGGTCGAGTTGTCCGAGGCACTTTTTCACCCGCTGGTGAAGCTCGCTGCCACGAGAGAGACTCTTGGCGTCGATATATCCGTCGGTCGCGAGCTCGAGGATGCAACGCATCAGCACGGCGGCGGCATGAGGAGTGTTGTCGATCTTCAACGCCCTGAACTCGCGCAGCAGCGTCTGCGTCTTGGCGTCGAGCCGGGAAAGGTCGAGGTCCTTGAATGGCCTCGGTGGTTTCGATGGCGGTTTCGGCTTCGGCTTGGGTTTCGGCTTCGGTTTCGGCGCCGGTTCGCTGGTGAGCGGGGCAGCTTCCGGTCTGCGCTTTTTCGGATCGGGTTCGGGCGTGGTCGCGAGGTATTCGATCCGCAGCTGCTTATTGCGGACCTCGCTCACGCCGACGTCGGCGGCGAAATCCGCGATCACCCGTTCGAAGAATTCTTCAAGCTCCGAGGCCGCGAAATGGAAGATGAGCGATCCGTTCGCCTCTTCCATCCCGATCCGATCTTTGAAGTTCTGGTCGAGGACAAGCCGCCCCAGGGAGGTCAGCCGCTTTTTCGCGGCGGCCTGGATCAGGTCGATCAGGTTCTGGCTTTTGGGGTAGGCGTCTTCAACGGCCTGAAGGAACCTGATCGCAGCGCCGGCCTCCCGCCCCGGTTTCTCCGAGAAGCGATTAGTGGCGAGTGCGTTCCAGGGAACCACGCCCGCCCCCTGCGACTCTCCGCCGTGACGATTTTCCATCCAATGCTCGGCGTCTTTCCGCGCCGGGGCGATTGCACATTCGACTTTCGCGGGGATCGAGGTCGCATTGCTCGAGAGCCTCTTCATCGGCGTCTCGATCGGGGTTCCCTCGGCGAGGGCCGGGTTGTTGAGGATCTTCAGGACGGCAAGGCGCCGATTTCCCTCGACTACGGTGTAGTTCCGGCTCGATTTGATGACGAGCAACCGGTCGATCGGGCTCAGGCCGAATTCCAAGATGTCGTTGGCGAGAACTACGAGCTTCTGGCGCTGGTTCTCGATCAGCGCCGCCAGGGCCTCGCGCTGCGAGGACACCAGATCGTGGCGTGGGTTCTCGGCATCAAGAAGCAGTTGGCCGATGGCTAGGGTCTTGTTCTCGTAGGGCACGGGCGGCAGTATCGCCAGTTGCAGGATTTAACGTCAAGTTCCTCTAGCGAACGAACCTTCTGGTGCATCACTGCGAGTAGTAGTTGGCCGAGAGAAGACCAGCGTGGTTGCCGGTTGCGGTGAGGTCGCGCAGCGACCACGGCGCGAGCCGGAGCGCAGCCCGGCTCGCGCCGATTTTTTCGGGGCGAGGGCTTGACAGGTTTACAACCGCGCGAAGACATGCTTCTCTACGCATTGAAGGCACCTGGGATAAGTCGGTACAGAGGCAGATATGGGGAACTGATCTGAGGCGTCAAACGACGTTTCGGGTCTTTTTTGTGCCTGAAAAGCGCTCGACCACCACCTGAACCGAGTTCGGGAAAGCGCCAACGTGCCGTTCGGGCAGGAGGACCGAGCCTCGCTGGAAGCGGGCTCGGTCATCGCGCCGATGCAGAATCACGCAGACCTTCGAGCACACGGAGCGGTGGTTCGGAAGTCCGTCGCCGGGTGCTTCTGTTCTTCAGGAGAGAGCCGCTCGGCGGCTCGGCTGCGACTCCTTGCCCGCCGATTTCGTAGCGGAAATGTAGCGGTGAGCGAACGGCGAGCAGTGGAACGGCCCGGCAGGCAGCGGCGAGGTGATTTTTGAGACGCCGCCGCATTTCGCTTTCCAGAGCCGAAAAGAGGCACCGCCCGGAACTGCGAGGGATGCGCCCGACCAGATTCGAACTGGCGACCTTCGGCTTGAAAGACCGACGCTCTTTGGGCCCCCGGAGGGACCCGTTGACCACTGAGCTACGGGCGCTCGATCGGAACGATAGCCGCCCGGCGGGGTTTGAGCGTCGTGGCCGGGTTCGGGTGGTCGGGGCGGGGATTGTTGAGCGGTAGGCTCGGGAAAGGATGGGTGCATCTGGCGATGGTTTGAAGGCGCGGACGGCGGATCCTTGGCGGGATACGGAGGTCATCGATGCGCGGGCGCCGCGGTTCAACCAGGCCGTCGTGGCGGGGTTCGCCTTGGTCGGGGTGTTGGGCGGGTGGCCATTGCTCTGGGCGCTGATGGCGGTGCAGTTGGCGCTGGGGCTGGTGCTCGGGAGGCGGTGGTGCCTCTCCTGCGTCGCGTATTTCGGGCTCATCCAGCCTCGGTTCGGCGAGGGCGAGCTGGAGGACTCGCGGCCACCGCGCCTGGCCAACCGGATGGGCGCGGTGTTCCTCGGCGCCGCGGCCGTGGCCTGGTGGGTCGGGGCGCCGACGCTGGGGACGGTGCTCGGGGCGATCGTCGCGGCGCTGGCGCTGCTCGCCGTCACCACCAACTTCTGCACCGGCTGTGAGATCTACAGGCTGACCGCGCGGTTGCGGGGGATCTCGCCACGGCATCACGACCGGATCGACGTCGCCGATCTGCCTCCCGCGGCCGGCGAGCGGTTGTACGTCGAGTTCACCCACCCGCTCTGCTCGGAGTGCCAGGAGTGGGAGCGGCGGCTCACCGCCGACGGGGCGGCCCTGGTGACGCTGGACGTGCGGGAGCGGCCGGACCTTGCCCGCAAATACGGCATCGCGGTGGTCCCCACCGTCCTCGCGGTCGCCGCCGACGGCGAGGTGCTGGAGCGGCTGGCGCCGTGACCGCGTAGGGATCGGTGCCGAGGGCGCCCGGCGCGTAGTCTCGACCGATGGACCTGGGAATCGAGGGACGCGTGGCGCTCGTCATGGGCGCCAGCAAGGGCCTCGGCCGCGGCATCGCCGGCGCCCTCGCCGCCGAGGGCGCGCACGTCGCGATCGCCAGCCGCAGCCGCGAGCGGCTCGACGCCACGGTCGCGGAGCTGGACGGCCAGGTCACCGCCTTCGTCGCCGACGCCGGCGACCTCGATCGGCTCGCCACGCTGCCGGCCGAGGTCGAAGGCGCGCTCGGGCCGATCGACATCCTCGTCACCAACACCGGCGGCCCCCCGCAGGGAAGGGCGCTCGACAACCCGATCGAGGAGTGGGAGGAGGCGTTCCGCTCGCTGGTGCTCGGCGTGCGGGTGCTGGTCGAGGGCGTCCTGCCGAAGATGCGCGAGCAGGGCTGGGGCCGGATCGTCAACGTCGGCTCCAACTCGACCGTCGAGCCGGTCCCCGACCTGACGCTCTCCAACGCCAACCGGCTCGCCGCGATCGGCTTCCTGAAGACGCTCGCGCGCGAGGTCGCCGCCGACGGCATCACCGTCAATACCGTGGTCACCGGCAAATTCGCCACCGACCGGCTGGCGGAGAACCTCGGCTCGATGGAGGCCGCCGAACGGAGCGGCCGCGAGACCGTGCCGGCGGGCCGCCTCGGCACCCCGGAGGAGTTCGGTGACCTGGTCGCCTTCCTCGCCTCCGACCGCGCCGCCTATGTCAACGGCGC
>Ga0335075_10004936_pt1 | contig 20787 bp, 18 predicted proteins | sample Lox_Sample_24_FD_206723 | JGI IMG/M metagenome (GOLD analysis project Ga0335075, IMG submission 206723) | Soil microbial communities from Loxahatchee National Wildlife Refuge, Florida, United States - Lox_Sample_2.4 | ecosystem: Environmental > Terrestrial > Soil > Wetlands | place: USA...
TTCTCCGTGCTGGCACAGCGCAGGGTCCGCGCCCTCGGCATGCTCGGCGCGATCGGCGCGACCCAGCGCGACCTCCGCCTGGTCATGGTCGCGGGCGGCCTGGTCGTCGGCGCGACGGCGGCGCTGGCCGGGGCGGCGGCCGGCCTCGTCGCCTGGGTCGCTTACGCGCCGACGGTGCAGCGGGACACCGGCCACGCGGTGGACTGGGCGCGCCTGCCGTGGTGGGCGTTCGCCATCGGGATCGTGCTCGCGATCGCGACCTCGGCGCTGGCCTCCCGCCGCCCGGCCAAGACGATGGCCGCCCTGCCGGTGGTGTCCGCGCTGTCCGGCCGCCCCGCGCCCCCCAGGGCGGTGCACCGTTCCGCCCTGCCCGGCCTCGTCGTGTTCGCGGTGGGGCTCGCGTGCCTGGCGTTCGCCGGCGGCCTGAACGGACTGTCCGGCTACAACGGGCCGGGCAGCGGCGGCGGTGGCAGCCGGGACACGCTGTTCCTGCTGGCCGGCCTGGTGATGACCATCGTGGGAGTCTGCCTGCTCGCCCCGCTGGCCGTCAGCGTGCTGGCCGCCGGGGCGGCACCGCGGCTGCCGGTCGCGATCCGGATCGCGCTGCGCGACCTGGGCCGTTACCGCGCCCGCTCCGGTGCCGCGCTGGCGGCGACCACCTTCGCCGTGTTCCTGGCCATGGGGATCTGCGTCATCGCCAGCATCAAGTTTGACAGTCCGCTGAACTGGATCGGGCCGGACCTGTCCGGCAGCCAGGTGACCGTCGGCGCGGCCCAGAGCGCCGGCCCCGGGCAGAGCACGCCGCTCAGCAGCGCCCAGCTCGCCACCCTGGCCACGCGGGTGAACACGCTCGCCGCCAGCCTGCACGCGTCCGCGGTCCCACTGGAATCCGCGGGCGGGCTGTTCCAGGTTGGCCCGCCGGCATACGGCCCGCAGAATTTCACCGGCACCGTCTACGTGGCCACCCCGCGGTTGCTGGCCACGTACGGGATCAAGGCCAGCCAGATCGCTCCCGGCACCGACGTCCTGACCATGCGGCCGGGGCTGGCGGGCGAACCGCACATGGAAATGCTGTGGAACACGGGCTCGGTCAGTGACTCTGCCGTCCCTCCGCCCAATCCCGGTACCGCCGGAGGTCCGCCCTGCACGCCGAGCAACTACTGCCTGGCCAGCCCCGCGATGGCGACGGTCAGCGGCCTGCCAGGCGGCACGTCGGCGCCGAACACGGTGATCACCGAGTACGCGGTGAACAAGTACCACATGCGAGCCCAGCTGTTCGGGTGGCTGATCCAGGCCCCCGGCCAGCTCACCGCCGCCCAACTCAGCGCCGTGCGGCAATTCGGTGACGCCAACGAGGTGCAGGTCCTGACCCCGGCCTATAACCCGAGCCTCGCCGACTTCACCGACGCGGCCACCGCGCTTGGCATCGTGATCGCGCTCAGCGTGCTTGCCATGTCCGTCGGCCTGATCCGCAGCGAGACCGCGCCGGACCTGCGCACGCTCACGGCGACCGGCGCCGGCGGCGCGACCCGGCGGATGATTACCGCGGCCACCGCCGCCGCGCTCGGCCTGCTCGGCGCCGTCCTCGGCATGACCGGCGCCGTGATCGCCGGGATGGCCTGGACGCACGGCGGCCTGACCGCCACGGCCGGCGGCGTACCGTTGACCGACATCGTCATCCTGCTGATCGGGCTGCCGCTGGTCGCCGCCGCCGGCGGCTGGCTGTTCGCCGGGCGCGAGCCCCCGGCGGTCGCCAGGCAGCCGATCGAGTGACCGCGCGCCGGGCGCCGACGGCGGCCGGGGCCGGCGGCGCGCGACAATGGGGCTCATGGCGTCGATCAACGAGGAAGTCGCCGCGCTGCTGCGGGAGTACGCGGAGCTGCTCAGGCTGACGGGCGGCGACCCCTTCCGCGCGCGGAACTACGAGAAGGCCGCCAAGTCGGTCGGCGGCTAACCGGACGACATCGGCGCCATTCCTGACGCCGCCCTGACGAAGATCCCCGGCGTCGGCTCGTCCATCGGCGCCAAGATCGCCGAGTACAAGCCTGTTGATTGGATGCGTCCTCCTGGGCGCGTTTTCCTGATGCCGCAATCCTTACCGCTGTGCTGTGTTATCGCTAGACCGAAGCTTTCGAAGAGCAGCTTGCCGTGCATCTCGCTGAGACCGCGCCCTTGAAGCTATCGAAACTTTCTGGCAAGTAGCACTGATAACACAATCACCGGCCGTTAGCCGACGGCACAAGATCTCACGCCTCCATGAATAACGAAACTTTTCTGTCGAACGAAAGTTTACGAAAAATATTGACGTTTATGCGAGCCGGATTAAAGCTATTGGAAACCTCATCGACGAGGAAAGGAAGGTCGCATGCAAAGTCCCTCTATCCGCCTGCCTGAGATTAGGCGGAGATTCACCAGGGCAGTCATCGGAATCGCGGCGACCGCCCTTGCGGTCCTATCCGGGCTGCTCCTGCCCGGCACCGCCCATGCCGCGACGCAGATCTGCTCGAACCAAACCGGCACGGAGAGCGGCTACTATTACACGCTATGGGAGAACGGCACCGGCTCCGCGTGCCTGACCTACAACGGCAGCTCCTACTCCACGTCGTGGTCCAACATCGGGGACTTCACCGCCGGCATCGGCTGGAACCCCGGCAGCACCAACACGGTGAACTTCACCAGCAGCGTGAGCGACTCAAGCGGAACCGCGCTGGTCTCGGTCTACGGCTGGATGACCAACCCGCTGGTCGAGTACTACGTCGAGGAGAACTGGTCCGGCTCGACGAACGGCTCAGGCACCGACCTCGGCACGTTCACCGACGGCAGCTCCACGTACACCTTGTGGGAGCACCAGCAGGTGAACCAGCCGTGCATCACCGGTAACTCCTGCACTTTCGAACAGTACATCGCCGTCCGGTCGTCGCCGACCTCCAGCGCCAGCGTCAACATGGCGAACGTGGAAGCCGCCTGGAAAGCCAAAGGCCTATCGGTCGGCACGATGAACTACGAGACCATCGGGTCCGAGGCCTACGGCGGCGGCACCGGCTCCACCACCATCAACGGCGGCGCTTCGGTCAGCGGCGGCGGAGGCGGAGGCGGCGGCAGTTGCACCGCCACCCTGTCGGCCGACGGTCAGGGCAGTAACTACTACGTGCTCAACGTCGCGGTCTCCGGCACGAGCAACTGGACCGTGAAGCTGAACATGGTCTCGCCCTCGGTGGTGTACTCCGTCTCGGGCGCCAACGCCACATATCCAAGTGAATACGTGGCAGAACTGACACCAGGAAGCGGCGGTAATAACTTCACAGTTACTATCTCGCCTAACGGCACATGGACATGGCCATCCGTGTCCTGTACGTGAGCGCATCAGCCGTCGTCCATTAACCCGTGAGAGCGGGCGCGGCACTGCCGCGCCCGCTTCCGCATGGCCGCGGCAGGCCGTCGGCGTGGGCCAGAACTTGACCCCGGCCACCTCGGGAGCACCAGTGATCAGCTGCGCGCTCGCGGACACCACGGGAATGGCGCTGCTGCACGGCACCGAGCCCAACATAGTGGCTGACGGCCGACGCTCGCGTCGATGGCCGTGAGGTATCCCCCATAGTCCTGGGCCCGTCGGTCGGCGGCCGCGCCCGGGGGAAGCCCGCGCCCGAGCGGAGCCCCCGCACGTGTCGCCCTCCCCGGTCCGCCCGACGCGGCCCTGGAGGTCCCGGGAGCCCCGGGGGAGTGTCTGGCGAACGGCGCAACTGCTGCCCTTGGCCACCCAGGGCGCGCCTCCCCGCCGCCGCGGACCGATACCACGACGCCACTGGACGCCAAGAACCGCACAGTCCCGGCCCTGGCGCGGGGGCAGTATGGGGGATACCCCCTCGCCCCCAGCGAGGGGGTATCCGTTGTCGTCGGTGCGTGGCCGACTGTCGGCCGGGGTCTGCCGTTGGGACACGGTGTCCCTAGTCTCGCTGGACGGTTGCCGTTCCCGGTGCCCTGGCCCCGGCTGCCGGGCGCGGTTAGGGCAAAAGCAGTAATTCTCCGGTGTAAAAGGCCCCTGGACCGTGCGGCGGGTCACGGTCTCCTGTCGGCCAGTTCCTGGCGGGCAGAGTTGCCGAATGACTTCAATCAGTTCCGTGAGCCAGGAAGGACGGGGATTTCCGGGCATGGGTACCCTCTGTTATCCGACTGGACGTTCGCCAAATGTTGTCATCGTATCGACGGTTCAACCGGAAAGCGCTTAGCCGACTCGTTGCGCAGTCTTCCACTTCGATCACCTGGTTCCTCCCTCGACTCGGTTTGAGCCAGGATTCCAGGAAGAGGGGTCAAGTTTCGGTTGGCCACACTGGGGTGGGCGCGGTTCTAACGTCGGTCCGGCACGATTCCTATCGTGTATCCGCATGCCTGCAGGAGTCGGAGGGCTGTGGTGACATTCGGTTCCCGGGCACTGGTCTCATACGCGTGAATGGCTGCCCGCGAGGTGCGCGCGCTACGTGCCAGCGTGCTTACCGACAGGCCGGCCTTTTCTCTCGCCTGTCGCAGCGCCTCGGCGATGGGGGTGTCGTTCAGGATCGTGACGGCATCGTTGTTGCTCGTTTCCGGCGCGGGGTTGCTCATGGCGGCGGGGGTTCGGCCGGATCGGCTGGGAACATCTCCTGCACGATGAACTGGGCCTTTGGCACGAGACGGTTGCTGCCGATTACCTGCTCGGCGATCCGCAGCACGTCGTCAGCGGTCTTCGCACCGGCCTCGCGTGCCAGGAATCGGATGTCGTCCTGGTCTCGGTCGATGCGGGCGGCCTGGACCTTCAGTGCCAGGAGGTAGTGCGGGGATGGCACGGTGACGGTGATCCCGGGCAGGTCGAGGATGACCTTGGCATGCTGGTCGGCGCCAGCCGGGAGAAGGCCCTTTACGCTGTCGTTGAGCCAGTCTTCCGGGAGTCGCCCGTGTCGAGAGGCGACACGGCGGGCCGCTTCGTAGATCACCGCCTTGGGCTCGAACACGCCGTCCACGTCTGCGGTGGCGCGCCGCATGTTGTAGGCGAGTGCCATCGCCGCACCGCCCACGACGAACATCTGTGCCTTGACCCCGCGGGCGTCGAGTTCCTGGCCCAGTTCGGTGAGGAGGCCGATGATCTGCTCGCGGTTGAGCGAGATGTCGCGTCCTTCGCTATCCGGTCCAGATGCGCCTACCCGTATGCCGCCTGCGAGAGGGGGGACAATGGGGCTATGGCGACGACCAACCAAGAAGTCGCGGCGCTGCTGCGCGAGTACGCGGAGCTGCTCGGGCTTACTGGCGGGGATGCGTTCCGGGTGCGGAGCTACGAGAAGGCGGCCAAGGCCGTCGCGGGCTACCCGGACGATGTGGGCGCGCTGCCGGAAAAGGCGCTGACTAGGGTGCCCGGCGTCGGCTCGTCGGTCGCCGCGAAGATCGCCGAGTACCGGCGGACCGGGACAATCAAGGCGGTCGACGACCTGCGGGCCACGGTGCCGCCGGGCGCCCTGCTGCTGGCGAAGGTTCCTGGCGTCGGCCCTAGGCGCGCGCTGCAGATCGCCGGTGACCTGGGCGTCACCAGCGTGGGCGAGCTCGAGGAGGCGGTGCGGGGCGGCAGGCTGCGCGGCGTGCCCGGCTTCGGCCCCAAGAGCGAGGAGCGGATCCTGCGCGGCATCGGCGTGGCGGTAAGCGACGCGGCGCTGCGGGACGCCCTGCGCTCGCTGCCGCCCGAGGCCACCACGGACGGCGTCTACGCGGTGCTCGCCGCCAAGGTGGGCGCGGCCCCCGTTACGGGGAAAGATCTCATCGCCGTCGCTGACCTGCGCGGTGACCTGCACACGCACACCGACCTCACCGACGGCATCGTCTCGCTGGAGGGAATGGTCGCCGCGGCCCAGGCGCGCGGCTACGAGTACTACGCGGTCACCGACCACGCGCCCAACCTGGTCATGCAGCGGATGACCGACGAGAAGATGCTGGCCCAGCGCGAGCAACTGCGCGCCCTGCAAGACACCACCGGCATGGCCTTGCTGCACGGCACCGAGCTCAACATCGCGGCCGACGGAACCGTGGACTGGGACGAGGACTTCCTGTCCGGCTTCGACATCTGCGTCGCCTCGGTGCACTCGAGCTTCGAGCAGGACCGGGCGACGATGACGAAGCGGTTCGTCACGGCCGCCGAGAACCCGCGGGTGAACATCATCGGCCACCCGCTGACCCGCAAGATCGCCCGCCGCCCGCCGGTCGAGGTCGACCTCGACGCGCTCTACGCGGCCTGCGCCCGTACCGGGACGGCGCTTGAGGTCAACGCGTCGCCGGACCGGATGGACCTGCCGCCGCAGCACATCGCCGCCGCGCGGGACGCGGGCGTGAAGTTCGCCATCGACACCGACGCCCACTCGCTCGTCGACCTGACCCACATGCCCTACGGCGTCGCCGCGGCCCGGTTCGGCGGCCTCACCCCGGCCGACGTGATCAACGCCTGGCCGCTCGCCCGGTTGGAAGAATTCCTGCGCGAGGGTCGTTAATCCTTGATGTTACTGGCGAGTAGGATTACTTCCGGCAGTGCTGCCGCGGGACTTGGCGCCCGCGGGCAGGCGCACATCTTAAGGAGCTTCCAGTGCGGGCACGTGAGGTGGTGTTCGTCGACGGCGTGCGGACGCCGTTCGGCAAGTCGGGACCCAAGGGCATCTACGCGCAGACGCGCGCCGATGACCTGGTGGTACGGGTCATCAGGGAACTGCTGCGGCGCAACCCGGCGCTGCCGCCAGAGCGCGTCGGCGAGGTGGCCGTCGCCGCCACGACGCAGATCGGCGACCAGGGGCTGACGATCGGCCGGTCCGCCGCGATCCTCGCGGGGCTGCCGGTCACCGTGCCCGGCTACGCGATCGACCGGATGTGCGCGGGCGCGATGACCGCGGTCACCACGACGGCGGGCGAGGTCGCGCTCGGCGCCGCGGACATCGCGGTCGCGGGCGGGGTGGAGCACATGGGCCGGCATCCGATGGGGGAGCAGGTCGACCCCAATCCCCGCTTCGTGTCGGAGAAGATCGTCGATGAGTCGGCGCTGTTCATGGGGATGACCGCGGAGAACCTGCACGACCGGTTCCCCGCCATCACCAAGGAGCGGGCCGACGCCTACGCGCTCGGCAGCCAGCGCAAGGTCGCCGCCGCCTACGCGGCGGGCAAGATCCAGCCGGACCTGGTGCCGATGGCGATCCGCACCGCCGACCTCGGCTGGGGCTGGGCCACCGTGGACGAGCCGCCGCGGCCGGAGACGACCCTGGAGGGGCTCGCCTCGCTGAAGACACCGTTCCGGCCGCACGGCCGGGTCACGGCGGGCAACTCCTCGGGCATCAACGACGGCGCCACCGGCTGCCTCATCGCCGCCGAGGAGGTCGCGGCCGAACTCGGGCTCCCGGCCAAGATGCGCCTGGTCGACTTCCAGTTCGCCGGCGTCGAGCCCGAGGTGATGGGCATCGGCCCGGTGCCAGCCACCGAGAAGCTCCTCGCCCGGCAGGGGCTCTCGGTGGACGACATCGGGCTGATCGAGATCAACGAGGCGTTCGCGGTCCAGGTGCTCGCGTTCCTCGACCACTTCAAGATCGCCGACGACGACCCCCGGGTGAACCCGTGGGGCGGCGCGATCGCCCTGGGCCACCCGCTCGCCTCCTCCGGCGTCCGGCTGATGATCCAGCTCGCCGCGCAGCTCGCGGAGCACCCCGAGGCCCGCTACGGGCTCACCACGATGTGCGTCGGCATGGGCATGGGCGGCACCGTCCTGTGGGAGAGGATCTAGGGAACAGAAGATGAGTATCCCGAACGTAAGCAGCCTCCTGCCTTCTGCCGATGACTTCCCGTCCGAGGTGGTCACGCGGGCGATCGTCCGCGATGTCGACCTGGGGCCGGCGGGCGTGCTCGCGCTGATCACCCTGGACAACGGGCACGACCACACCAAGCCGAACACGTTCGGCCCGCGGGGGCTGCTGTCGCTGAACGCGGCGCTCGACGCCGCGACGGCGCGCGCCTCCAAGGGCGAAATCGCCGCGGTCGGAGTGACCGGCAAGCCGTTCATCCTCGCGGCCGGCGCCGACCTCGACGCCGCCGCCGCGGCGATTACCGGCGCGGGCGACGACCCGGCGGCGGCCCGGGACCGCGCGCTCGGCATCGCCTCGCTCGGCCACGCGGTCTTCCGCAGGCTCGGCGAGCTGCCCGTCCCGTCGTTCGCGTTCATCAACGGCGTCGCGCTCGGCGGCGGCCTCGAGGTGGCGCTGCACTGCACCTACCGGACGATCTCCGCGGGCGTGCCGATGGTCGCCTTCCCCGAGTGCTTCCTCGGGCTCGTGCCCGGCTGGGGCGGCGCGTACCTGCTGCCCCGGCTGATCGGGCCGGCCAGGGCGCTCAAGCTGATCGTCGAGAACCCGCTCGCGCAGAACAAGATGCTCCGCGGCACCGAGGCGTTCGAGCTCGGCATCGCCGACGCGATGTTCGAGCCCGCCGACTTCCTTGAGGAGTCGCTGCGCTGGGCCGGGAAGGTGCTGGGCGGCACCGAGACCGTGACCAGGTTCGCCGGGTCGCCCGCGGCGTCGCTCGGGCTCCCGGCGACCGCGAGCGCGGCCGGGGCCGGGAGCGGGACCGGGGCCGGGAGCGGGACCGCGAGCGGAACCGGGGGCGGTCCCGGGGCCGACATTCCGGAAATTTCACCATTCGCGGTGGGCGATGCGGCCGAGTGGGACGCGGCGGTCTCGACCGCGCGGCTGCTGCTCGACGGCAAGCTGCACGGCGCCGCGCCCGCGCCGTACCGGGCGCTTGAGCTGGTCGCGGCGGCGCGGACGGCCTCGCGGGACGAGGCGTTCGCCGCCGAGGACGACGCCCTGGCCGCGCTGCTGCTCTCCGATGAGCTGCGCGCCGGGCTCTACGCGTTCGACCTCGTGCAGAAGCGGGCGCGCAAGCCCGCGGGCGCTCCCGACCGCGCGCTCGCGCGGCCGGTCACCAAGGTCGGCGTCGTCGGCGCGGGCCTGATGGCGGCGCAGATCGCGCTGCTGTTCGTCCGACGGCTGCACGTTCCCGTCGTGATGACCGACCTCGACCAGGCGCGGGTCGACTCGGGCGTCGCCTACGTGCACGCCGAGATCGACAGGCAGCTGTCTCGCGGCCGGATCTCGCCCGACGCCGCCAACCGGCAGAAGGCGCTGATCACCGGGTCCGTTGCGAAGGACGGGTTCGCCGACGCGGACTTCGTCATCGAGGCGGTCTTCGAGGAGCTCGCGGTCAAGCGGCAGGTGTTCGCCGAGGTCGAGGCCGTCGTGGCGGACACGTGCGTGCTCGCCACGAACACCTCCTCGCTGTCGGTGACCGCGATGGCCTCCCGCCTGGCGCACCCCGAGCGGGTCGTCGGCTTCCACTTCTTCAACCCGGTCGCCGTGCTGCCGCTGGTCGAAGTGGTCCGCGGCGGGTCGACCGATGACGCCGCGCTGGCGACCGCCCTCGCCGTCGGCCGGGAGCTCAAGAAGAACTGCGTGATCGTCGCGGACCGGCCCGCGTTCGTGGTCAACCGGGTGCTCACCCGGTTCCTCGGCGAGATCACCGGCACCGTCGACGAGGGCACTCCGTTCGAGGTGGCCGAGCACGCCGCCGACCCGCTCGGCCTGCCGATGACCCCGTTCCTGCTGCTTCAGCTGGTCGGCCCGAGGATCGCGCTGCACGTGGCGGAGACCCTGCACGACGCCTTCGGTGACCGGTTCGCCGTCTCGCCGAAGCTCCGCGCGCTCGCCGAGTCGGGCAAGTCCGCGGTGTACCGGCCGGATCTCTCGGTCGACCCCGAGGTCATGGAGCTGCTCAGCGGCGGATCGGCGCCGTCCACCGGGCCAGAGGTGCTTGAGCGTGCCCTTGAGGGCCTGGCCCAGGAGATCGGGATCATGCTCGACGAGGGCGTGGTCGCGGCGCCAGAGGACATCGACCTGTGCATGATCCTCGGTGCCGGGTGGCCGTTCCACCTCGGCGGCATCACGCCCTACCTCGACCGGACGGGAATTGCCGCCAAGGTGAATGGAGTCCCGTTCCGCGGGTAGCGGAGACATCGCCGGGGCACCCCCCGACCCGGCAACCGCGACGGCCCGCGCCCGGCCGAGGAGCCATCCTCGCCCGGCGCGGGCCGCCCGCGTGTTCCGGCCCATGTCCAGGTCCGGTGAAATCGCTGAGCGCAGGCTGAAGGATCGCAGAGTAACGCGCAAGCGATGGCGGTAAGCCATACGATCGTGCGATGATGCGAGCGTGCCTAGGTGAAAATACCTAGGCAGATTCCGTCAGGGGGTTCCGGGGCGTCGCCGGGCTGTGATAGCAATGCCCTACGCGTTCTCGTGACGCGAGAATACGGTCGTGCTCCGGAAGTCGGCAGGGGGTAGGCCCGCGGTGGCTGAGGAATGGCTCAAGGCGGCATCCCGTACGATCAGGGCTGCCCGGGTCGACCCCTCGGTGCCGAACGTGGCCCGCGTATGGAACTTCCTGATCGGCGGCCGTGACAACTTCGAGGCCGACCGGCAGGCGGCCAGGCAGCTTGTCGCCGCCGCCCCCGTGATGGCGCAGGTGGCGCCGGCGTCCCGCGCGTTCCTCCGCCGGGCGGTCACGTACCTGGCCGGCGAGGCCGGCATCAGGCAGTTCCTCGACATCGGCACCGGCATGCCCACCGCGGGCAACACCCACGAGGTCGCCCAGGAGGTGGACCCGGCCTGCCGCATCGTTTACGTGGACAACGACCCCGTCGTGCTCGCCCACGCCCGCGCCGGGCTCCGCTCGTCGGCCGAAGGCGCCACCAGCTACCTCGACGCCGACGCCAGGGACACCAAGAGCATCATCGCCGGCGCGTCCGACACCCTCGACCTCGACGAGCCGGTCGGCGTCATCATGATCGACATACTCAACTTCCTTGAGGACGCGGCGGGCCCGCTGACCCGGCTAGCGGCCGCCGTCCCGGCCGGCAGCTACCTCGCCATCATGCAGCCGACCAGGGACAAGCGGCTCGCCGTCGCCGCGCGCCGGTGGAACCAGATGGCGGGGACGCCTGTTTTCCTGCGTGACCGCGACCAGGTGGTGCGCTGGTTCGCCGGGCTTGAGCTGGTTGACCCCGGAATCGTGAACGTCCACCAGTGGCGGCCGGAGCCCGGGGAACCCGACTATCCGGACGGCATGCCGCTCCTCGGGGCGGTGGCGAAAAAAACCTGAAGGATAAAGTATGTCAACGAGGGGCTAAGAACGACCGTGACCGGGGGGCTGCGGATGACTGAAGAAGAAGACAATGCCGCACCGCGTCGCGCCAAGCCGACCCTGATCGACGTCACGGTACCGAACGCCGCCCGGGCCGCCGACTTCCTGTACGGCGGGCGTGACAACTTCGCGGCCGACCGGAAGGCCGTCCGCGCCGTCGCCGCCTCCGTCCCGGCGGTTGAGCGCATCCCCGCCGAGGCGCGTGCCTTCCGCCACCGCACGATCAGGTACCTGGTCACGGAGGCGGGCGTGACCCAGTTCCTCGACGTCGGTACCGGGCTCGTGCCACCCGGCGCCACCCACGAGCTCGCCCAGTCCATCGCCCCGGAGTCCCGGATCGTCTACACCGAGAGCGACCCGATGGTCCGGTCGCACGCCCAGGCGCTCATCGGTTCCGCCGCGACAGGCTCGGTCACCTGCGTCGACGGCGACATCGCCGACGTCGACGCGATCGTCGCTGGCGCATTCCCGACCCTGGACCTGAGCAGGCCGGTCGCGATCCTGCTGTTGTCCACCCTGGCGCACGTGCCAACCACGATCGCTGCCGCCAGGTCGGTGTCGGCGCTCATGGCCGCCGTCCCGTCGGGCAGCTACGTGGTCATTTACCACCTCGCGAACGACCTCGACCCCGCCATGCCCGCCGCCGCCAGGCACTGGAACAAGACCACGCCCAAGCCGATCACGCTCCGGTCAAGGGCCGACGTGATGTCGCTCGTCTCCGGCCTGGAGCTGATACCACCGGGCGTCGTCCCGGTCACCGACTGGCGGCCCGACCTCGAGTCCGCGGCCCCGGCCGCCGCCGGCCCGGCGGGACCGGTCCCCATTCACGGCGTGGTCGCCCGCAAGCCTTAGCCAAGGCGCTCGCGGCGGTCGGTCGTGACCACCTAGCCTGTTTCCATGCGGATGACGCGACCGGGCAGCGCCCGCGGTGGCTGACGCCGGTGACGTGCGCCGCCTGGCGCTTGCCTTGCCGCACGTGGAGGAGATCGACAGCGACGGCTTCGACTTCCGGGTCGGCGGCAAGGGGTTCGTGTGGTCGTACCCGGAGCGCCCGCCGGGGCAGCGGCGGCGCATCCGCACTGACATCGCGGTTCTTTACGTCGGCGACGAGGCGGAGAAGCAGGCCCTGCTGCTCGGCGAGCCGGACAAGTTCTTTACCGCGCCCGGCTACGACGGCTGGCCCCTGGTCATGCTGAGGCTGGCCGAGGTGAATCCGGGCAGGCTAGCCGAGCTCGTGACCGACGCGTGGCGGATGCGGGCACCGCGGGCGCTCGCGGCGGACCTCGACGGACCCGACGGGGAAGCCGGGCCGCGACGTGGATGAGCGGGTCAGGCAGGCGGGGCGCTCTACGGGCGTGCCGTGTTCAGCGGTGATGCCGGCCACGGGAGGAAGCGGACCGGGAGCTTGACGCGGCGGAGGCCGACCAGGCGTGCGGACGGCAGCGGTGCAGCGCAGTACCGCTGTCGTCCGGGCCTGGAACCGTTACTTCTTCTTCGACTTCTTGTTCTTCTTCTTGTCCTTCTTGCTCTTCTTGGCCATGTGTATCACCCCACTTCCGGACCCATGAAGGTCAACATATCGTTGACCAATCAGTCAACGTATCATTGACCCATGAGTCAACGAATCGTTGACCTCGAAGTCAACGTATCATTGACCGGAGCCGGTTGTCGAATAGGCTGTGACCGTGGCACCCAAGAGTCCTGTCAAGCGGATCCTCGCCGCCCTCGGCGCTCTCGACGTCGCCGACGGGCCGATGAGCCGGCTCGACGCCGCCAGGCGCCTGCGAGAAGCGGCCGAGGAACTGGAGGCCGCCCAGATTGAGGCCGCCCGCAAAACCGGCGCCACGTGGATCGAGATCGGCGCGGTTTACGGGCTCACCAAGCAAGGTGCCCATCAGCGCTTCCGCGCCGTCCGCGACCAGGCCAAGGCCGATACCGCGGCGGCGAAAAACAACCCGCCGACTAAGAGCGACGCGACGGCCAAAAGCGACGCGGCGGTGAAAGGCAGCAAAGCCGAGCCGGTGGCCTGACCACGTCACGTGCCCAGCACCAGTGATGGAGAACTATTACCGGCGGGGCTTCCGCACGTTCACGACCGAGCAACGCGAGCGCGGCTGAGGAACCAGCCACACCGCTAGGCCGCCGCCGTGTGGCTCGCCAGGCCCGCGCGGTCACCCGCGACCCGGACCAGCACCGCGGCCCAGGTGCGGAAGGGGCGCCAGTTCTCCGCCACCCCGGCCAGCTCCTCGGGGCTCGCGGGCGAGGGGCCCGTGCCGTAGAAGTGGGCGACGTAGCCGGGTAGCCGGGGCTCGCCGAACGTCAGCACGTCCGCCACGCCCGTGGCCCGCAGCAGGATCAGCGTGGCGTACGTGGGGCCGATGCCGGGCAGCCGTTGCAGGTCGCGCAGCGCCTCCTCCGGCTCGGCCGCCGTCAGGCGCCCGGGGTCAAGCTGGCCGTCGAGCGCCGCGCGGGCGACCGCGTGCAGCCATCCGACCCGGCCCTGCCCCATCCCCGGCAGCGTATCGACCGCGAGGAGGTCGGCGGGCAGCGGGAACGCGGGGACGTGCTCGCCCGCGACGGCGGGCGTGGCGCCGGCGGCCGCGCAGATCCGCGTCCTGATCGCAGTGGCCTGGGCCCGGTGCCTGCGGGCGCTGATGATGGACCAGGCCGCCGCCTCGTAAGGGGAGTGGAACAGCACCGGCCGGAGCCAGTCGTGCTCGCGCTGCAGGGCGCCGAGCACCGGGTCGCGCTCGCCGGCCGCGAGCCACCCGGCCACCGGACGGTCGAGCGACAAGATGCGGAGCACCTGGTTGAGCACGGTGTCCCGGTTCGCCGCGGAATCGATGGTCGCCGCGATGACACCGTCCGGTCGCTGCACGAGGTGGACGCCGGCGTGATGGCGCAGGTCGTCGGTGACGAACGCCAGGCGCATCTCGCCCTCGCCCGACCCTGCCCGCGCGGGCCGTGGCCGCCCGGTATGCGGCCCGAACCCGAGGGCCGCCGCCGCGGCGAGCGAGAAAGGGGCCTCCGGATGAATCTCCGCTGTAATCGTCATGTCACAGATATAGCCGCGAGGTCTGACATTCCACGGATCGGGCCACGCATCGGGCCGCCGCCGCTTGGGGCCGGCGCCGTTGACACCCCCTACCGTCGGCGAGAACGATTCCGGTGAGGAAAGGAGCCCTTCGATGGCGCAGGTCGAGACGGCGCGCGGCCCGGTGGAGTCCGGCAGCCTTGGCCGGGTGCTGATGCACGAGCACGTTTTCGTGCTCACCGCCGAGGTGCAGCAGAACTACCCGGAGGAATGGGGCGACGAGGAGGAACGGGTGGCCGACGCCGTCCGCCGCCTGCGCGAACTGCCGGCCAACGGAATCTCCACGATCGTCGACGTCACCGCGATCGGCCAGGGCAGGGACATCGCCAGGATCAAGCGGATCGCCGACCAGGTGCCTGAGCTGAACATCGTGGTCGCCACCGGCGTCTACACCTTCGACGCGGTGCCGCTGTTCTTCTGGCGGCGGCCGCCGGAGGCGATGACCGAGTTCTTCGTCCGCGACATCACTGAGGGCATCACGGGCACCGGCGTCAAGGCGGGCATGCTCAAGTGCGCGGTGGACACCAAGGGGCTGACCGAGGGCGTCGAGCAGGTGCTGCGCTCGGTCGCGCGGGCGCACGTGGCGACCGGCGGCACGCCCATCACCATCCACACCCACGCGGCCGGCCGGCACGGCCCGGCGATCGTCGAGGTGCTGAAGGACGAGGGCGTCGACCTGAACCGGGTCGTCCTCGGCCACTCGGGCGACGCGGTCCGCGACCCCGACTACCTGGCGGCGATGGCGGACACCGGCCTGACCCTGGGCATGGACCGGTTCGGCATCGACCACTTCGCGACCTTCCAGCAGCGGTCCGACCTGGTGGTCGAGATGTGCCGCCGCGGCTACGCCCGCCGCATGGTGCTGGCCCACGACACCTGCTGCTACATCGACTGGTTCGGCCCGGGCACGCTCGATGACCTCAAGAACTGGCACTACCTGCACGTCAGCCAGGACGTCCTGCCGTACCTGCGCGAGCACGGGGTCCCAGAGCCGGACATCGACCTGATGCTCGCCGCCAACCCCGCCCGCATCCTCGGCGGATAACAGCAAGAAAAAAATAATCAACAGCGTCAGTCCGAACGGGTGCGTGACGTTGCCTCATAATGGCAGCAGTATCGGACGCCGGTGGTGCTTGGCCGTGGTGACGGGGAGCCTGATGGAGGGTGACGGGGCGGAAGGGGTGGTTTTCCCGCTCTCCGCGGACGGGAGGCGAAGCACGTCCGCGCTGGGCAGGGCGGTGGTTGCCGACGCCCTGCGCCTGGTGGACCCGGTGGGCGCCCTGGGGGCGGAGCAGGAGACGAACTGGCGCTCGGGTTACCTCACGCATTTTCGCCGCCTCGTGGAAGCGGGACTGCCGTCGAAGGCCGCTGCGCTGTCGATTGCCAGCGACGGGCTCGGTTCGCTGCACGGCCGGATGCGGGTCACGGGGCCTGCCGGCAAGGAGACGGGACTGGACGCCGTGCTCTGCGCGCCCGCGCTGGCCTCCTTCGCCGCGGTCAGCGTGCCGGGCGCCGGGCATCGGGAAACCGAGCTGTCGCTGCCCTATCGGGGTGCGCGGCTGCGTGGCGATGCGCTGGCACGCCAGCTGGAGACCTGGGTATCCGGCGGGGTCATCGAGCCGTCGTGCGCGGAGGCGGTCAGGGAAGTCGCGGCGCACCCGGAGTGGCTGCGACTGCCTGGCCAGACAGTGATCGCGCTCGGGGCAGGCGCGGAGGTGGGCCCGCTTGAGGTACTGCTGCGCTGGGGCGCCCGGGTGGCGGGTGTCGACCTGCCGAGCCCGCCGGTGTGGGAGCGGGTGCTGCGGATGGCCAGGCAGGGCGCAGGCGAGCTGATCGTGCCCGTGCACCGGGAGGCCCCGGCCGTGGGTGCCGACAGCGGCGACGAGGCCATCGCGCGGTCGGCCGGCCTCAACCTGGTCCGCGGGGTCCCGGACGCCGCGGACTGGCTGGCCAGCCTGGACGGCCCGCTCGTACTCGGTAACTACGTCTACGGCGATGGCGCGGCGAACGTGGCCGTGTGCGCCGCGGCGGACGCGCTCACCGTGCGCTTGCAGGCCGCCCGCGACGACGTGGCGCTCGCGTTTCTCGCTACGCCGACCGACGTTTTCGCCGTCCCGCCCGACGCGGTCGCCTACTCCGTCCGCGCCTACGCGGCGCGGTCACGCACCGCGAAGCTGGCAGGGCGGCCGCTGCGCGCCGTGTCCCGCGGTCGGTTGCTGCGCCGGGCCTACGTGCCAGGCGCCGACCCTGGCATCAGCGACAGCCTGGTCGCTCAGCAGGGCCCGAACTATGCACTGGCGAAACGGCTGCAGCGGTGGCGGGCCACCGTCGCGCGCGAGGCAGGGACAACCGTGTCGCTCAACGTCGCCCCGCCGACCAGGACCCGGTCGGTGACGAAGAACCGGACGCTGGCGGGTGCCTACGCCGGCGCGCACTGGTTCGGGGCCGAGGTGTTCGAGCCCGCCACCACCAGGGTGCTCATGGCAGCCCTGCTCGTTCATGACCTGCGGGCCACCGGACCGCTGCACGCCCACCCGTGGCAGGACGAGGCGCATGCCGCGGCGCACGGCGGGCTGTGGCGCATCGCCTACGCGCCCCGCAGCGCCCTGGGGCTCGCCGCCCTGCTCGGCTTCGCCGGGGCGCGCCACTGAGCCGGGGCGCGCCACTGAGCCGGTCCCTGGTCAGTGAGCGAGTTGCCGCCGGCGTGGCGATAACGAAGCGCTGTCCCGCGGTGCCAGGCACTCGTCGGGCTCGCTGGCCGTGCAGTCGGCAAGCACCGGGGCGAGCGCCTCGACGACGCGGGAGAGCAGGCCGTAGACAGTGGCGCGCTCGTCCGCGCTGAGCGTCTTGAACAGGCCGTCCTCAACGACCATGAGCTGGTGGTACGTCTGCGCGACCTCACCTGAGCCCGCGGCGGTCAGCTCGACGATGTGCCTGCGGCGGTCGGCGGGGTCACGGCGGCGGGTGATGAGCCCCCGCTCCTCAAGCTCGTTGAGCAGGCCGACGACGTTGCTCGGGTCCAGGCTGAGCGCGAGGCCGACCGCGTGCTGTGACATCGGGCCGTGCTCGCCGAGCAGCCGCAGCGCGATCATGTGCCGTGGCCGGAGGCAGTCGGCGGACACGCACGCCTCGGTCGCGCGGCGGCCGACGCGCGCCAGGTGCTCGATGAGCGGCAGGATCTGCTGGCCTTCCGCGGTCGCCTGAGTCCCCGTGGTCTCCGCCATGTCACCAAGGATACCGTCACCATTCAATAGTTTGCATCGCACCAATGATTTGTGCTAGACAGAGCATTAGCGGGACGCGGGCTAATCGTGTCCGCGTCCGGCACCGCCGCTAGAGCGCCGCAAGGGAGCCTCACATGTTGAAACTGCTGGTCATCGTTGGCAGTACGCGTCCCACGAGGTCCGCCGACCTCGTCTTGCCGTGGCTGACCGAGAAGGTGTCCGCGCACGAGGCGTTCGACGCCGAGATCGTTGACCTGCGGGACTGGCCGCTGCCGATCTTCGGCGAGCACTTCGGCACGATCGGCGACTTCGCCGACCCCACGTATTCCGAGCCGCTCGTGAAGGCGTGGAACAACAAGGTCAAGGGCGCGGACGCCTACGTGATCGTCACCCCCGAGTACAACCACAGCGTCCCCGGCGGCCTGAAGAACGCGATCGACAGCGTGTGGATCTCGTTCGGCTTCCGCAATAAGCCCGTCGCCTTCGTGAGCTACGCCGGCGGTCAGACCGGCGGCGTGCGGGCCATCGAGCACCTCGCCCACATCTTCGTCGAGACCGAGTCCGTTCCCGTGCGCAACAGCGTGGTCATCCCGCACGTGCGCGACGCCTTCGACGCGGACGGCCAGCCGAAGAACCCGCTCATGAACGCCGCCGCCGACATCATGCTCGACGACCTCGCCTGGTGGTCGGCCGCCCTGGAGCAGGCGCGCGCCGGCGGCGAGCTTCAGCCCGGCTCGTTCCGCCTCCAGGCGGCGCTCGCGGCCGCCAGGTAACCAGCCCGGGCTTAGTTGGAGAAGTCCTGGGTGAGCCAGACCGTGCCGGACGCGTCCCGGTCGACCGCGATCCCGATGTGCGTGAACGTGCTGCTCAGGATGTTGAGCCGGTGACCGTCGTCGGGCGGCTGCTCGTCCAGCATCGACTGGGTCAGGCCGACCGCCATCTGGGCGATGGCCGCGGAGGTGTCGGCCACGGGGCCGCCCTCGCCGATGTTCTCGCCGGCCGCGGTCCAGTCGACGCCGGCGGCGGTCTCCCTGGCGCCGAGCGCCGCCTCGCCCGGGCACTGGTGCGAGAGCCCGCAGCCGTCGGCCATCAGCAGGTTGTGCGCGGCCGAGCTTGAGTCAAGGCCCGCGGTCACCGTCAGGGCGGGCAGTCCGGCCGCGGCGCGGGCCTGGTTGATCAGGGCGAGCACCTGCGCGGCGGGCGCGCCGGCCTGGCCGGGGCCCGCGCCGGTGGAGGTGGTGCCCGCGGCGGTCGCGGACGCCCGTGAGCTTGCCGTTCCCGTCGTCGCCGCGGCCGCCCGCGGCGCCGGGGAGCGGGAGGGCGACGGCCCGGCCGGGCTCCGCCGTGCGCTTGGCGGGACGGTCACCACCGCGGGCGGCACCGCCACGGTGATGCCCTCCGGGCTCGCCGTGCACGCGCCGGCGCTCGTGGCGGCGCACCCGGCCGCCGTGGTCCGCGAGTCCACCGCCGCCTGGCCGGCCGTCGTTCCGGTGGAGAAGACCCCGAAGGCCAGGTAGAGGCCGCCGCCGGCCAGCACGGCCACGGCGACCAGAAAGGAAAGCAGCAATCGGACCCGGCGGCCCGACGCGGCGGCCGGCCGTGTCCCCCGATCTCGGTCAACACCCTGCACAGGCGTTGACACTAGGACACAAGGTGTGGATTTCGGGCGAGCATGGGCAAATAAGGGCGCCCGGTGACCGGTCCCGGCCGGGCCGTGGCCGCGCTAGGAGATGGCTTGCGCCGCGTCCGCCGCCGGCGCCGGGCCCTCGCGGGTCCAGCCGGGGGTCAGCACCCGGACGGTGAGGTCGCCCGGCTCTACCTCGGCGCCGCAGTGGCGGCAGACGACCGCCGGGTCGAGTTCGTGCCCGCACACGTGGTCGAACACCGACGGGGGCGTGTCGACCATCCACTTGTCGCCCCAGCCGCGCAGGGCGGTGAGGACCCCGCGTAGCTCCTGGCCCGCCTCGGTGAGCTCGTACTCGTAGCGCGGCGGGTGCTCGCTGTACTGCCGCCGGGTGACCACGCCGCCGGCCTCAAGCGCGCGCAGCCGCGCGGCGAGCCGGTCGCGGGGGGCGCCGGTGTTCCGCGCGATCGCGTCGAACCGCTTGTTGCCGAAGGCGATCTCGCGCACGGCGAGCAGCGCCCACTTCTCACCGATCAGGTTCAGTGCGGCCGCGACCGAGCAGGGTCGGCCGGGCAGTTCCGCGCGCATGCCGGCCATCCTACCTGCATCAGTTGCGAAATCAAACCTACTCGGGTTACCCTTGCGCCACCGGCCAATAGGTTGGCTTTTCAAACCGATTAAGACCCTTGGGGTGGCGCGTGAGCGGGAGCGCAGCGGACGGCGGGGCAAGCGGCGGGGCAAACAGCGCGGCAAACGGAGTCGCCGAGGAACTACCCGGGACCGGGCGGGTGACGTTGGCGGGCGCCGGGGCCGGGGCCGCGCCGCCGGCCAGGGAGCGCGGCGGTGCCCGGTTCGGCCTGGTGTTCGCGGTGGTCTGCGCCGGCATCGTCTGCGTCAACCTCGACCTGTTCATCGTCAACGTGGCGATCCCGTCGATCGGCCGCAGCTTCGGCGGCGCGAACCTGGCGAACCTGTCGTGGGTGCTTAACGCCTACGCGATCGTGTTCGCCGCGCTGCTCGTGCCGGCCGGCCGGGCGGCCGACCTGATCGGCCGCCGCGCCGCGTTCCTCACCGGGATGGTCGTCTTCGGCGCCGCGTCCGCCGCTTGCGCCGTCGCTCCGGACGTCTGGGTGCTCGTCGCGGCGCGCGTCGTGCAGGCCGCGGGGGGCGCGCTGCTGATGCCGGCCTCGCTCGGCCTGCTGCTCGCGGCGGCGCGGCCAGAAAAGCGCACCGGCACGATCAGGGCGTGGACCTCGGTCGGCGGTGCGGCGGCCGCGCTCGGCCCGGTGATCGGCGGCGCGCTGGTGGCCGCGAGCTGGCACTGGGTGTTCCTCGTCAATGTCCCGATCGTCGTCGTCGCCGTGATCGCCGGGCTCCGGGTGCTCGGGCCGGAGCCGGCCGCGGCCGCCCGCGCCGGCCTGGCCGCCGGGCGAACCGAGGCACTGCCGGACACGCTGGGCGCGGTCGTCTTCACCGTCGCCATCGGCGCGCTTTCCCTGGCCCTGGTCAAGTCCGACGACTGGGGCTGGGCCTCGCCCGCGACCATCGGCCTGATCGCCGCGGCGGCCGTGCTCGTGGCGCTGTTCATCCGCCGGTCCGCCAGGCAC
>Ga0335075_10004937_pt1 | contig 20787 bp, 18 predicted proteins | sample Lox_Sample_24_FD_206723 | JGI IMG/M metagenome (GOLD analysis project Ga0335075, IMG submission 206723) | Soil microbial communities from Loxahatchee National Wildlife Refuge, Florida, United States - Lox_Sample_2.4 | ecosystem: Environmental > Terrestrial > Soil > Wetlands | place: USA...
ACGCAGCGAGGAACATCCTGGCGGCCGGGCGGGCCGACAGGCTAAACGCCTGCGGAACTGGCGTAAGACCACCATCCCCGGCGGCGGCTGGCATTGAAACAGGAACCCACCAGAGCGCGGCGTGAGCCGCGCAGAAGGAATCCCCGTCCTTCAGGGCGGGGAGGACGTCAAAAGCCCCTGCACCATCCCGATGTCGCCGTCGGTGGCAAACACGAAGTCGCCGCGGCGCACGGCCACCTCTCCCAGGGGGACGGAGTCGTAGGTGACGCTCTCGCCGGGCTGGCCCAGGTACGAGCGCAGGCCGTAATGCGCCATTTCCAGCACCTGGTCCGCGTGGTAGCCCGGGTATGGATTCCCGCCTGGCAGGAAATGCTTCTCCTCACCGTGCTCGAGCCGCTCGAACTCCGCCCGCGTGCAGCGGAGCCGGATCTGGCCCGCCGAGGCGTCGACAAGGCCAAGGGGAACAAGCCGCCCGAGGCCATGCCCGTGCGCCGGTTTGACCACAAGATGGGTGACCGCCCGAGCGACTGGGTCAACGACCACGCGGCTCACCTGCCCGCAGACCCCATCAGTGCAGCTGGCGTCGGCTCCGATCGTGAACGGTGTCGGCTCTGCCATGGCCGCCCTCCTTGCTTCCCTGGACTTTAGCGCGAACCTAGCCAGCTACAACGCGTTCGAACTACCGGTGAAACCTCGCGCGGGGACCTATGGTCATTTACCGGACCTGGTGAGACGGTGGAGCCAGGTGTTGCGAAGGGATACGGACGTGAACATGCGCTCCCAGTCGCTGGCGGACCTAGGCATTCGTGGCAGGTTCGGGACAGTGCTGGACCAGCTAGCCGGGCCATGGTGGATGTTCCTCGTCACCGGGATAGCGTGGTTGGTCATCTCCCTGATCGTCTTGCGGTTCCGGCTTCTCTCGGTGGTCGCCGTGGGCGTGCTCATGGGCGTGGTCTTCCTGGGCGGCTGGCTCAGTGAGCTTCTCATCGCCTCGATCCGGTCGCGGTGGCGCTGGGCGCATGTGCTGATGGCGGCCCTGTTCCTGTTCGCCGCGTGCTGGTCGTTCGCGAGCCCGTTCGGCGCGTTCTGGGCGCTGGCCACGATCTTCGGGCTGCTGCTCATCTTCCGCGGCAGTTTCGACCTGGCCACTTCGATCTCCTCGCGGGAGGTCAACCCGGCCTGGTGGCTGGGGATGACCGTGGGCGTGCTGGAGATCCTGCTCGGCTTCTGGGTCTCCCAGCAGGAGTTCCCCGCACGGGCGCTGCTGCTGTTGATATGGGTCGCGTTCTTCGCGCTGTTCCGGGGCTTCTCCGACATTCTTCTCGCGTTCGAGGTGCGAGGCCTGGAGGGCAGGTAGCCCGCAGGCGCTGCCTACCGGACCTGCGGGCCGCGGTCTGCGGTCCGGCAGCCTGGCCGGCCGCGCGCTGAACGTCCGGGCGCCCCGGCCGAGTGGGCAGACGCCACGCGGCCGGCAGCTGGGGTGGAACTGTTCCGGGCCCGCCTGCGTGGCCGGCGCCCTGCCCCTGGCCGAAACTGCGCCTGTGCCGTGCCGTTATCAACTGCGTTGCCGCCTCCGGTCAGTCAGGTCGGCATCCCCGATGGTGACGCTGGCGACGTCGATGCTCTGCCCTGGGATGCCAAGCTCCTTTGCCAGCTCGCTAGCGTGTGCCGCTACGAGCTTGCCAACTGAGCGCATCTTGGCCTCGGAAATCCGGAACGTTGGTCCCACTACGCTGAGCGCTGCTGCAACGGTGTTGACCGGCCAGCACACCGGCGCCGCAACGGCCGTGGTGTTGTCCTCCATGGTGTGCCTGGTGGCGACGTAACCTCGCCTGTTACAGCGGCCGAGCAGGGCGGCTCCGATGGCTGTTCCGTCGAGGGGGACCGTCTTGCCCAGCCAGCTGACATGCCGGATCGCGTGATCGCTTTCGGCGAGGCGAGCGTAGAGGCAGGTGGAGCCCGGGCCGAACACGCCGAGATAGGAGGTTTCACCGGTTTGATCGCGAAGCTCGGTGAGGTGGCGGTCGGCGAGGCGGTAGAGCGGAATGCTGCCCATGTAGGTCGCCGCAATCTGGATCAGGTAGCTGCCGCCGTGGTAGGCCCCGTGGTCATCACGCACGACGTACTCCGCGGACTCCAGGGTCCGCAGCAGGCGCAGTGCGGTAGCCGGCGAAAGGCCGACCCGCCGCGCGACCTCTGCCAGGCTCAAACCGTCATTCGCGGCGACCTCCGCCAGCAGCGTGAGCGCCCGCTCTACCGTTCGCGTGCCGCGGATAACGGGATCGGCGGTGGGCTTAGCGGGCATATCCCTCCGCGGTTGCATGAGCCAGACGCCGGATAGCCCATTCGGCATAAAGGGCAGCACCGTCGGCCAGAACACCGTCGTCGAACCTGGCCGCGGGCGAGTGGTTGAACGGCGCGGTCGCTGGGTCGGCACCCGGAGGGGTTGCCCCGAGGCCAATGAGGGTTCCGGGAACCCGGTTCAGGATTCGGGAGAAGTCCTCGGCCGTCGCCAGCGGGTGCCGCATGTCGAGCCGCCGGGCCCGGCCGAACACGTCGTCGATGATGGCCACGGCCAGCTCAGTCTCGGACCCGTCGTTGACGGTAACCGGGTAGCCCGGTACGTAGTTCACCTCGGCGTCGAGTCCGTGAGCAGCGGCGATCGCCCTGGTCAGGCGGACCGCAAGGTCCATGATCCGCTCCCGGGATCGCTCAGAGAATGTCCGGATGGTCGCATGGAAGCGCCCGGTCGCGGGAATCACGTTGGCCTTCGTGCCAGCCTCCATCAGCCCGACGGTGACGACGACGGGATCGGTGACGTCGAATCGCCGGGTCACCATGGTCTGCAGCGCGAGAACCATCTCGGCAACCGCAGGAACGGGATCTAGCGCGAGATGTGGCGCGGAACCGTGACCGCCCTGGCCGAAGACGGTGACCTGAAGCTGGTCCGAAGCTGCCATCATGCTTCCGGCCCGGGTAAAGAATTCCCCGTGCTTCACCAGCCCCGAGAAAACGTGCAGGGCCAGAGCCGCGCTGACCGGGCTTCCGGCAGCCTCCAGCACGCCCTCGTCAATCATGATCCCGGCCCCGTTCCAGCTCTCCTCTCCCGGCTGGAACATGAACACGACGTCTCCGGCGAGGCGATCGCGATGCTCGCAGAGCAGGCGCGCCGCGCCGGCGAGCATGGTTGTGTGAAGATCGTGGCCGCAAGCGTGCATCGCCCCGTCGATCTGCGACCGGAACGGGAGTTCGCCCGCCTCGTGAACCGGCAGTGCGTCCATGTCGGCGCGCAACAGCACCACAGGGGGTGAGGTATCGGACGCCGGGCCGGCCCCCCGCCGCAGAACCGCCGTCACCGACGAGGTGCGACGTCCCCGCGTGATCTCCAGCGGAAGGCCCGTCAGCGCATCGAGTACCTTCTGCTGGGTCCGCGGCAGATCCAGGCCGATCTCCGGTTCGCGGTGCAGAGCATGGCGTAGCGCGGCGAGGTCCTCTGCCAGCCCGGAAGCTTCATTCAGGAGTGACGTTCGGTTCCCGGTCGTAGCGGCGTCCACGGGTCACCCCTGCGGCGATGCTTGGCTTGGCAATACGGCGATGGCGGCTGCGGAGATGAGGAGTCCGTCGCCCGGTAGCCCGGACACCCGCACACCCGTGCCGCAGTGGGCCGGGTTCGCATAGAACCGCACGCGGACCCTGGTCATTTTCTCCCAGAACTCAGTTGCATCGTTCTCCGGGCCATCGAATACGTAATACGTGTTCATCTTGACGACGTTTGACCAGTCCGCGCCCGCTTCCCGCAGCACGCGCGTGATGTTGGTAAAGACATTGTCCGTCTGGACTTCGATATCACTTCTGCCGAGCGTTTTCCCGCTTGCGTCGACCGAGAATTGGGCGCCCGTGAAGATCAGGCTGCCAGGGTCGTCGATTCGCCAGCCCTGCGAGGTCGGCACGGACATTGACCAGTGCCAGGGCATGTCGGCGGGCATGAGGCGCTTCTTCTGCACGGCCGGCCCGCTCATCCCTCGACGACGGCGGTCGCGTCGATCTCGATCAGGAGGCCCGGGTAGGCGAGACCGGGCACCTGCACGGCCGTCCAGACCGGTCCCGGGTCCGGCAGAAACTCGGCGCTCACGGCCGAGACCACATCCCAGTAGCCGACGGGGTCGTGATCGTCATCGAGCATGTAGTACGCGTCCAGCCTGACAACGTCGGACCACGTCGCGTTGCCGTCGCGGAGCACCCGGCCGATATTGGTGAACACATTATGCACCTGAGCCTGGAGATTGCCGGGGTCAACGACGACGCCCTCTCGGTCCGCGGAGATCTGCCCGCCGACAAAGAGCAATCCGCGGGCATCGTCTACCTTCCATCCCTGGGAAAGACTTTGTGGCATCAGGCTGTTCCGCGGCTGGTCCGCCGGCATGAGTCGCGTCCTGCTCATGTCACTCCCTTTCGTGTGGCTCTTCCTTGCCTAGATGCCAACTGGCCAGCCCGCCCCCGCAGCACGCGGTCTGTCACTGGATGACCTGGCAGTTCCAAGCTACGAAAGCATGACTACACGGCTTCTGACAAGCACGGGGGATGAGCCGGTGGCGGGATGGCTGCTGAGGCGCTGGTCAGCTGCATGGTGGGCTCGTTGAGCCGCAGCCGCCGGGCGACCGCGCCGGGCGCGCGACCGCAGCACCCCCGTTCCGGCCCCGGAACCTCAGGCCGAGATCTGCAGAGCGCCAGAGGGGGTTTGCAGCCCGCCAATCCGCTTCTGTATAGTCCCAGGTCATGGCGGACGTAGCGGTCGAAATTGGGCGGATACAAACAGGCAGAGAACTCCGATGCAAGGGCTGGCGGCAAGAGAGCTTGCTCCGGATGCTCGAGAACACGCTGCACAACGCCGAGCGACCACAAGACCTTATTGTCTATGCGGGCCGGGCTAAGGCTGCGAGGAATCTGTCGTCCCTTGAGAAGACAGTTTCATTGCTGAAATCTCTCGAAGACAACGAGACGCTCGTCATTCAGTCAGGCAAGCCGGTTGTCGTTCTTCGCACGAGCGCGGATGCGCCGATGGTCCTTATGGCCACCAGCAACCTTGTTGGCAAGTGGGCGACGAGCGATCACTTCGAACAGCTCGAGCGCCGCGGGCTGATCATGTGGGGCGGGTATACCGCGGGCGACTGGCAGTACATCGGCTCCCAGGGAATCGTCCAGGGCACGTACCAGACCTTCATGGAGGCAGCCCGCCGCCACTTCGGCGGCACCCTGACCGGACGCCTTGTCGTCACGGCCGGCCTCGGAGGCATGGGCGGGGCACAGCCCCTTGCGGTGGTGATGGCGGGCGGCGTCGCCATCTGTGTCGAGGTCGACCCCGCCCGGATCGCGCGCCGGATCGACACGGGCTACCTGGAGCGCTCGACGGAGTCTCTCGACGAAGCGTTGGAGTGGGCCAAATCGGCCCAGGCGGAGGGGCTTCCCCTCTCGATCGGCCTGCTCGGCAACGCGGCGGAACTCCTCCCCGAGATGGTCCGCCGGGGCGTCGCGCCGGACGTCGTGACCGATCAGACTTCGGCGCACGATCCCGTGCAGGGATACGTGCCGGCCGGCCTGGACGGCGAGAGCCTCGAGCGCATGAGAGCGGACGACCCCAGCGGGCTCGAGCAGCGGGCAAGGGCGAGCATGGTCGAGCACGTCCGGGCGATGCTTGCCTGGCGCGGCCAGGGCGCCGTCGTTTTCGAGTACGGCAACAACATCCGCGAGCAGGCCCGGCTTGGGGGCCTGGAGGATGCGCTGTCCATCCCCGGATTCATGGCTGAGTACATCCGTCCCTTGTTCTGCCGGGGCATCGGCCCGTTCCGGTGGGTCGCGATCTCGGGAGACCCGGAAGACATCGCGTTCGTTGACGAGCTCGTGCTGACGTCGTTCCCCGGCAGCCTTGCGAGCTCCTGGATTCCCCTCGCCCGCAAGCACGTCCGCTTCCAGGGCTTGCCGGCCCGGATCGCGTGGCTGGGCCATGGCGAACGAGCGGAGCTGGGGGTCATGGTCAACCGTGCCGTCGCCGGCGGCAAGCTGCACGGCCCGGTTGCCTTCACGCGCGACCACCTCGACAGCGGCGGGGTGTCGCAGCCGCTGCGGGAGACCGAGGACATGAAGGACGGCTCCGACGCCGTGTCGGACTGGCCGCTGCTCAATGCGCTGGTGAACTCGGCCGCGGGGGCAGACCTGGTGGCGATCCACGGTGGCGGCGGCGGGTACGCCGGGTATTTCCAGAGCGCCGGCGTGACGGCCGTCGCGGATGGAACGCCCGGGGCGGAGCGCAGGCTGGCGAACGTGCTCACCGCCGATACCGGCATCGGGGTGGTGCGTTACGCCGACGCCGGCTACGACGAGGCACGGGACGTGCTGAGCTCGGTGGGCGACATCAAGCCGGTCCGGGGCTGGCAGGAATGATCGAGCTCAGCGATCAGCACCGGGAGTTCCAGGAGGTCATCCGTTCGTTCGCGCGGCGCGAGGTGATGCCGGGCGCCCAGTCGCGGGACGAGAACGCCGACGATCCGGCGGGCATCCTGAAGCAGCTCGCCGAGCTCGGCGCGACCGGGATCACCGTCCCGGCTGCTTACGGCGGCCTCGGCCTCGACCCGACGACTCTGATTGTGACCATCGAGGAGCTCGGGTACGCGGATGCCTCGGTCGGCTCCGCGCTCGGCGGCCACTACCTCGCGATGGAGGGTTTCCTTCTCGCCGGCGACGGCGCGGTCAAGGCCAGGTACCTGCCCGGACTCGCGAGCGGCGAGCTCCGCGCCGCGTTCGCGCTCACCGAGCCGGACGCCGGCTCCGACATCGCGAGCATGCGGAGCAACGCGGTACGCGACGGCAAGGGCTGGCGCCTCAACGGCACGAAGATCTTCATAAGCAGCGCCAGAGAGTCAGACGTCATGCTGGTCTTCGCGAAGACCGATCGTGACGCCGGCTTCCGCGGGATCAGCGCCTTCGCCGTGCCGTCCCGCTCGGACGGCATCGAGTACTCGACGCCGCTCGCCAAGCTCGGCTGCCGGGGCGAACACGCCTACGAGGTCTCCCTGCGCGATGTGCTGGTTCCCGCGGACGCTCTCCTCGGCGCGGAGAACGCCGGCGGCCGTCTCGCGATGCAGGTCGTCAACTCCTCACGGATCGACGTCGCGGCGCTGGCGAACGGTGTGGCGAGGCGTGCCCTGGACCTTGCGCTCGGCTATTCGTCGGCCCGCGTGCAGTTCGGGAGGAGCATCCGGGAATTCCAGGCGATTCAGCTATCGCTCGGCCAGATGGATGTGCTCGTCGAGACCGCGCGTCTGGCAACGTACGAGGCGGCCAGGGCCAAGGAGGCGGGGAAGGACATCCGGCGGCCGTCCGCCATCGCCAAGTACGTGGCCAGCGAGAACTGCTTCACGGTCGTGGACAAGGCCATGCAGATCCATGGCGGCTACGGTTACATGAAAGAGGCGGAGATCGAACGCCTCTATCGCGACTGCCGCCTGTTCCGTATTTACGAAGGCACCTCGGACATCCAGTTGCTGACACTCGCCAAGCTGCTTCCTGCCGGCCCCCTCACGTAAGAGGCGGGAGTGCTCAGTCGGCCTTTCCTCCTTCCGCATCTGGCACCGGGCCGGCATCTGCGATGGTGGCCTTCATCCCGCGGGCCTCGACCTCCCGCCAGAAGTCGAGGTACGTCCTCTCGACCCGCAGCCCGAGCAGCAACGGCACCAGCCGCTTGGCCAGGTCGTCGATGCCGGCGTACCGTTCAAGCATCGCCTGGAGCTCGGTCAGGCGGGCCTCGTGGAAGCGTGCCTGCTCGGCGGCGAGTTTCTCGACCGCCCCATCGTCGGCGAGCTCGCTGAAGAAGAGCTTGAGTTCACCCTCGTCGCGGACCTGGAAGACCCGGGCGTCTGAGTCGTTGAGCCACTCCCGCAGCACTTCCAGGCCACGAGGCGCGAGCGAGTATGTCCGCCTGCGCCGACCGTGATCGTCGCTCGTCGTCGTCAGGAGCCCGGCCTCGACCAGCCGCCTCGGCTCGTCATAGAGCTGAGTGTGGGGGAACGGCCAGAAATAGCCGACCGAGCGGCCGACCGCCCTTTTGAGGTCGTAAGAGGCGCTTGGGCCGCGGAGCGCGATTAGCCCCAGGACCAGGTAGGAGGTGCTTGACAGTCTCCTTGACACGATGCGAAGCGTACCATAAGCTTCGCATCGTTCGAAACGAACTATTCGCGGAAGTTCAGGCGAATACCCGTCCCCTTGCGGTAAGGGATCGACGTGGCGCTCCTTGCAGGTCCGGCGGCTCAGGCGCCGGTTTGTTCGTGTCGCAGGCTCGCACGGCAGCGTGGGGGGAAGTGGTTTTCATGACCGCAGGCAGCACGGTCCGTCAGGCCCTCAAGTACGAGTCGAAGAGCGTCGAGTATGTCGGCCAGGACGAGCGGCACGGAAAGGCCTGGCACCTGTTCACGGTGTGGTTCACGCCGAACATGAACATCGTCGCGCTGATCACCGGGGCCATCGCGGTCGAGCTCGGCCTGAGCCTCTCGTGGGCGCTCATAACGATCATCCTCGGGAACGGCGTGGGAGCCCTTTTCATGGCCTCGCACTCGGCGCAGGGCCCGAGGATGGGGCTGCCGCAGATGATCCAGAGCCGGGCTCAGTTCGGCCTGCTCGGCAACATCCTGCCGTGTCTCGCGACGATCTTCTCCGGGGTGGCCTTCACCGCGCTGGGGTTCGTGCTGGCGGCGCAGACCTTGAACCTGACGATCCACACGTCGATCAATGTCGGCATCGTCATCTGCGGGGTTGTCTGCTTCATCCTGATCTTCATCGGGTACGACGTGATCCACCGCTACCAGCGCTACCTGTCGTGGATCGTCGCTGCTCTGTACGTCCTGTGGACCATCCAGCTGGCGACGACCCACCAGGCTCAGGCAAACCATCCGGCGGTAACGGTCGCGAACATCGTGCTGGCAATCTCGATCTTCGCCAGCTGGCAGATCAGCTGGGCCCCGTATGTGTCTGACTACTCCCGCTACCTTCCTCGAGACACCCCGATGAAGAGTGTGTTCTGGTACACGTTCGCGGGCTCATTCTTCTCGAGCGTCTGGGGCATGGCCCTCGGGGCGTGGGCGGCGTGGCTGTCGCTCGACAAGTTCTCCTCGGACAGCCTGGGCTTCATGATCGGCCTTAGCGCGGCGGGGGCCCTGTGGATCCTTGCGCTGATCAACTTCCTCAGCCAGATAGCGCCGACGGTGCTGGAGTCCTACACGCCGTTCCTGACGGTCGTGAGCATCTTCGAGCCGTTCACCAAGCTGTCGAAGCTGTCGGGTGCCGTGGGCCGGGTGATCCTGACCCTCAGCGTGGTAATCATCGGCGTCGTTCTCGGGATCATCACCAACGCCACGGGGATCGTGAGCTCGGCGCAGAACTACCTGGATGTCATGCTCTACTCCTTGGCTCCGTGGACGGCTATCAACCTTGTCGACTACTACCTGATTCATCACGGCAACTACTCGGTTCCGGATCTGTTCGACCGCAAGGGGATCTACAAGGTCATCAACTACCGCGGAGTGATCATTTACCTGTTCTCCGTCGGGATCGAGTTCCTCTTCATGAACTCCGCGGTGTTCGTCGGGCCCGTCTCGCACGCGCTCGGCGGCGCCGACATCGCGTGGATCGTGGCCCTGATCGTCGCCGGCGGCCTCTGGTACTTCACCCGGCCTCGCGCGGGATCCACGCGGGCCGAGCCTGCAGCCAGCGTCACTGGCGCGGGTGCCGAGCCGGTCTCCTGACCGGGCCGTCTCCAAGAACGTGCCGGCAACCGACCTCCCGAGTGCCGCGGCCGTGCTGCGGAGCAGGGCGGAGACGATCCCGGAGCGCCCGTTCCTGGTTCTTGGCGGGACCGCGCACACGTACGGAGAGGTCTGGTCGGGAACGCAGGCGGTCGCCGAAGGGCTGGCCGGCCGGGGACTGGGAGCCGGCGACAGGCTCGCGGTGGTCGCTGACAACTCGCTCGAGACGGTCCTCACCTGGTTCGCCGCGGGCCTGCTGTCCCTCGTGGATGTCCCCGTAAACGCGCACGCCCGAGGAGAACATCTCGCCTACATGCTGCGTGACGCCCGGCCCGCAGGCGTGGTCGTCGGCGCTGCTTACGCCGCGAGCGTCAGATCGGTTCTGCGAGACCTTCCGGACGTGAGTTTGGCCGCTGTCATCGGAGATCAGGAGGCCGAGGGGTTCACCGCTTTCGGCGAGGTTCCGATCCAGGCGGAGGGCCACCGGTCTCCGCCCTGTGCCGAGGTGCTTGCGACGATCATGTACACCTCCGGGACAACGGGGCCGTCCAAGGGGGTCATGCATCCTCACGGCTATTACCCCTGGTACGGCGCACGGATCGCCGAGCTGCTGGAGATGGGCCCGCTCGAGCGGCTGTACTGCGCTCAGCCGCTGTACCACATCGACGGGCGGGCTGCCCTGATGGCCGCCCTCGTCTCCGGCGGGTCGGTCGCGCTCGCGCCTCGCTTCTCTGCCACGCGCTTCTGGTCCCAGATACGGGCGGCCCGCGCGACGAGGTTCTTCTACGTCGGGTCGATGCTGTGGATGCTGCACAAACAGCCGCCTTCTCCTGAGGACGCCGGCCAGCCGGCCGAGATCGCGCTCGGCTCCTCGACCCCTGTGGAGATCCATGAAGCCTTCGAACAGCGCTTCGGCGTGAAACTCCTCGACACCTTCGGCATGACCGAGGGCGCCCTCCTCACCGGCGTGCGGGCACCGGGCCGGCGGCCAGGGACGATGGGCAAGCCGCTGGCAGGCATAGAGATCTCTCTGCGCGATGACCGGGACAACGCAGTTGCAAAGGGGAGCACCGGCGAGATCACATTCCGGACTGCCGACGCCAACGTGCTCCCTCTGGGCTACTGGAACAAGCCCCGGGAGACGGTCGAGGCGTGGCGCAATCTCTGGTTCCACACCGGCGACCTGGCGCGCGAGGAACCAGACGGGCACCTGGTCTACGCCGGCCGGAAGAAGGACGTGATCCGCCGGCGGGGAGAGAACGTCTCGGCCTGGGAGCTGGAACAGGCACTGCTCCGGCTGGACGCGGTCGCGGACGTAACCGCCTTCGGGGTGCCGTCCGATGTCGGCGAGGAGGATGTGGCCGTCCTTGTCGTCGTTCACCCGGGCGCCGCGATCGCTCCCGCCGTGCTCCGCGACCAGCTCTCCCAGAACGTCCCGGCGTTCATGCTGCCGCGCTTCATCGAGCTGGTGGAGTCGCTTCCGAAGACGGCTTCACATCGAGTCGAGAAGGGGAAGATCCGCGCCCGGGGCATCACGCCGTCTGCCTGGGATGCGATGCGCGACGATCCGCCCGCAGGAGAACGTGGAATGAGCCCGGAATGAGCGTTCGGTCGGTCACGTACGTGCGGCGCGTCGCCTGGAGCGACGTCGACGCCTCCGGGGCGTGGCGGTTCACGGCCCCGTTCGACTACGTGGAGGACGCGGAGACCCAGCTGATGCGCGACCTCGGCGTCCTGCACGAGACCGCGCTGCACCTGCCGCGGATCTACGTCGATGCGAGCTTCAAGAGCCCTGCACGGTTCGACGACGAGGTGAGCGTGACCTTGCAGGTCGCCGGGCTCGGAAGGAGCAGCATCCACTTCGTCTTCTCCATCACCAACGGTGACCGGCTGGCGGTCGAGGGAAAGCTCGGCGTCGCATTCGTCGGCGCATCAGGTCGCGCTGAGGAGCTTCCGGAGTTCCTCCGAGCCGCACTCGAGACCGGACGCCCTGCGGCCTAGCGGCTCGGCCTTGCCGGGGGCATCAGGTCTCTCGCGACCGGAGTGCCTTCGCGATGCTCCGGGCGTGCTCTTTCACCGCTGCTGCCATCTCGGGGACGCGCGACGCCGGGAACTGCTCCTCCGGGCCGGCGATGCTCAGCCCGGCCCAGAGCCGGCCGTCGGGCAGCAGGACGGGAGCGGCGATGGCTGCAACGCCGGGATCGACCTCGCCGCGGCTGGCCATGTAGCCGTTTTCTCGGGCCTCTGCCAGCGATGCGGCGATCGCTTCTCTGGTCAGGACCTGGCCCGACGCCATCGTCCACGAGTCCTGCTGAGCCAGGAGCCGCCGCAGCACCCCCCCGGGCGCCCAGGGAAGGAGAATCCGCCCCGAGGCGCCGCCGAAGAGGGGAACGTGCCGGCCCGGAGCGAACGAGAGGCGGATCGGCCGCCGGCTCTCGGCCGCATAGACGCAGACCGCGGACGACCCGGCGCGCATGGTCAGCAACGATGTCAGCTCGAGCGCACGCGTGAGCGAGCCCATGACGGGAGCGGCAATGGGCACCACGTCCGCCTCAATCCGCTGTTCGACCGCGCTGCCGAGGTCAAGCAGCTGAAGCCCGAGCTGCACGTGGCCGGGGGCGTTCCGGTCGACCAGCCCGGCGTGCTCGAGCGCTTGCAGAAGCCGGTAAACGTTCGACTGGGGAAGCCTGAGCGTCTCGGCCAGCTCTGCGACGGGAACGGGTTCGGAGCGTTCACGCAACAGCAGCAGGAGGTTGAGAGCGCGTACGAGGACCTGGGCGCCCGGCACTTCCAGAACGGACATTGTCACCAGGCACCTCCGGTCGGGCTGACAACAGATTCCCATTATATGGAAAACAGAGGCGAGGCCAAGGGTCTCCATGAAACTAGCCTGGATCATGGTTGTTATCGGTAATATGCTTAGCCCACAACAGCTACGGCTCTAGCTGATGTTCTCAATATCTGGGAGAACTGTTGCATGACATGGGGCTAGGTCAGGTGCTGGCGCGCGGCCGGATCGTCACGCCCCACGGCGTCGTGAGGGGGCAGGTAAGGGCTGCCGACGGCGTCATCACGGCCGTCGAAAGCGACGACGGCCGGTCTCCGGCGGGCACTCCGGGACCGCACGGAGTCATCGACGCGGGCGAGTCTTACATCATCCCGGGTGCCGTCGACGCCCATGTCCACTGCCTGAGCTCCTCGCACGAGGGAATCGAGGCAACGACGCGATCGGCGCTGGCGGGCGGGGTGACGACCATCGTTGAGATGCCGTACGACCATGGCAACCCGATCACCGATGCCGGCCGGCTCCGTGCGAAGCGTGCGATGGCAGAGCAGCAGGCGCACGCCGACATCGCACTTCTGGCAACTGTTCAGCCGGTAGGCGGCGCTCCCCAGGTTGAAGGCCTGGTGGAGGCCGGCGCAGCCGGATTCAAGCTGTCGCTCTTCGATACCGACCCGAGGCGATTCCCGCGGGTGCCGGACGTGGAACTGCTCGACGTGCTGTCAGAGATCACGCGCTGCGGCAGCATCGCGTGCTTCCATGCGGAGAACGAAGAGATCATCAAGCCCCTCGTCGAGCGACTTCGTGCGGAGGGCCGTACGCAGCCGCTCGACCACTGCGCCTCCCGGCCTCCCATCAGCGAGACCGAGGCGGTACTGAAGGCCGCCGAGTTCAGCCTTGCCATGGGCTGCCGCGCCCACTTCTGCCATCTCAGCCTGGCGCGCTCGGTCGGCATCGTCTCGTGGTACGCCGAGGCCGGCCTCGATGCAACCGCCGAGACCTGCCCGCACTACCTGGCGTTCACCGCCGAGGACATGACCATGGCGGGATCGAGGCTCAAGATAAACCCGCCGCTTCGCGACCTCGAGGACCAGGAGGCGCTGTGGGACGCGGTCGCCCGCGGCACCGTGGACGTCGTGGCATCCGACCATGCTCCCTGGCCTCTTTCGGAGAAGGTCCTCCCCAATGTCTTCGACAACCACTCCGGTGTGCCCGGTGTCGAGACGCTCGTCCCGATTGTGCTGGGAGAGGGGCTGGCACGAGCCATTCCGATCGAGTCACTCGTCAGCGTGCTCTGCACGACACCCGCACGGCGGTTCGGCCTCAAGGGGAAGGGCGCAATCGAACCCGGCTACGACGCCGACCTCGTGGTGTTCGATCCCGTCAGGACGAGCGTCGTCGATGGGTCGCGCCTGCACTCCAACGCCGGCTGGAGCCCGTACGACGGCATGAAACTGCAAGGGAAGATCACGCATGTGCTCTCCCGCGGCACGGTCGTCTTCGACGGCGAGTTGCACAGTGAGGCCGGACGTGGCCGGATCCTCAAACCGGAGGTGGAGTGATGGCAGCCGAGATCCCGGAGAGCGATGCCGGAGCCGTCCAGGGCCACGTGGATGCGCTCGCCAGTATCCGGGAGCCCGATGAGGAGGGCTGGACGAGGCGTGTCCTGACCGAGGAGGCGACGGCCGCCCGTGACGAGGTCGCGAGGCGGATGAGGAGTGCGGGCCTGGAGTGCTCGGTCGACGGGGCGGGCAACCTGATCGGCCTGCTTCCCGGGCGGCGCGGCGGCCCTGCCATCGTGACCGGTTCTCATACCGACACGGTGCTCGGAGGGGGACGTTACGACGGCACCGTCGGTGTATTCGGTGCCATAGAGGCCGTCGAGGCACTCGCCAGGGCGGGGATACGCCTTGACCACGATCTGGTCGTCGTCGACTTCTACGGCGAGGAGGCGAACTCCTTCGGGCTGAGCTGCCTGGGGAGCCGGGCAGTGGCGGGAAACCTCAAGCCGTCGCACCTCGACCGGACCGATCCGGGCGGGCGCAGCCTCGGGGAGGCCATGGCGGCACACGGCATTGACCCGCATGCCGCCCTTACCTGCGACTGGCGGTCGAGGGGCCTGAAAGCGTTCGTCGAGCTGCACATAGAGCAGGGACCGACCCTCGAAAGTTCCGGCTGCGCGATAGGGATCGTCTCCACCATCGCTGGCATCTCGCGCGCGGAGGTCACCTTCCACGGCCGCCGTGACCACGCCGGCACGATGCCCATCGCACTGCGGCACGACGCCGCCTGTGCCGCCGCAGAGTCGATACTCGCGGCCGAGCGCCTCGGCCAGGACGGTGGCATATCGGTCACCGGGCGGATCAGCGTGCTACCGGGAGCCGCGAACGTCGTCCCTGAGACGGCGCAGCTCACCGTGGAGTTCCGCAGCCCCGACAGCGAATGGATGGGGGACCGCCGCGCCGTGTTCGATGAAGCCGCCCGGCAGAGCGGCGAACGAAGGGGCGTCGGCGTCTCGATCGAGTGGATCTCAGATGAGCCCCCGGTGCGGATGACAGACTCCGCTGCGGGCGCCATCGCCGCGGCCGCGCGGGCAGCCGGGCGCCCGACCATGAAGCTGCCGAGCGGCGCCGGCCACGACACCGTCCACATGGCTTCGCTCACGAGTGTCGGAATGATCTTCATCCCCTCGCACAATGGCCGCAGCCACTGCCCGGAGGAGTTCACCGACGCGTCCGACATCGTGAGCGGCATCCAGGTTCTGGCGCACACGCTGGTCGAGCTGGACCGCAGCTAACCGCCTGACGTGCACTGAAGAAAGGAACTGCCAACATGACCACCCCGCCGAGAGTGATAGTCGCGCAGCGTGGTCCCGAGCTCCGGTGCAAGGGCTGGCGCCAGGAGACCTTGCTCCGGATGCTCGAGAACACGATGGAGAACGGCGAACGCCCGGCCGACTTGATCATCTACGGCGGGAAGGCCCAGTGCGCTCGCAACTGGGACTCCTTCTACGCCCTCGTGGAGGCGCTCCGCGACCTGGAGGACACCGAGACGCTTGCCGTGCAGTCCGGCATGCCGGTGGCCGTATTCCGGACGCACCGGCTCGCGCCCCGGGTCGTGATGGCCAACACGAACGTGATCGCGCCCACCTGGCCGGTCTTCCGCGACCTGCAGGATCGCAACCTCACGTCGTTCGCCTCGTACACCGCGGGCCCGTGGGAGTACATCGGAAGCCAGGGCGTCGTGCAGGGCACCTTCGAGACGCTCGGCGCGGTCGGTCGGCGGCACTTCGGCGACTCGCTCGCGGGCCGGGTGTTCCTCACGGCCGGACTCGGCGGCATGGGCAGAAGCCAGCCTCTCGCGATGAGCATGCATGGTGGCGTCAGCCTGACGATCGAGGTCAGGCAAGAGCACATCGACCGCGCGCTGTCGTCAGGACTCTGCGACGTCGCGGCGTCCTCGCTCGCAGACGCGCTTGGCAAGGTCGAGCGGGCGCGCAGCTCCCGGACCGCGCTTTCGGTGGCAGTGCGCGGGAACGCCGCCGAGATGTTCACTGAGCTCGCCAGCCGGAACTGGAAGCCCGACATCGTCACCGAGATGTGCCCCTGCCATGATCCCTACGAGGTCGTGCCGACCGGCGTGGCGCCGGGCCAGGCACGGGAGCTCGCGGCCGCACGTCCCGAGGAATACCTCGGCAGATCCCGTGACACGATGCTCCGCATCCTGCGTGCGATGAACAGCCTGCGCGCGGCGGGAGCGATCGCGTTCGAGTACGGCACCTTCATCCGGAAAGAGTGCATGGACGCCGGCCTGCCGCCCGACGAGGCGCTCGCCCTTCCGGGCTGCATCGCGGCCTACGTCCGCGAGATGTTCCTCGTGGGGCGCGGCCCGTTCCGGTGGACCTGCGTCTCCGGAGCACTGGAGGACCGGGCCAGGCTCGACCAGCTGGCCCTCGACCTGTTTGCCGACGACGCGGTCGTCCAGCGCTGGATCCCGCTCGCAGCAGAGCGCTTGCCTCTCGAGGGCCTTCCCGCAAGGGTCTGCTTCCTCGGATACGGGCAGCGCCGGAAGTTCGCTCTCGCCGCCAACGATCTCGTCGCGGCCGGCGAGCTGCGTGCTCCGGTCGCCTTCTCGCGGGACAACCTTGACTGCGGCTCTATCACCAATCCTGTGTTCGAGACCGAGGCAATGGCGGACGGCAGCGATCGCGTCTCGGATTGGCCGTACCTGAATGCCCTGCTCAACGCCGCTGCCATGGCGGACCTGGTGGCGATCCAGGCCAATGGCTCGATGGGCATGTCGGCCCACACCGGGGCTACGATGATTGCCGACGGAACAGAGGAGGCGTCCCTCCGCCTTGAAGCGGCGCTAACCACCGACGTCGGCATCGGGATCATCCGCCACGCGCAGGCCGGGTACCCGATGGCCCGGGCGGTGGCGGCGGGCGAGGGACCGCTCACCGACGAGAGCATCAAGGTGCCACTGTGGTGGTCCCAGACGTCGTCTCGTGGTGCCCCGGAGGATCTCGGGCGGCCAGCGCTCGCGGCGGGGACGTGATGCGCGTCCTCATCACCGGCGCCACGCCTGTCGAGGACGGCCCGGCGGGCAAGCCGCTGGACATTGTGATCGAGGACGGGGAGATTGCAAGCGTCCGCCTGAGTTCTGATCGACGAGCCGCCTCCCGGCCGGGCGGCGACACGGCCGACACGATCATCGACGCAAGCCGCAAGCTCGTCGCGCCAGGTCTTGTCAATGCCCACTTCCACTCCCACGACCGCTTCGACCGGGGGCGGTACGACGCGTCGCCCCTGGAGGTATGGCGAAGCTGCTATAACCCGCCCATCCGAGGCCGGGAGTGGACGGAACGGCAGGTCTATCTCCGGACGGTTCTCAGCGGGCTCGAGCTGCTGCGGGCCGGCACGACCACCGTCATCGATGACGCCCACCTTGGCGGCGCTGTCACGGAGGCGCAGGCAGAATCCGTGTTCCGCGCCTATCGGGACGTCGGCATCCGGGCGGAGGTGAGCGTCGCCTTCAGCGACCTGCCGTACCAGGACGATCTTCCCTTCGCGGCAGAGCATCTGCCGCCCCGCCTCCTCGGCGCGAAGCCCGAAGCCGGGCGCGTCGACGAAATCTTCGATCTGTGGGCCGAGCTCGCACGTCGTCATCGAGGACGCGTCCGCTTCGTCCTCTCGCCATCGGCCCCGCTGCGCTGTTCCCCGCGGTTCCTGGAACGGGTCGCCGAGATGTCGGAACGAGACGAGCTGCCGGTTCTCGTCCACCTGCTCGAGACGAGGCTGCAGGCCCTCGCCGCTAGGCAGCACGGCATGGACAGCCTCGTCGGCTTCCTCGACGAGAGGGGACTGCTCAATGAGAGAAGTCGCCTGTTCCATGTCGTGTGGGCTCGCGAAGAGGAAGTGCAGCAGATAGCAGGCCGTGGCGCCCGGGTCGTCCACTGCCCCGGCAGCAACATGAAGCTCGGGAGCGGCGCGGCTCCGGTCCGGGCGTTCCTCCAAGCGGCGATAGCCGTGGACCTCGGCAGCGACAACGTCAGCGCGAACGACTGCTGCAGCATGTTCGAGCAGATGAAGCTCGCAGCGCTGTTGTCGCGCAGGCCCGAGGTGCACCCGTCGGCCTGGCTGACCGCTCCCGAGGTCTTCGGGATGGCTACCCGGGCGCGTCCGGGCAGGAGCTGCGAAGGCTGGCTCGCGCCGGGGCGACCAGCCGATCTCGTCCTGCTCAACAGGGACGCGTTTGCGTTCTGGCCCGAAAATAATCTCGTGAACCAGCTGGTCTTCGCCGGATCCGCGGCTGACGTCGACACCGTGCTCGTCGGCGGGCGGGTCGTCCTGCGGGACGGCCGCCCCACGTCGCTCGACGTGGACGAGATCCGTTCCGACCTAGACGAGATGCTGCCCGCCATCCGGCGCACCATCGCAGCGGGCGACCAGACCGGCGCGGAGCTGCAGCCCTACCTGCAGGCCGCCTTCGACCAGGCGTTCGCTGCGAGAGATAGTGTCGAGCGCCATGCCGGAGAGTGACGTGCACGCCGAGAAAGAGCCGGAAGACGCCGACATTCTCATCGTCGGGGCATCGGAGGTGATCGGGTGCGGGCCGGCCGGCACTGCCGTCGCCTGCACGCGGGCTGAAGACTTCTGCGTCATCCGCGACGGCGCCGTCGCCATCCGGGGCGACAGGATCGTGGCCGTTGGCACGACGGCGGCGATCACCTCTAGCTGCCGGAGCCGGAGGATCATCGACGCGGCCGGGAAGCTGGTCTCGCCCGGCTTCGTGGACCCGCACACACACCTCGTCCACGGCGGCAGCCGACACGGCGAATGGGAGGACCTCGTCACGGGCCGCCCGAAGAAGGCTCTCGACGCCGGAATCCGTTTCACGCTGCAGCAGACGCGGGCAGCTCCGATCGAGGTGCTCGCGGCGCAGGCCCGGGCAGACCTTGACACCGCCCTTGCCCACGGGACGACGACGCTTGAGGCCAAGTCCGGTTACGGCCTGGACCGCGAGAACGAGCTTCGCCTGCTGACCGTCGTCGATTCGCTGCGCAGCCATCCTGTCGATCTTGTCAGCACCTTTCTCGGCGCCCATGTTCTGCCGCCGGAGTATGTCGAGCGGCGCGACGAGTACATCGATCTCGTCGTGGGCACCCTCCCGGAGGCGGCCGAACTGGCCGAGTACTGCGATGTCTGCGTCGACCCGGTCGGGTTCTCCCCGGCAGAGGCCCAGCGCATCGCGGACAAGGCGCTCGATCTCGGAATGGGCATCCGCGTCCACGCCGACCAGACCGGCCTCGCGGGAGGAGCACGGTTCGCAGCCGACAACCGGGCGGCGTCAGCGGACCATCTCGACTTCGCATCTCCCGAGGACCTCGCCCGGATGGCTGAAGCGTCGACCGTTGCTGTCGTGGTGCCCGGCGTCAACTATCACCTGCTGGAGCTCACGCCGGCCCTGAACGGGGAGCTTCCGGCCAAGGCCTTTTTCCCGGGGCTCGTCGCGACAATGTTCGACCTTGGCCTGTGCGTCGCGCTCTCGACGGACTACAACCCGGGCACGTCCCCGACGTTGTCAATGCAGACCGTGCTGCAACTGGCGGCGCGCCTCTACCGTCTCAGCTACCGGCAGATCTGGCAGATGGCGACGATCAACGCAGCGACCGCGCTAGGTCGGGCCCACGACCGGGGAAGCATCGAGGTGGGTAAGCTCGCCGACCTTGTGATCTGGCAGGTGCCCGAGCATGGCATGGTCATCAACCGGTTCGGCACCAACCTCGCCGATGTCGTCATCAAGTCCGGGAACATCGTCGTCGACAACGCGAGGTCGCGGTCGCATGCCGGTTAGACCAGATCAGATGCCAGCACGCTGAAACCCGGGCCGCAGGGACCGGTCAGCTCGCGCGCCGGTAGGCGCGGACGGCGAGCGGCACGAACACGATGAAGATCCCGGCCAGCCACGCGATGCTTTTCCACAGATTGGCCGCTCGTCCCCGATGGCCAGCCCGGTGAAGGCGGCGATACAGCAGATCGCCAGCCCGAACACGGTGGCCAGCACGACCATGGCCACGGCCGGGCCAAAGCCGTTCAGGAACCGCTCCCGCTGCGCTTTTGGGCTTCGCGGCCGACCTGGCGCTTTCGGGCGAGCAACGGCTGACCGCTGACGGGCCTGCCTGGGCGGCCGGGGTCGCCGCGGGCGTCGCGCTGGGACCGGCTAGCCTGCGGCCATGGGTACCTTGTCGATCATTAATGCTGGCGTGTTCGACGGTGTGTCCGACGGCCTGGCTGACGGGCCGGTGCACGTCGCCGACGGCCGCATCGTGTCGGTCGGCGGGCCGCCCCAGCCAGCCGAGCAGGTCATCGACGCGCACGGCGGCACGGTGCTGCCTGGCCTGATCGACGCGCACTGCCACGCGTACGGCATCAGCCTGGACATGATGGCAACTGAATCGCAGCCGCTCAGCTACGTCGCGCTGGCCGCCGCCCGGCGGCTGGGCAGGGCGCTGGCCCGCGGGTTCACCACGGTGCGAGACCCGGCAGGCGGGGACGCGGGACTGGCCCGGGCCATCGCCGAGAACCTCATTCCCTCGCCCCGTTACCTGTGGACCGGCGCGGCACTGAGCCAGACCGGCGGTCACGGCGACGCGCGCGGTCCCGACAGCGAGACCTGCCCGTGCTATGCGCACGGCTGTGAGGTTGTCGACGG
>Ga0335075_10004938_pt1 | contig 20787 bp, 15 predicted proteins | sample Lox_Sample_24_FD_206723 | JGI IMG/M metagenome (GOLD analysis project Ga0335075, IMG submission 206723) | Soil microbial communities from Loxahatchee National Wildlife Refuge, Florida, United States - Lox_Sample_2.4 | ecosystem: Environmental > Terrestrial > Soil > Wetlands | place: USA...
CTGCTTCGGGACCGTCCGGAAACCGGGTTCCGGACACGCACTCAGCGGCCATAACCCAGCCAGGATCGCTGCCAGCCTGCCGATGCGTCAGCTGAGCCCGTAACCTCCGCCGTTACACATCGTTAGGAGACATCTAAAACTTGTCAGCCTAGTCAGTCAAGAGATTGTCCTGACAAAATGGCTTGGTTGTCAGGTCATGTTGATCTAGCCTGTGCAGGTAACCTCGGCGCCCGAGGAAGCGCTGACCCCGACGACCATGACGGCGGTTGTGTCGAGCCTGAGCCCTGCCCGCACGATCAGCGTCGACCGCAACAGCCCGGTCCCGCTGTATTTTCAGCTTGCGCTGCACTTCGAGGGGGCGATCCAGTCTGGCGCGCTGCCGCCGGGGGTCCGCCTGGAGAACGAGGTGCAGCTCGCGCAGGAACTGGGGCTGTCCCGGCCTACCGTGCGGGCGGCGTTCCTCTACCTCGCCGAAAAGGGCCTGGTAGAGCGCAAGCGCGGCTACGGGACCGTGGTCACCAAGGAGAAGATCAACCGCGACGTCGAGCTGACCAGCCTGTACGACGACCTGGCGGGAGCCGGCAAGACGCCGTCCACGCGCGTGCTGCGCAACGAGGTAGCCCACGCGAGCGAGGCCGTCGCCGACGCGCTGCAGCTCGCCGAGGGCAGCCTGGTGATCTCTCTGGAGCGGATCAGGCTCGCCGATGGCGAGCCGATAGCCCTGCTGCACAACTACCTCCCGGCCGCGCTGGTCCACCTCAGCAACGACATGCTCGCCCAGCACGGCCTGTACGAACTGCTGCGTGCCTCGGGGATCAGGCTGGCGTCGGCCACGCAGCGGATGAGCGCCAAGAACGCGTCGGCCGGCGAGGCCCGGGCGCTCGACGAGGCCCGCGGCTCGGCCCTGCTCACCATGGAGCGGATCGCCTACGAGAGCCAGGGCCGCCCGGTGGAGTTCGGCCAGCACGTCTACCGCGCCTCGCGTTACGCGTTCACCACGAGCCTCCGCACGGGCCAATCCGGCGCGGCTGCGCAGTAAGGCGCGGCCGTTCCCGGCACGGCCGCCGCACCGTCTTCCGCCCGGCCCGGCACCCTTTCCCGCCCTGCCCTGCCGCACGTCCGCAGACCCAAGAAAGAATGTCAGGAGGTACTGACATATTTCATCGGCGTCAGGCAGCCTGCTTCAGGTCGGCGCGCCCGGGCCGCGCGGGTGGCGGCTCTTGGGCCGTCGATCGCCGCGAACCTCGACCCCAGCCATTTCTTCTGGATGGGCATGGACGGCCACAAGGTGGCCGCCAGGCTCGGCGCCCTGGTTGGGCATGCGCACGGCAAGGACACCGTGTTCCATGCGGAGAGCCTGGCGCTGAACGGGCTGCTCGACCGGCGATGGCCGAACCCGGCCGGGCAGATGCCGTGGACTTTTGCCGTCCCGGGGCGCGGGCATGATCTGGCCTGGTGGACGGGGCTGCTCAGGGCGATGGCCGGCTCCGGGGCGCAGGTCATCTCGATCGAGCACGAGGACCCGTTCACCCCTGCGACCGTCGGCGTGCCCGAGGCCGCGCGGCTGCTGCGCGCGGCCATCGACGCATCCAGGGAGGTGGCGGCGTTACCGTCAGCGCGGAGACGGCTGCCGGGAAGGCCGGGCACGAGAAGGGAGAGACGTGACCGAGCGGCTGCGGGTCGGTGTGGTGGGCACCGGGGTGATCGCCCAGGTGATGCACCTGCACTACCTGGATGAGCTCGCGGATTCCTACGAGGTCGCCGCGGTCTGCGACATCGTGGCGGAGAACGCGCGGGCCGCTGCCGAGCACTACGGCGTGGCTGCCGCCTTCACCGACTGGCGGGACCTGCTGCGCCAGCCGCTGGACGCGGTGCTGGTCCTCACGTCGGGCAGTCACGCCCCGATCGCGGTGGCAGCGGCGCGGGCCGGGATGCACGTGCTCGTGGAGAAGCCGATGTGCTTCTCGGTGGCGGAGGGGCAGGCGATGCTCGACGCCGCGCGGGAGGCCGGGGTCACCCTCATGGTCGCCTACCCCAAGCGTTACGACCCCGCCTACGCGCGGTTCCAGGAGGAGGCCAGGAAGCTGGCGGAGCCGCGGCTGCTCCGGGTGACCACGTTCGAGTCGCCCTTCCGGCCGTACATCGGGCACTACCCGCTGCTGCCGGCGGCGCCGCCCCCCGCCGACGTCGCCAGGCTGCTGCGGGCGGAGACCGAGGCCAGCATCGCCGCGGCGCTTGGCGACGCGGGCGAGTTCGAGCGGCGCACCTACCAGATGGTGCTGCTGGACACCCTGGTGCACGAGCTGAACACGGTCCGCGGGCTGCTCGGCGAGCCAGACCGGCTCGACTACGTCGATCTGCGCGAGCACAGCCTGACGGCGATGCTGCGCTTCGGCGAGATCCCGGTCGCCATCCACTGGATCGACCTGCCCGGGATCACCCGCTACCAGATGGAGTTCGCGCTGTACGCGCCCGAGGCCCGGGTCCGGCTGGCCTTCCCCTCGCCGTTCCTGCGCAGCGAGCCCTCGCTGCTGGAGACCGAGGGCGGGGATCCCGGGACGACCCGGTCCTGGCGCTGCGAGGAGACGGTCTCCTACGACAGCGCGTTCAAGCGCGAACTCGTCGCGTTCCACGACTGCGTGGTGAACGGCGTCGAGCCGGTCACCTCCGGCCTGGACGGGCTGCGGGACATCGCGCTGTGCAAGGCCATCATCGACAGCCACCGCGAGCGGCGGCCGGTCGACCATCCGACCAGCATCGGCTGAACGCCCAGGACAGACCGGGAGACGCATCAGTGAGCGAGGCGGACATGTCATCAGGCGGCGCCTTTTCGGGCTGGTATGCGGGGGACGGAGCCCCCCGTGGTCATAGCGATCGCGAACGCGCCGGTCAGCTACGGCGCGTTCGAGGTCACGGTGGGCCATGACCCGCACGTCCCCGACGGCCTGAGCGTGCTGGACCAGGTGGCCGAGGCGGGTTACTCGGGCATCGACCTGGGCCCTGGGCAAGCGCGCCGACGTGGGTCTCGTGGATGTCTGCACGCCGCCGGGAGATGGCTCGCGCGGCGGTCCGCCGTCCATGCGACTTCACAGTCGAGTTCAATGGCAGCAGCGGCACGCTCGTCTTCGACTACGCGCGACCCAACGAGCTCTGGTACGGCGACGGCACCGACGAGCCCGGCCTCTACGGCATGCGCCGCATCCGTGCCGAGCACCCTGCCCACCCCTACACGGCGCAATGGTGGCCGATCGGTCAGGGGTCGGATACGGCGCGAGCTTCGCCAACCAGGTGGCGACCTGCTCGAGGGGTGGCCGGCAGCAGCACATCACCCGACCGGTCCAGGAGTTGACGAGCCGTGGACCCCGGGCTTCCGCGAGGCCGCTGAGGTGCAGGCGGCCTGCGACGCGATGGAAGCTTCCGCCGCCCGCCGGCAATGGGTGGCGGTCAGCGAGATAACAGACCAGCCCAGGGACGTCCGCCTGGATGGCTAGCCGCACGGGGCGGGCGGCGGCTAGCTGCCCAGCTCCGAGAAGATCTGCTCGGCCACGGACGGGACGACATCGGAGTCGGTCACGGCTGGCTTCTCAAAGTTCTGGGAGTAGAAGTCAGCGGCGGAAACCGGGTCAGTGATGCCGTTGAGCTGGCTAACCAGGGACTGGCCGATCTCGTTCGAGTTGTAGAAGAGGAGGTCGGCGAGCTGCGTCATCATGTCCTGCTCGACGTTGCCCGTGATGATGTTCGCGTTGGGTGCGGCCGAGCCGATCGGCGTCCAGCCGATCAGGCCGCCGCCACCGGAACCGACCGACTCGGGGTTGCCTCCCGACTCGCCGTCGACGCACGAGGCGACGCCGGCGGCCGCGGCGTCGGAGTAACCGTTCTCCACCAGGTACTGCGCAACGGCCAGCAGGTTGTTGCCGTCCGCTATGTCCTTCTGCACCGCGGCGTTCAGGCTCGTCGAGCTGCTGCCCTGGCTGCCGCTGGACTGCGACGTCGTCGTGACGCCCGTGCCGCCGTTGCCTGTGCTGCTCGAGCTGCTGCTGGTGGTGCTGGCCGAGCCTGTCGCAGCGTGCCGCGCCCGGTAGGTGCCGTTCAGCACGGACGCGGGGGGGTTGGTCGGCACGCTGAACCTCTGCCCGGCGTAGATCAGGTCCGGGTCCTTGATCTTGGACTTGTTGACCTTGTAGAGGTAGGGCCAGTCGCTGTCGTGGCCGTAGAACTGCTTTGCAATCCCGGCCAGCGAGTTGCCGACCTTGACCGTGTAAACCCGGTTGGACTGGCTCGGCTGCTGCTGCTGGGCTGCGTCCAGGTGGACCCTGGTCACCTGGGCGGTGGTCGGCTTGACCGCCGTTGCGAGGTGGGCCGTCTGAGCCGTGGCCGCCAACGCCTGGGGCCCGGCCGCGGCGAACGCGCCCGCCGCCGCCACGGCGGGGGCTGCCATGCCGGCCCGCTGCGCGACCTTACCGACCTTCGAGGGCCGGTGATGCCGTCCCCTCTTGCTGAACTTGCCTCTCCTGGGCCCTGCTACTGCTCCCACAAGCCTGCCTAACTTCGCTCTTCGCCCGGTTACTCGGCAACCTGCGCCTTAACCGAGCCTGACTATTTGCTCATCGGGCAGCTTGACAGGACGTTTGGCTCAGCACGGACGAAATTTAGCTAAATAGCTCACGCAACCTAACAGGCGGTCTGACCAGGGCAAACACCCCTAGTCTTGCAGCAACCCCTACGGGGTAAGGCTTCCGTGCCTAGAAGGTAAGGGATACGGGGCTGACCTGGTGTTTTGCAGATAGCCCGTAAGGTCTATGCCGGATATGAGCCCCATGGCCTTACCGGGTGGCCGCGACCCGCCGGACCCCTAGTCCTCGCGGTCCCGCCCGCAGTCCGCGACCCTGTTGTTCCTGTGCCCGCTTTACGGTGTTTTATAACGCACGCAAACCATGAAAGATGGGGGCGAACGGTGCCCGTCCCGGACCCGCGAGGCCTGGGGCCGGCCCGGCGGGGGTCTGCTGCCGGGCCTGGCCGTGGCCTGCGCCCGGCGGTGCTCTGGGCGGCCTGATGGTGGTCTGGGCGGCCTGATGGTGGTCTGGGGGTCTGATGGTGGTCTGGGGGTCTGATGGTGGTCTGGGCGGGCTGATGGTGGTCTGGGCGGGGCCTGCCCCCCGCGGTCCCAATCCACCACGAAATCATGGAACGCGCGGACGAGGCGACCCCTGGTAAGGAATAAAAGGCGTATAGGGAGCAAAAGCTCGGACAGCGCGAGGCGTCCCTGTCTGGGCCGGGCGGACTGGGGGCCGGAGGCTGGGACGGGGCGGGGTACTGGGGCGGCGTACTGGGGCGGGGCCTTCGCGCGCGCTGCCCTGCGGCGTGGGGGCGGGTGAAGTAGGTTAAGGCAGGGCAGACCGCGGGAGGACCATGAGCCGCATCAACGATGTAGGGGGCATGGAGGGGTTCCCGCCGGTGCAGCAGGAACTCGACGAGCCGCCTTTCCACGCGGACTGGGAGGCGCACGTGTACGCGATCAACGGCGCCCTCATCGGCCGCGGCGTGTACAGCCTGGACGAATTCCGGGATGCCGTGGAGCGCATACCGGTGCCGGAGTACCTGGCGTCGTCCTACTACGAGCGCTGGCTCAGGGCCATCGGCACGCTGCTGGCCGAGCGCGGGATCGTGACCGAGGGGGAGATCTTCGGTGCCTGAGCGGTTCCGCATCGGGGACGTGGTCCGCACGAGCCAGGCAGACCCGCCGCACCACACCAGGCTGCCGAGGTACGCGCGCGGTGCGACCGGGACCGTCGCCGGTCTGCTCGGCCGGCACCCGCTGCCGGACCGCAGGGCGCGGGGCCTGCCAGCCGAGCCCGAGCCGGTCTACGAGGTCCGCTTCCCCGCCAGCGAACTGTTCGGCACGGGTGACCACACGGTGACCATCTCCCTCTGGGAGAGTTACCTGCGCGTGGTGCGACAGACCGCGAGGGAGGCCACGACATGAGCGCGGACCACGCCGGGCCGTCCGCGGCCGTGGCCGCCAGGGTCAGGCGCCTCGAGGCACTGCTGGAGCAGCGCGGCCTGATTGACAGCCAGGACCTTGAACGGCGGCTGGACGCGTTCCTCGCCCGCGCCACGCCGGCCAATGGCGCCCGCGTCGTCGCCCGGGCGTGGCTCGACGACGGGTTCCGCGAGCGGCTGCTGGCAGATGCTAACGCCGCCTTGCCCGAGGTCGGCCTTTCCATGGGCGGCGGCCTGCAGGAGCAGCAGCTCAGGGTGGTCGAGAACACGGCGGAGCGGCATAACGTCGTCGTGTGCACGCTGTGCTCGTGCTACCCGCTCGCGCTGCTCGGTCCCTCGCCGGCCTGGTACAAGAGCGAGGCCTACCGTTCCCGCGTGGTCCGCGAACCGCGGGCGGTGCTGCGTGACTTCGGCTTCGTGCTCGAGCCTGAGGTCCAGATCGACGTCTGGGACGCCAGCGCGGAGACCAGGTACATGGTGCTGCCGCGCCGTCCACCCGGCACCGGCAATCTGGACGAGCCGGCGCTGGCTGGGCTGGTCACCCGCAACGGTCTCATCGGCGTTGCCCCTATCTGATGGCGTCAGGAATGCTTCAGGGACCATCAAGCCGACCTACAGATCGGTTTCCTAACCTCGTGGACACGATGAGGCGAGCTGATGGAGGGCCGGAGCCTTGCGTGAGAACGTGACCATCTCGTACCGGGGAAAAGTGTACGAGATCGGACGTGGAGAGCACTTCTATGGGATCTGGGCCGTGAGCTCGCCGCAGCCTAATCCGGCGGAGTGGTGGCCGGACACCCCGGAAGGCTGGTCAGGAGCGTGGGCTCGGTTCACGTCGCTCGAGGCTCCCGGCTCCATCGCCCCGGTCGGCCACAGCCCGGCGCCGGCTGCGGCGGACAGGACACCTGGCATCATCGCCTCGGTGGCGCTGCTCGTCATCGGCGTCGTGGTCGGCATCGCCGGGCTGTTCCCGGCCTACCTCAACGGCGCCAGCCTGGCCTCGCAAGGGGACGAGGTCGTGCCGCACCTCATCTACCTCGCTGCCTGGGCCGCGAGCGCGGTGCTCATCCTGCTCGGCGGTGCCCGCGCGCGGGTCGGGGCGATGCTCGGGCTGGGCGTCAGCATCGTCACCTTCGGCCTGTTCTTCGCCGACGCCGGCCAGGCCATGTCGGGCGGCACGCAGGTCGCCGGCGGCGGGCTGTGGCTCGGGCTGGTGAGCTGGCTGCTCTGCGCGGCCGGCGCCGTTGTCGCGTTCCGGGTACGCCCGCCGGGCCAGCCGGGCAAGCCGCGCGGTGACGAGGTCGGGCCGGTGGTCATGCTGATGCTCGCCGGGCTCGGCGCGGCCATCGCATTCGCGCCCTCCTGGGACAGCTACACCCTGCACACGGCAGCCGGGGCGACGCAGTCGTTCACCGAAGGCAACGCGTTCGCGAACCCCTGGCCGGTGATCTTCGGCGACGTCGCGGTGATGGTGCTGCTCGCCGCGGCGGTCGCCACTGCCGCGCTGTGGCGCCCGATCCGCTTCGGCGCGGCGCTGCTCGCCGGGGCCATCATCCCCATGGCGGCCCAGGCCATCTCGGCTTTCATCCAGGTCAGCGGGACCACCTCGCCGTCGATGTTCGGGATCTCGCCGGCGGAGGCCGCGGCCGCCGGGCTCACGATCGGCTCCGGCCTCACGGCGGCGTTCTGGATCTACTGCGCGTTCGTCGTGGCCATGATCGCGTCGTGCGCGTGGATGGTGATGACCCCGCACTCGGCCGTGCCGGAGCCGCCCCGGCCGCAGGCGCCCGGCGGGCAGGCGTGGCCGCCGTTCGGGCCGGACGCCGCGGGCTCGCATACCGTCCCGGCCCAGGCGCTCGGCGCTGGCGAGGAGGCGCCAGGTGAGGCCGGTGACGCCGGCGAGGCCGGCGAGGGCGGCGAGGAGCCCGGCCCGGGCGCCGAGCCCGCGCGCACCGGGTACGGCCCGCACGATGAGGGGACCGCCGAAGCGTTCAGCTAACGATCTGTAACGGCGGAGGTTACGGGCTCGGCAGACGCATCGGCAGGCTGGCAGCGATCCTGGCTGGGTTATGGCCGCTGAGTGCGTGTCCGGAACCCGGTTTCCGGACGGTCCCGAAGCAGGGTCGCCATGATCTGGGTACCTGGCCAGCTCATAGCGCTGGTAAAGCACCCAGATCATGAAACCGGCGGCCCGGGCCTGCCCGGGCAGCGGGCCGGCCGTGAGCCGACGCGGCGGGCGAGACGCAGACCCGGCACCGGAGGCTTAACCCCCGCAGTTAAGTTAAGGACCTGTAGTGCGCTGACCAATGCCCGCCGGTTTGGGGGTTATGGCCATCGCCCGGCTGGCCGCCGTGGATGAGGACATTCATCCGCCGCAATCGAGCAACAGCAGCAGGCGAGCGGCCTGGCGTTCCGCGGTGCCCGGCGGATTGCGGTGCTGAGCGGGACCGCCGGGCAGCAGCATCATCAGCCAGAACAAGGCGGCCAGGCGGCGGTACTCGCGCACCTTTGCCCGCTCGGCCACGGTGAGGTCGAACCGTGCCAGGAACGCATCCGCAGACAGGCCGGCACCTGACCATGCCGAGATGTGCTCGACGAGGACCGCGAGTTCGAAGGCACGATCGCTTGGCCCGGAATCCTCGAAGTCAACGAGCCGGACCTGGGTGCCGTCCCACAGGAAGTTCGCAAGGTTGCAGTCTCCCTGCCCCAGAACCATGTCGGCGCCGTCGAGGCGGTCAGCCGCGCCGCTGGAGAACCAGCCTGCACCTGCCTCCCGGGCCCGGCGCACCAGCGCGCGGTCATCCGTGGTGTGGCACGCGGCCAGCATTCCGGTTACGCGCCGTGCCAGCTGTGCGACGTTCAGCCCCGGCCCGCCCAGGTCTGTCAGCCTGGCGCGCGGCACCGCGTTCCAGAGCCGGCCCAAGGCCAGCGCCAGCGCCTCAGCCTGCGCAGCCGACAGCGGCGCATCGCCCAGCGGAACGCCGGGCAGCCACGACATCTCGACCACCGGCGGGTTGGCGATCAGGTCGGCGCGGACCGGGGTCGCGGCGAGGCCAGGCGCGAACTCGGCCAGCAGCGTCAGGGCAATCCACTCGCGGGCAGGCTCGCGACGATCCCATGACCGGAACCGCTTGACCACCACACCACGGCCCGCGTCGACGTGCACCTGGTGAGTCGCTGCCCGGCGGGCCATGGCAGCATCATCCCGGGTCAGCGCCGCGCCCACCGCGTCCGTCCCCGCTGCTGCTGCCCCTCAGCCAGCGCGGGCACGCCCGCCCTTGCTGATCAGGACGCGGGTCTTGGCCATCAGCACCGCGTCGGAGAGCGCGTCGAGGTCATACGCGCCATGGTGGCGCTTGCCGTTGATGAAGAACGTCGGGGTGCCGGACACCTCGCTGAGGTCGGCAGAATCCACGTCTTCGGCGATTTTGGCCGCCCCGGCCTGACCGGTCAGGTCGCTGGTGAACGCGTCGGCGTCCAGGCCGAGCTCGGCCGCGTACCGGATCAGGTCCTTTGCGGTGAGCGCGCCCTGGTGGTCGAGCAGCTCGTCATGCATCTCCCAGAACTTGCCCTGCCTGGCCGCTGCCTCGGCGCCCTCGGCGGCCAGCTGCGCGTGCGGGTGGACATCGGTGAGCGGCAGGTGCCGCCAGACGTAGCGGACGTCCCCGGAACCGGCCAGCAGCCGCCGGATCGCCGGCTCGGCCTGGCCGCAGTAACTGCACTCGAAGTCGCCGTACTCCACCACGGTGATCGGCGCCTTGGCCGGACCGCGGATGTGGTCGCGGCGCGGGTCGACCGGCACGGCGAGGTCGACAATCGTCTCCGCGGTGCCGAGCAGCGCCCGCTGCCGCCGGCGCCACGGCAGCAAGGCGGTCAGCCGGAAGACCACCCAGGTGAGCAGCGAGGCGGCGAGCGCCGCGGACAGGATGCCCAGCTTCGCCTCGGCGAGGTCGGTGCCGTGGAAGGCCAGCGTGGCGATCAGCAGCGCCACGGTGAAGCCGATCCCGGCGATCGTGCCGGCCCCGGCGACGGCGGCCCAGCCGACCGGCGGCCGGATGCGGCCGCGGCTGACCGTGGCGAGCAGCCACGCCGCGCCGAGCGTGCCGACCGGTTTGCCGACCACATAGCCGACCAGGATCCCCAGGGTGAGCGGCGCTGTGTAGGCGCGGGCCAGGAAGCTCCCGTTGATCGTGATGCCGACGTTGGCCAGCGCGAACAACGGCACGATCAGGTAGCTCGTCCAGGGGTGGAAGATCTGCTGCAGCCGGTCGTTCGGTGATATCGCGGTGCGCACGCGCTCGCGCGCCAAGTAGGCGAGGTCCGCGGTCGGCTGCTCACGGAACAGCCGGAACGTTGCGGATGCCTGCTCCAGGTCGCCGCGGGCCGCCGGGTGCGCGACCGCGAGCAGGCCCATGACCAGGCCGACCACGACCGGGTCGACGCCCGACTCGAAGAACGCGGCCCAGGCCACCACGCCCAGCACGACGTACGCCAGGCCGTGCCGGACACCCAGGCCGCGCAGCAGCCCGGCGACGGCCAGCAGGGCCAGCCCGATGACCAGCGCGACCGGGTCGACGTGCGTGCTGTACACGACGGCGATCACCACGATCCCGGCAACGTCGTCGACGATCGCGAACGTGAGCAGGTACGTGCGGACCCGGTCCGGGAAGCCCGAGCCGACCAGCGCGAGCATGCCGAGCGCGAACGCGGTGTCGGTGGACATCGCGGTGCCCCAGCCGCCGGCGGAGGGCCGGCCGGCGTTGAACGCGAGATAGATGCCGATTGGGACGATCATCCCGCCGAGCCCGACCATAAGCGGAAGCACCAGCCGCCGGCGCTCGCGCAGTTCCCCCATGTCGAACTCCCGGCGGGCTTCCAGGCCGGCCACCAGGAAGAAGAACGCCATCAGCCCGGAGTTCACCCACTCGTGCAGGTTGGCGGCCAGGGCATGACGGCCAAGCCGGACCGAAAGCTCCGTGCCCCAGCACGCGTGGTAGGCGGCGGGATCCGCGTTCGCCCAGATCAGCGCCGCGATCGTCGCGGCGAGCAGGACCGCGGCGCTGCCGGTCTCGGTGCGCAGGAACTGCCGCAGCGGCGTCTGGCGGCTCCGCGCCCACACCGTCCGCAGCGAGAACTGCGCGGCAGGTACCTCGGCTTCGGCCACAACCGTTCCTGTTCGCTGGCGCGGGCGCTGTGAGCCTCGCGCTCAGCAGGCCTCGCGCCTCACTTAGCGATCCTCTCCCACGGCGTGGCGGGGCAGCCAACCAGGTTCCCACACCGCTGAAACGTCTCAGGAAGATCAGGAAACACGCCGAGACCAAGAAGTGACCCGAATACCATTTATCACTCCTTGACATCTATCTTTCTCCTAAATCAGGCTTAGCCGGGTACTTCCATCGTCTGGTCCCCCTGGTACGGCTCGCGGGCAGCTGCGGGCCGTACGGCTCACCGGGCAAGCCGCCAGCGTCGGCTTCCGGACCAGGCGTTCACCTGATCGTTGCGAAGCCGAGGAGGGCTTGCATGGGCTTGATCCACCGTCCGGTTCGCGGGGCCGCGATCGCCGTGATCGGGCTGGCAATGACCGCGGCGACGGGCGCGTTCGCCACGTCGGCGCTGGCATCCGGCCCGGCCGCGCCGCGCTACGTCGCGCTCGCCGGGAGCGCCGCAGGCGCGGGCGCTGCCAGCACGGGCAGCTACAGCAGCCCGCGGATGTCCGTGGAGGTCGCCCTCGCGCCCCGGCACCCGGTGCTGCTGAACAGGCTGCTGCGGGCGCTCTACACCAAAGGCAGCCGGAAATACGAGCACTGGCTGGCCAAGGGGCAGTTCGACGAGCGCTTCGGCCCGTCGGCGGCGACCGTCGCGGCGGTGGATCATTACCTGTCGCAGGAAGGGCTGACCGTCACCAGGTCGTCGTCGCCATTCCTGGTCAGCGCCGTCGGCTCGAGCCGACGGGTGTCCGCGGCCTTCGACACCAGGCTCGAGAACTACTCCAGCGCACGGGGCCGGTTCTTCGCCAACGCTACCGACGCGCGGCTGCCGGCCAGCCTGGCGTCCGGCGTGATCGGCGTGCTCGGGCTCAACAACGCGGTCCGCGAGCACGACATGGTGCAGCGGGCCACGTCCACGCTGCGCCCCGGGGGCCGGTCGAAGGCCTCGTCCGCCGCGGCGAGCGCCAGCTGTGAGACCGGCTACCCCACGGACGCGCAGCTGTTCGCGTTCTACAACGATGACACCGCGTTCCCCAGCGGGTACGGCGCCGGCCCGGGCTGCTCCGGCCTGACCCCGTCGCAGACCAAGTCCATCTACGACGCGCCGTACATCGGGCCGCGGGGCAAGGGCAAAGGCGTCACGCTGGCTGTGTTCGAGCTCTCGGCCTACCAGGAGTCCGACATCGACCACTGGGCGCACGAGTTCTACGGGCCGCACTTCACCCCGCCGCTGGAGAACGTGACCGTGGACGGCGGGCCGCTGCACCCCAGGTGCCCGAAGGGTGACACCTGCCCGGCCGACGAGCAGGGCTACGCCGGTGATATCGAGGTCGACGCCGACATCGAGATGCAGCTCACGGTGGCGCCGGACGCAGCGCACATCATCGTGTACAACGCGCCCAACGACGAAACCGGCCAGACCGAGCTGGACGAATACAGCCGGATCGCCAACGACGACTCCGCGGCGTCGATCAGCTCGAGCTGGGGCGAGTGCGAGAGCGAGCTCGGCGCGTCCGTGGCCAAGGCCGAGGACGTCGTCTTCGAGCAGATGGCCGCCCAGGGGCAGAGCATGTTCGCGGCAGCGGGCGACGACGGCGCGTTCGACTGCGGCAGCACGCCGCAGACGCTCGCCGTCGACGACCCCGGGGCGCAGCCCTGGGTGACCGGCGTCGGCGGCACGTCGCTGGAGACCGACAACCCGGGCACCAAGGCGCACCCCGCCTACCCGGACGGCGTCGAAAGCGTCTGGAACTCCGGCAACCTGTGCAACGCGGACGCCAACGAGGGCGGCGACTCCGGGCTCTTCTGGTGCAACACCACCGGCGCCGGCGGCGGCGGTTCCAGCAGCTTCTGGGGCCGGCCCTTCTACCAGCGCGGCCCGGGCGTCACCAACTCCGGCACCACCTACGGCAACCGGACGACCCAGTGCGCGTTCGCCTCGAAGGGGACGCCGTGCCGAGAGGTGCCTGACGTCTCGGCCAACGCGGACGAGTTCACGCCGTACACGGAATACTGCACCGGCAGCAACGCCACGCCGAACAGCGTCTGCGCGACGTTCAGCGCCAGCCAGCCGGCGCCCGGCTGGTTCGGCGTCGGCGGGACCAGCCTCTCGTCCCCGCTGTGGTCCGCCATCGCCGCCGACCGCGACAGCTACCAGCGCCACTGGAGCGGCAACTTCAACCCGATGCTGTACCGGCTGTTCCAGGAGGACCCAAGCAGGTACTTCCACGACATAACCGGCATCGGCCAGACCGTGACCACTAACGGCTTCTTCCCGACGGCGCCGGGATACGACGAGGCCACCGGGCTCGGCACGCCGAAGATCGCGGCGCTGGTCACCACCAGGTCCTGACGGATCCCGTTTTGCGGGCCACAGAGCGCGGGGACGGCGCGGCCGTCCCCGCGCTCGGCGTTGCCGGGCCGGGCCACGCGGGTTTCCCGCGCCACCGCCCGGCTGGCCGCCGCGGGTCTGGACCGGCCCGCAACCTAGCCGATCGGCGGGGCCGGCGGCAGCGGATAGGGTGGTCTCAGTGAGCAGGAAGGATGCCGAAGCTGCGATGCCCGGTACTGCAGAGCCGGACCGCGCCAGCCGCGGCTATGACTTCGTGGTGGTGGCCAGCCGGCTCCCGGTCGACCGGGCCGACGACGTGGACCACGACGGCCAGGCCGGGGAGGCCCAGTGGCGGCCGAGCCCTGGCGGACTGGTTACCGCTCTCGAGCCGGTGATGCGCGAGGCCAACGGGGTGTGGATCGGCTGGCCGGGCTCGGCGGGCCCGGCCCCGGAGCCGTTCGACGTCGAGGGCATGCACCTCGTCTGTGTCGGCCTGTCCGCTGACGAGGTCCGTGACTTCTACGAGGGCTTCTGCAACGCCACGCTGTGGCCCGTGTACCACGACGTGATCGTGGCGCCGGTGTTCCACCGGCCGTGGTGGGAGGCGTACGTTGCGGTCAACCGGCGGTTCGCCCAGGCAGCGGCCGAGCAGGCCGCGCCGGGCGCGACCGTGTGGGTGAACGACTACCAGATGCAGCTCGTCCCGGGGATGCTCCGGGAGATCCGCAGCGACGTGCGCATCGGCTTCTTCAACCACATCCCGTTTCCCGGCTACGAGATCTTCGCGCAGCTGCCCTGGCGCCGCCAGATCGTCGAGGGCCTGCTCGGCGCGGACCTGCTCGGCTTCCAGCGCCACAGCGACGCGGCGAACTTCCTGCGCGCCAGCCGCCGGGCGGCGAAGATGATCACGCGGGGGTCGCTGGTCAGGGTGCCACAGCCGGACGCCGGGCAGCGGGAGGCCCGCGACGAGCGCGAGGTGCAGGTCGGCGCGTTCCCGGTGTCGATCGATTCGGCGGCGTTCGGGGAGCTGGCCCGCAGCCCGGACGTCAGGGAACGGGCCGCCCAGATCCGCAGCGGCCTGGGCGACCCCGATGTCGTGCTGCTCGGCATCGACCGGCTCGACTACACCAAGGGCATACCGCACCGCCTGAACGCCTACAGCGAGCTGCTGGACGAGGGCCGGCTCTCGCCGCCAGGCGTCGTGCTCATCGTGGTGGCCAGCCCCAGCAGGGAGCGCGTCGAGCATTACCGCCTGCTGCGCGAGGAGGTCGAGGTCACCGTAGGCCGGATCAACGGCCAGTACGCCGAGCTGGGCAGCCCGAGCCCGCCCGTGCACTACCTGCACCAGTCCTTCCCGCGGGACGAGATGGCCGCGCTGTACGTGGCCGCGGACGTAATGCTGGTGACGTCGCTGCGGGACGGGATGAACCTGGTGGCCAAGGAGTACGTCGCCTGCCGGAACGACGAGACCGGGGCGCTGGTGCTGAGCGAGTTCACCGGGGCCGCCGACGAGCTGGTCGGGGCCTTCCTGGTGAACCCGCACGATATCGACGGGCTGAAGGACGCGATAGTCCGCGCGGTGACCGTGTCGCCGCAGGAGGCCAGGCGCCGGATGCGCTCCATGCGCAAGCGGGTCTACGAGAACGACGTCGCGCACTGGGCGGCGAATTTCCTCGACGCGCTGAAGCAGACACCCGGGCCGCAGTAGCCGCGGGCCGCCCCTGGCCACGCTGGCCCGGCGAGCTCGGCGGCCCGCGCAGGTACCGCCGCCCTGGCCGGTGCGGTCCGGTGGAGTGCCGCAGAGCGGACTGCGGTTCAGCCGGCCGCCTGGTCGGTGGCCCGGGCGAGCAGGAGCGCGATGTCGTCGCGGGTGTGGGGGCCGGTGCGGGCCAGGATGCTGTCGCACAGCTGGTCTGGCGATCGTGCTGGGCCGGCGGCCAGGGCCCGGGCGAGCCGGGACATGCCGGTGGAGAGATCTTGGCCGGGCTGCTCGATGAGCCCGTCGGTGTACAGGGCCAGCACGCTGCCGTCGGGCAGGCTGGTCTCGGTGGCCGGGTAGCGGCTTTGGCCCGCGCCGAGCATCACCCCGCCTGGTACCTCGAGGAACTCCACCCTGCCGCCGGGGTGGCGCAGCGCGGGCGGCAGATGCCCGGCGCTGGTCAGCCGGCACCGCTGCGACGCCGGGTCGTGCACCGCGTACAGGCAGGTGGCGCCGGCCTCGTCGCTGTCGGCGGCGACCACCCGGCTGAGCTGGGCCATGATCTGGCCCGGCGGGCAGCCTAGGTGGGCCAGGCCCGCGGTGGTGGTGCGCAGCTCACCCATGAGCGCCGCGGCGTGAATGCCGTGGCCGGTCACGTCGCCGACGATCAGCGCGACCTGCCCGCCGTCGAGCGCGATGACGTCGAACCAGTCGCCGCCCACCTCCGCGGCCTGGCTGGCCGGCTGGTAGCGGTAGGCGATGTCCAGGCCTGCCACCGGCGGGATGTCGCGGGGCAGCAGGCTGCGCTGCAGGGTGATCGCTGTGGTGTGCTCGCGGGTGTAGAGGCGGGCGTTGTCGATGTGCACCGCCGCCCGCGCGCCGATGTCGCTGGCCAGCCGCAGGTCGTCCTCGTCGTAGGGCTCGGGGTTTTCCGCCCGGCAGAACGCGGCCATCCCCAGCATGACGCCCCGCGCGACCAGCGGCACCAGCATGAGAGTGTGCACCCCCCGCGACAGGAGGGCTTGCGCATGATCGGACGTGAAGTGGACCTGCCCGCTCATCTCGGTCCAGTTCCGCGCCAGGAAGGGTTCCCCGCGCCAGGCCGCCAAGGCGGTCACAGATGCGACCGGCACCGTGATCAGATCGCCGACCGCGAAGCCAACCGTGGACCTGGTTGCGGCGTCACGCACGGCGACCCGCCGAACCCGCAGAGCCCCCGGATCTGACGGCGGATCTTCGCCCTCCAGTACCGCCTCGCACAGCTCGACGGCGACACGGTCGGCGAGTCCGGGCACGGCCAGGTCGGCCAGCTCCCCGGCCGTGCGGAAAATATCAAGCGTGGTCCCGACCTGGCACCCAGCGCGCTGCAGCAGGTCAAGCCGGGCATTGGCCCGCCGCAGCGCCCTGTCCGCCTGGACCCGGTCGGTGGCGTCCGTTACGGAGACCACCGCCCCCGCCACCTCGCCCTTGTCCATCATCCGGTCCGCCGACCAGGACAAGACCCGGCGCTCGCCTGCCACGGTCTGCTCCATGGGCACGTTGCTCACGGAAGCGCCCCTGGCTATCACCTCTTCGGCGAGGATGCGCTCGGCCAAGGCCACATCCGCGCCGGGGGCGATCTCCGAGGGACGGCGGCCGATGAGCGCCTCATCCGGCAGGCCGACCAGCCTGCGGTACGCCGCGTTGGTGCGCGTGGTGCGCACTTCGCGGTCGGTGAAGACCAAGCCGACCGGCAACTGGTCGAACAGCACGCCCAATTCGCGGATGGAAAGACCAGCTTCAGGAAGCGACGGCATGGTAACGTTCCGTATCACATCGTGATCATTGATGCCTCGTTCCGGTATGTGCATGAGCACCCCTGTTGACCGGAGACGTGCAATCATCAGTGCGGAAAATCGCTGATGGCCTGCAAGTTTACCGATCCCGACGCACTGCGCGGAACAGCCAGCCGGGCGCCGGGCTGCCCCTGGCCGACCCTGGCCACGCCCGCCGGCGCGCGGGCCAGCCAGCGAGGCGTCACGTTCAAAGGACTTTTTCTGGTCAAACATGGGCAGACGATTCAGCATGAAAGGGACGCGGAACGGCGACGGGAGCCTCACGATGACCGACGACAACAGCGCAGCGGCCGGCCCCGGGATCCCCGAGGTCATGCGCGCCGCGGTGCTGTTCGGCCCCAGGGACATCCGCGTCGTCGGCCGCCCGGTGCCGCGGCCTGGGCCGGACGAGGTGCTGGTGCGGGTCGCGATGTGCGGCATGTGCGGCACCGACCTGAAGATCTTTGACGGGCACTTCCCGCTGACCCCGCCGTTCGGGGACTACACGCCGGGACACGAGTGGACCGGCACGGTGGCCGCGGCCGGGAGCGGCGTGGACGAGTTCGCGCCCGGCGACCGGGTGTGCATCGAGGCGCACCGCGGCTGCGGCCGGTGCGACAACTGCCTGGTCGGCAGGTACACGGCGTGCCTCAACTACGGCAACCGGGCAAAGGGTCACCGGGCCAGCGGGATGACGGCCGACGGCGGCTTCGCCGAATACGCGGTGCACCACGTCGGTTCGCTGTACCGGCTGCCGCCGTCGCTGGCGTTCGAGGATGCCGTCCTGATCACCACGGCGGGCACCGGGCTGTACGGGCTGGACGTGGCCGGCGGCTACGTCGCCGGGCTCGACGTCGCGGTGTTCGGCCCCGGGCCGGTCGGGCTCACGACCGTGCAGGTTCTCAAGGCGCTCGGCGCGGGCCAGGTGATCCTGATCGGCACCCGGACGTCGCGGCTGGAGCTGGGTGGCAGGCTGGGTGCCGACCACCTGGTGAACGCCCGCGAGACCGACCCGGTGCAGGCCGTGCTCGGCCTCACCGGCGGCGCCGGCGTCGACATGACCGTCGAGTGCTCGGGCGCGCTCGAGGCGCCGCAGCAGTGCGCCATGGTCACCAAGCGGGGCGGCAAGATCGTCGTCGTCGCGTTCTACCCGGACAAGGTGACCTTCGATCTCGGCGCGCTCGTGCGCAACGACGTGAGCATCTACACCTCGCGCGGCGAGGGCGGGAACAACGTCAAGCGGGCGGTCGCCCTCGCCGCGCAGGGCAAGATCCGCGGCGCCGAGATGGTCACCCACCGCTTCGCGCTGACGGACATCGCGGAGGCCCTGCGCGTCGTGCGCGAACGCGACGGCGATCCCGTCAAGGTCGTGATCGAGCCTTAATTCCCTGAACGTCACGTCCTCAGCGGCTCAGCTCCGCCACGCCCATCTCGGCGTCGTGACCGTAGATCCACGCGTTGTGGGACAGCGGGTCCTGCGCGGCGAACGTCGCGTCCCTGGCCTGCTGCTCCGGCCCGTCGGGCAGGTGGTTGGAGTGCAGGCGTGTGTGGCTGAGCAGCTGCACCTGGGTCGTGCGCGGCTTGCGCAGCTCCTCGTAGCGGCGCAGCGCGGCGGCCGGGCCGGCGTCCGCTCCGGCGTCCGGGCCGGCGTCCGCTCCGGCGTCCGGGCCGGCGTCCGCTCCGGCGTCCGGGCCGGCGTCCGCGCCGGTGCCGCAGCCGGCCAGGCACGCGGCAAGGACCGCGCCGTCCTCGATGGCCTGCGCCGCGCCCTGGCCAAGGAACGGGAACATCGGGTGCGCGGCGTCGCCCGCCACCGTGATCGGGCCGTTCGTCCAGGCCGGGAGCGGGTCACGGTCGAGCAGCGCCCACCGGCCGGTGCGCTCCGCCGCGTCAACCAGCTTGGTTAGCTGCGGATCCCATCCCTCGAACTCGGCGCGCAGGTCCTCGACCTTGCCCTCGGCGGTCCATGACTCGATCCGCCAGTCGCGCGCCGGGGCGAACGCCACGAGGTTCACGTAGCGGCCGCCCGAGATCGGGTAGTGCACCAGGTGGTGGCCAGGGCCGAGCCACAGCGTCTGGACCGGGCGCAGCGCGAAGCCGGGTGCGCGGTCGGCGGGCACCAGGCAGCGGTAGGCACAGACCCCGGAGAACCGCACCGCCCCGTTCGTGGCGGCGGGTGTGCCTGGTGTGGTGGTCGGCGGTGCGCCGTTGGTCGCGGCGGGCGTGCCTGGTGTGGTGCCCATCACCGCGTCACGTACCACGGAGTGGGTGCCGTCGGCGCCGATGACCACGTCCGCCGTTGCGGTCGACCCGTCGGCGAAGGCTAGTTCCACGTCGCCATGGTCCGGCCGGTGGCGGACGGCGACACACCGGGCGGCAAGCCGCGGCGCCGGCTCGCCCGCGGCGGCCAGCAGGATGTCCAGCAGGTCGGCGCGGTGCGCGGTGAAACACGGCTCGCCGAACAGGCGCTCGCAGTCGGCGCCAAGCCGCTGCGCGAACAGCACGGTCCCGTCCTGCCAGCGCCGGAACTCCCAGCCGACCTCGAGCGGCACCGCGACGTCCTGCAGCCGCTCGAACCCGCCGAGCCTGCGCACGAGCCGGACCGCGTTCGGCGGCACCACCAGGCCCGCCCCGATCTCGCTGATCTGCGTGGCCTGTTCGTAGACGGTCACGGCGAGGCCTGCGCGGCGCAGGAAGCCGGCCGCCGCGAGGCCACAGATGCCCCCGCCCACCACCGCAATGCGCAGGGTCATGGCTCCTCACTCGGCGCTTCGCCGTTGTTGCTCGGGCAGCGCCGTCGCTCGGTAGCGGTACTGGTTGGTCGGGGGCATCGGCGCTGTTGCTGGGCTGTTGCCATTGTCACCCGGCGGCGTTGCCATTGTTAGGCCGAAGTTCCCTGAGTGGGATAGCGGTCCGCGACCGTGCTCACGGCGGCAGCCGCGGTCGCTTACGTTGCGTGACCCCGGGCCGTTCCTTCGCGACGCTGCGTCAGCTCCTGGGCTGTCGGCTGTGCCCCGGCGCGAATTGGATCATGATCGGGGGGTAGCGGACGCGGCGTACGCGCGTGCCGTTGATCAAGAGGCCGGCTTGATCATGGTTAAGTTCATGATCTGGGTTCCTGAACAGCTCATAGCGCTGGTAAAGCTCCCAGATCATGAAAGGCCGTGGTCTGGGACGTCAAACCGTCCGCTCTATCGCGCCAAATGGCTACCAGACGCCATCACAAGGTTACGCAAACACACAAGCCAACCTGAGCTTCCCCCCGGATCGAGGAGGCATCGGCTATAAGGAGTAGCCATGCCGGAGAAGCGAAGGAAGTTCGATCCGGAGTTCCGTGAGGGCGCGGTGCGGATCGTGCGGGAGACCGGGAAGCCGATCGCGCAGGTGGCCCGTGACCTGGGCATCAACGAAGGGACGCTGGGTAACTGGATCGCCCGCGACCGGGTGGAGCGGGGTGAGGCCGAGGGCCTGACCCGCGATGAGCGGGCCGAGCTGGCGCAGCTGCGCCGCGAGGTGGAAGAGCTCCGGTTGGAGCGCGATGTCCTCAAGCGAGGGGTGGTCTTCTGGGTGAAGGAGGCGACGCGTTGAGCCGGGCCGCGTTCATCGCCGGCCAGAAGACCAGTTATGGCGTGCCGTACGCGGTGGCCTGCCGGGCTCTGGGCGTGTCGCAGTCGTGGTTTTTCAAGTGGCATCACCGGCCGCCCACCCCCGCTGAGCAGCGGCGCGCCGGCGTGG
>Ga0335075_10004939_pt1 | contig 20784 bp, 16 predicted proteins | sample Lox_Sample_24_FD_206723 | JGI IMG/M metagenome (GOLD analysis project Ga0335075, IMG submission 206723) | Soil microbial communities from Loxahatchee National Wildlife Refuge, Florida, United States - Lox_Sample_2.4 | ecosystem: Environmental > Terrestrial > Soil > Wetlands | place: USA...
CAGATAGACTCGACCTCACGGACCACTTCTGCACATCGTTGCGGTGAAACCGTGCCCAGCCGGCTGCGGGCAAGCAGCACTGCGCCCTCATATTCGGCGAAGCAGTCAAGCTGGTGGCGAAGAGGAAAGCAATCACGCCAAAACGGCGAAGCATCGAGGCTATTCTTCCCGGTCAGAAATGCGTTCGATGCGGGCGCCAAGCTTGCTGAGTTTTTCTTCGATGCGTTCGTAGCCGCGATCGATGTGGTAAACGCGGTCGATCACGGTGGTGTTGTTCGCGACGAGCGCCGCAAGGACCAGTCCCGCGCTAGCGCGCAGGTCCGACGCGGTAACAGGCGCGCCCGTGAGCGGTGTGGGTCCGGTCACGACCGCGAGATTGCCGTCGATCGCCACATTCGCGCCCATGCGCATCATTTCGACTGCGTGCAGAAATCGGTTCTCGAAAATTGTTTCGCGGATGCGTGACACGCCTTCCGCCTGCGTGGCAAGCGCCATGAACTGCGCCTGCATATCGGTGGCGAAGCCCGGATATTCCTCGGTGGTCACATCCGCTGCGGCCAATTTCTTCCCCCGACGCACGCGCAGCGCGCGCGGCCCTTCCGCCTTGATCTCGACGCCGCACTCTTTCAGTTTGTCGATCACGGCGCCCAGGTGTTTTGGCTCACAGCAAGTGAGAACGATCTCTCCGCCGGTGATCGCTCCCGCGACGAGGAACGTGCCCGCCTCGATGCGGTCGGGAATCACAGCGTGCGTCGTGCCATGCAGCTTCTCCACTCCCTGCACGCGAATTGTCGGCGTGCCCGCGCCTTCGATCTTCGCCCCCATCTTGGTGAGCAGGTCAGCAAGATCGGTGATTTCGGGTTCGAGCGCGCAATTTTCCAGAATCGTTTCGCCTTCAGCCAAAACGGCCGCCGTAAGAATATTCTCCGTTCCGGTGACGGTAATTTTCGGAAAGCGGAACGTCGCGCCGCGCAGGCGGTCAGCGCGCGCTTCGATATACCCGTGATCCACAGTCACCTGCGCGCCCAATTTTTCCAGCGCCTGAATGTGCAGATCGACGGGCCGCGCTCCAATGGCGCAGCCGCCGGGAAGTGAAACGCGTGCGTAGCCGAATCGCGCGACCAGTGGCCCCAGCGTCAGAATCGACGCCCGCATCGTTTTCACCAGTTCATACGGCGCTTCGGCGTGTGAAACGGTCTCCGCCTGGATCGTAAATTCGCTGGGAGGCAAATCAGGACTCTGCACTGTGCAGCGCATGTGCGCCAGCAGCTTCGCCATCGTGATGATGTCGCGCACGTGCGGAATGTTTTGCAGCCGGACGGGCTCAGCAGTCAGCAGCGCGGAAGCCATCGCAGGCAGAGCGGCATTTTTTGCGCCGCTGATACGCACTTTGCCTTCGAGTGGCACTCCGCCAGAAATTTTGAATCGCTCCATCTTACTTTCTCCGCTCAGGCACGGTTGATCGCCGCGAATTTGATGAGTCGACTGCGGCGCGCACGTTGCCGCCGCTTTCCATCAACCGTCGCTGCGCGTCCGCAGCTGTGCTGCCTGTTTTCAGCATGACGAAAGCCAGCGGCAGATTGTGTCGCGCTTGCCGCAGCGCGTGTTCCGCCGTAGACGCGTCAACCCCTGCCGTTTCCTCCAGAATCCTCGCCGTGCGGCGCCTTAACTTCTCGTTTGTGGCTTCCATGTAGATCATTCGGTTTCCGTAAACTCTTCCGAGCCGCACCATCGACGCCGTAGAAAGCATGTTCAGGACCATCTTTTGCGCCGTTCCCGCTTTCATCCGCGTCGACCCCGCGATCGCCTCGGGACCTGTTTCCGGCACAATCGCGATCTGCGCCTCTTTCGCCAGAGGCGAACGTCGGTTAGATGCCACGGCAACCGTCGCAGCGCCTTTTTTGCGCGCGTATCGCATCGCTCCCAGCACGTATGGCGTCGTGCCGCTCGCCGCGACGCCCACCACGACATCGCCTTCCTTCAGTCCTGCTTTGGCTAGATCGCGCGCGCCATTTTCAGTCGAATCTTCCGCGCCTTCGACGGCGTGTAGCACCGCTCGCTGGCCTCCCGCGATCAGCGCTTGGACCATTTTCGGTGGCGTGCCGAAAGTCGGCGGACACTCTGCCGCGTCCAGAACCGCAAGTCGTCCGCTGGTCCCCGCACCTACATAGAAAAGCCACCCGCCCTCTCGCAGCGATCTCACAATCGCGTCAACCGCCCGCGCGATCTTTGGCAATTCGAGGCGGACTGCTCCCGCCACGCGCGCGTCTTCGTGATTCAACACGCGCACGATTTCAAGGGAGGTTTTCTGATCCAGCCCTCGGGAGCGAGGGTTGCCTTGTTCGGTTGTCAGGTGTCTCAAGGCGCGCCTTGGTGCGATCATCGATTATAGCGGCACGTAGGTTACAGAGAGTTCGTGTTTGCGCCTTGGATGCGTCCCCTTGTGCCGATGGAGTTACGGCGACACCCAGGCGAACCAAGCCGCTTCTCACTCGCTCACACAGCAGGAAGTACCGTTCTGATGGCGCCAGGGAACGGGCAAGATGGGACGGGAGGGTTGTCGCGGCCCCGCAATCGGTTTGATATAGGGTGGAGGCAGGGTTTCTCTAGGCCGTGGGCTCGACCCACCGCCGGCACCACTGTTATTTCGATAGTTTTCAAGATTTTCCGAGGATCTATAGCGGTGAAGTTAAGACAGGCCCGGGGAGTCTTCGTTCAACCTGTCGGTCGCCGCGTAGTCCATAAGTAATTTGCTCCCCCAATGGCCAATCCTATCGCGGCTCCTGCCAGACATGCGACTACCGTCCGCCCGATGTAGGCGAGACCTCCCCAAGTGAGGAGGAAACCGGCTGCTGCGCACGCGAGCGCGGAGTACAGAGGCTTACGCAATTCTTGAGCGCGAGACGTGTTCTTAGTGACGACCAGCCCAACCATGAGGCCAATAAATCCGCCCAGTAGTAGCGAAGCCGCCTCATAGCGTAGCTGTCTGAAATCTCCAATGATCGTATCCTCCGGAGAAAATTTCAAACCAACTATCCATGTCAGCACCGCTAAGATTATCGACCAGGCCCACTTTTTCATTTTGAATATTTGGGAACAGGTATATCGCTATGTTCTTTAATGGCCAGGTGTCTCAATGCCCGCCCCGATGCGATCATCGATTATAGCGGGACGTGCGCCCGGGGAAGTCCCTGTTTTCCGCTTCGTATGCCCCCGATTGTGCCGATGAAGTTACGGCGAGAGCCAGGCGAACCGCGGTTGCTGTGTGCTCACTATGATGCCGCCAGCGTCTGAGTGTGCGGCGCAGCTAAGGAGTTCCGCCTCTAGCGTACGCTGTGGTTTTGCCGTGGCGCCAAACGCCACGCGTCTCGGGGCTGGAGCTCCGCTAGGTCGTGGCCGCCAATGGTAACTTCGGTCGATCGCGGCAGTCGCGGGGAGGAAAATACCCCTTCGCATCACGACGATCCGGCTACGCGGCATGCTTCCGCTAACTGCTTCAGAATCAGGCACACTCCACCATGATGGCGCCTGAATTCGGCCGTGTGCTTCGGAGGGCTTTTCTCGACACACGTGTCGAGAAAAGATCGGCGTAAGTCCTTTGTCATCAATAAAACCGCCAAAACTTCTCGACACACTTTTGCGCATTCAGCGTCCGTCCAAGGCTGCACCACTCCTGGTGCAATCCTGGTGGCCCAGTCCCGATAACTCTGGATCATAATTGCGGAGCCGCCGTCCGCTCAGGTCGGTAGTCCCAATGGCCGGCTCACTGCGAGGTTTGGGTTTGGGTTAGCCCCAGCGCCTGGCATTATGCAGCGCGGGGCGGACTTCGCGGATTTTCTCGTTTGCGCGCGTGGGATTGACGCGATTCGTCAGCAGAATAACGAACAGGTCCTTCGTCGGATCGATCCAGATCGACGTTCCCGTAAATCCAAGGTGCCCATAGGCTTGCTGCGAGAAGTATTTCCCGGTCGACCCGCTCGGCTCGACAACATCCCATCCGAGCGCGCGCGCCGAATCACCAATGTCGTCTCGCTGAGTGAACATGGCGATCGTCGAGCGGTTTAGCAACCGCCTATGCGCGTAGATTCCGCCGTTCAACATCATCTGCGCAAAGATTGAAAGATCGCCCGCCGTCGAGAATAGTCCCGCGTGTCCCGCAACGCCGCCCATTGCCCACGCGTTTTCGTCATGCACTTCGCCCCAGACGAGCCGATGACGATACGTCGTGTCGTCTTCCGTGGGCGCGATGTTCGAACGCAAACGCCGCGGCGGGTTGAACATCGAGTGCGCCATGCCAAGCGGATCGAAGATGTTCTGCTTCGCGAACACGTCGAGCGTCTGCCCGGTCAGCCGGTGCACGATTTCGCCGAGCAGCATGATGCTCAAGTCGGAGTAGACGACCCGCGTGCCCGGTTCGTATTCAAGAGGCGTGGCCATTACCTTCGCCATAATCGCCTCGTAGCCCTTGGTGTCCTTGAAGAATTGCACGGTTGCCGGAAGCCCCGCATCGTGCAGCATCAGATTGCGCACCGTAATGCGCGCACGCCAACTGGGGTTCGGATCCGACTTGGCAACCGCTAGAAACTCGGGCAAATAGCGTGAAACCGGCGCGTCGAGATTGAGCCGGTCCTGTTGCCAGAGCATTTCGGCGGCACTCGTCGTGACGACCACTTTTGTGACCGAAGCCATGTCATACATCGTATCCGCGTTGACCTTGGCCCATTTCGCGCCGTGCGCGAGTTTCCCGAACGGATGAATCGCAACTTGATCGTGCCAGCCGACGGCCACAACACCGCCGGGAAACGCGTCGTTTACCACTGCCTGATCCAGCAGATCGTAGACAGGCTTCAGCCGATCCGTCATTGCCGCCGGAGCCAGCTGAATCGTCATTGGATTTGCGGCAAGCGTTAGCCCGGAACCGCGCGGCACGAGGTCCGGAACGGTAACAGGGAAGTGGCCCGTGAAAGCAGCTTGCCCGAACAGGGCTCGCGCCGCGGCTTTCTGTGACACGCCGTTCGTGCTGAATTCCGAAATCCACGTCTTGGCGTTCGGGAATCGTCCAATCAGGTAGGGGCTGCCAAATCCGATGACCACCGTTGGTTTTCCAGTGGCGATCATCTGATTGACGAAGTTCATCTCGTCGTCGGGAAAAGCGACGTTCCCCTTCCGGTCTGCCACGCGCACGAACAGCGCCGCGATGGCTACGTCATACGTGTTCGGCGGAGGCAGCTTCAGATAGGTCACCGGAAAATATTGCGTGTCCGCGCGCAACGCAGTCAGCGAGTCAACGCGCCAGCGAATTGCCGGCTCGAGCGTTTCGCCGGGATACGGATCCGGGTCACCGGAGAGCGAAACGAGCAGCACGCGCATTGGCTTCGTCGCATCGAGCGGAACAATGTTGTCCGCGTTGCGCAGCAGCGTCACACCGCGATCGGCGATTTGCTGGGACGCATCCTGGTATTCCGGCGACGCGAAATTTTCGTTCAGGCGCGGAATGTCGACGAAACGGTCTTTGGCAAGTCCCACCCGTTCCTTGGCCTCCAGAATGCGTCGAACCGATTCATCGATGCGTTTCTCGGAAATGAGACCTGTCTTTACGGCGCGCTCCAGTGCATCCATCGCAGCGTCAGGTACTGGCGGCATCAACTCAACGTCCGCGCCGGCCTCCACGGAACGTATGGCGGCATCGCCGGGCGGGTAGAGATTCGTTACTCCGCCCATATCCATCGCGTCGGTGATGATGATTCCTTTGTAGCCGAGCTGATCGCGCAGCAAGCCCGTCATGATGTTGTGCGAAAGCGTCGCCGGAACCTCCGGATTTGGCTCGAACGCCGGCACGGCGAGGTGCGCGATCATGATCGAGTCGACGCCTGCGGCTATCGCGGCGCGGAAGGGAACCAGTTCCACACGCTCCAGTTCGTCTCGGCTGCCGTGAACGGTTGGGAGCGTGAGATGCGAGTCGGCATCGACGTTTCCGTGACCGGGGAAGTGCTTGGCCGTCGCGATGGCGCCGTTGTCCTGTGCACCACGAATGAAATTCTCAACGTACTCGGAGACGCTGGCGGGATCCTCGCCGAACGATCGCGTATTGATGATCGGATTCAAAGGATTATTGTTGACGTCGGCCACCGGAGCGAAGATCCACTGCACGCCTGCGGCGCGTGCTTCGCGAGCGACAATTTTCCCTTCTTCGTATGCAAGGCGCGGATCGCCGGCTGCGGCGACCGCCATTGCGGCGGGGAAGCCGGTGCCTTCTTCAAGCCGTTGGGCTGTGCCAGCCTCGAAATCCGCGCCGACCAGCAGGGGAATTTTCGACCGGCGCTGAAATTCATTCAGCGTGACCGCCGTTGAATAAACCTCGCTTCGGTCGATGCCGAGCGGCCCGCGCGTGGTGCCGATGATCACGCCCCCGATGTGGTTGTCCTCGATCTCGTGGAGCATCTCCTGGTAGTCGGGACTTTCGGTGGAGGTGAAGCGGCCGAAGTAATAGATCATCAGCATCTGCCCGATTTTTTCGCGCAGCGTCATGTGCGCGAGCGTCTTCTCAACCCATGCCGAACGCCGGACAGCGTGCCGGGATTTTGCGCTGGATTTTTTCTGTGCGCGAGCGGACAAGCTCATGAGGAGGACGACTGCGAGCGCGAACCGCGCTGAAGTACGCATCGATGATGGCCCCGATCATTCATATCAACGGCGGAAATCCGCAACTGTATATAGCACACGCATCAGTGCGTCACAACCTAAGGCCGTACTCGCTGTTTCTTTCTTTTCGCCGCCGCTCTTCGGAACAGTATGTCGCATCGACGTTGGAGCCGGATCAGCGCGGAGAGACGACCTGACGCGCGAGAACCGGCTTGGCCGAGCGAGTGCGGCGATCTTCCGCGGCTTCGGCATTGTACGCAGCGCCAAGCAGGACAATAGTTGCGGTAAGGTACATCCACAGAAGTAGTCCAATAGCTGCGGCCAGCCCGCCATATACGATCGCGTACGGTACGCGCCGCATGTAGTACCCGAACACAACGTCAGAGGCCCACCAGAGAATGGTGGCGATCAAGGCGCCGGGGAGGAGTTCAGCAATCCCTGGATGACCGGGACGGCCAAAACGGTAGATGACGATCAGGGCAGTCATCGCAAAAAGAAAAATCGAGGCGGCGTAGACCACATACGAAAGCTGAGTCGCGAACTGGAGCGAAACTCCCTCACGATGAATAAACCAGAGCCGGACAGCCTTGCCGAACACGGTGAAGGCGGTAACGATCAGTACGGGAACGATGGTCAGACACAACATTCCGAACGCGTGAATTTCGCGGCGCCAATAGCCAAATGAGATGGGATCGCCTTCGATCATGCGAAAGCTTTCGATGAAGCCGACCATTACTTGCGAGCCGGCGAGCAGCGTTCCGCCCAGGCCCAGGTAAATCCATCGTTGTGGATGGGGCGCCCGGCGAAGGAAATACTCGGTCACGACCTGGGTGCTCGTAGCAGGAAGAATCAGATTCAAATTATCGGGGATTACCCGCACGGCTTCGTGGAAAAACGACGTGCCGCTGACCAATCCCAGCGCGAACAGCAGCATCGGAAAAAACGCGACGAACATGTTGAACGCGATTGCCTGACTGACGGTGATGCAATCGGGAAAAATTCGCCCGCAGCCCAGGACAAAGTATCGGATGATCTTTGGCACGCCCCACCCCACCCCAAGCGACGGATGGACGCAGATCGGTCGCAGGGATTATACGAGAGTAGGCAAGTCCGGGCGACCCGGAACGGTTGCGACCGCCGGAGCCGGGCGCTAGACTTCGGCGGAACCGCAGAGAGGTGAACAAATGACGACCGCGGCGAAGCAAGGCGAATCGCAAAGCGACGAAATTGTGCGCAAGCACAGAGAATTCATTTGGCCGGCCGTCACGAACTACTATGCGAAGCCGCTCGTCGCCGATCACGCGTCGATGCAGTATTTGTGGGACATTGAAGGCAACAAGTACCTGGATTTCTTCGGCGGGATCGTCACGATCGGAGTGGGCCACTGCAATCCCAAGGTTACGTCGAAGATCAAGGCGCAGGTCGATCGCCTGCAGCATACCTCGACGCTGTTTCCCAACGAGCACATCGTTGCGCTGGCTGAAAAGCTGGCGCAGATCACGCCCGGGAAGCTCCAGAAGAGCTTTTTCACCAACTCGGGAACGGAGGCGAACGAGGCCGCTATTCTGCTGGCGAGGATGGTGGGTCCCAGTTATGACGTGGTCGCGCTTCGGCATGCTTACGCGGGCAGTTCGATGCTTGCGAAAGGCGTGACAGGGCAGGCTCCCTGGCGCAAGAGCGGCGTGATCAGCGTAGGTGTCTCGCATGCGCTCAGTCCGTATTGCTATCGGTGTCCGCTGAATCTGAAGTATCCCGATTGTGGCGTGGCGTGCGCAAATGACGTCGAGAACGTGATTCAGACCACAACGAGCGGATCGATTGCCGCTTTCGTTGCCGAGCCGATTCAGGGCGTCGGTGGGTTCATTACTCCGCCCCCGGAATATTTCAATATCGTCTACCGCATCGTGAAAAATTACGGCGGGCTGTTCATTTCGGACGAGGTGCAGACGGGCTGGGGCCGCACCGGCCGGAAATGGTTTGGCATCGAGCAATGGGAAGTCACGCCCGACGTCATCACGTCGGCAAAAAGCCTCGGCAACGGCGTGCCGATTGGGTTGACGATCACGACGGCGGACCTGGCCGACAAATTTCAGGGGCTGACGATTTCAACGTTTGGCGGCAATCCGGTGACTGCGGTCGCGGCGCGAGCGGTGATCGAAGTAATCGAAGAGGAAAATCTGCGGGAGAATACGTTCGTCGTGGGCGGGTATTTCCGCCAGCGACTGGAGGAACTGAAAGAGAAGTACCCATTGATCGGCGACGTCCGCGGCATGGGAATGATGCAGGCACTGGAATTGGTGAAAGACCGAACTTCGAAGGAACCGGCGCCCGCGGAAACCACTCAGGCGCTCGAAGGGGCGTGCCGAAACGGGCTGCTGATCGGCAAAGGCGGGCTCTACGGCAATGTCATCCGCATGGCGCCGCCGATGAATATCTCCAAGGCGGATGTGGACGAAGGCATTCGCCTCCTCGATAAAACCTTCAGCGAAGTCGGCGCGTGAGCCAGGGCTGGGGCATCTCCATCATGTTATGATTGTCGACGTTCCCGTTTCTCGCGTTTGCTTGCGGCGCGGTAGCCAAGTGGTAAGGCGAAGGTCTGCAAAACCTTTATCGGGAGTTCGATTCTCCCCCGCGCCTCCAAACTCATCCCAGGTCGAAAATCGATAGCCGCCGGTAGGCGGCGCCGCAAACGGCTGTTGTCGTCGATGATGCTGCAGTGTGAGAGAAATTGTGCGCGCAGCCTTCCTTTGATTCGCTTGGCTCGCCTGCGCTAAACTTTCTGTTTTCACTTCACTTGGAGATCAGCCCATGTTGGTCGTGATGCAAGCGCACGCTTCGGAAGAGCAAGTTCGCGCCGTCTGCGAACGCATCGAGTCGCTCGGCTATAAGGCTCTCCCGGTTCCGGGCGCAGGACGCACCGCTGTGTGCATCACGGGAAATAAAAGCGTCGTCGATGTGGGCTCGCTCGAATCGATGCCTGGCGTCGTCGAATGCATCCCGGTCAGCAAGCCCTACAAGCTGGTCAGCCGCGACGTCAAAGAGGAAAACAGCGTCATCCGCATCCGCACGCCTTTGGGCGATGTGGCATTCGGCGACACGAGGCTCGCAATTGTCGGCGGACCCTGCGCTGTGGAAACGCGCGAGCAGGCGTTCGCCGTGGCGAAGGGAATCAAAGCAGCGGGCGCGCGATTGTTTCGCGGAGGCGCGTACAAGCCGCGCACTTCTCCCTACAGCTTTCAAGGGCTCGGCGAGCCGGGGCTCGAAATCCTGAAAAATGTGCGCGAGGAGTTTGGGCTTGGCATCGTGACCGAAGCCATCGACAACGAATCGCTGGATCTTGTCGAAGAATGCGCGGACGTAATTCAGATCGGCGCACGCAACATGCAGAATTTTTCGCTGCTGAAGCGCGCGGGCCGGTCGAAAAAACCGGTGCTGCTGAAGCGGGGCATGTCGGCCACGCTCGACGAGTTCCTCATGGCCGCCGAGTACGTGATGTCCGAGGGTAATTACAACGTGATCCTTTGCGAGCGTGGCGTGCGCACGTTCTCGGATTTCACGCGCAACACGCTCGACTTGAGCATCATCCCCGCCGTACAGAAGCGAAGCCATTTGCCGATTGTGGTCGATCCGAGCCATGGGACCGGCAAGCGGCATAAAGTTCTGCCGCTTTCGCGCGCGGCGGTCGCGGTCGGCGCCGACGGGCTGCTCGTCGAGGTGCACCACGATCCAGACCGGGCGTTGTCGGACGGCATGCAATCGATCCTGCCGGAAGAGTTCGCTCAATTGATCGTTGAGGCGCGCGAGATTGCCGCTGTCCTCCATCGCACCGTGAATTAGCCACAGCGAGAGTCAAACGCCTCCGCATCGTGACTTGCTGTACAATCGGCACCGTCAAGTGTTTCCGTCCACAGCCAAGCTCGCGGGACCGGTCCGTCATTCAGCCCCCGATCCGGATACGTATGTACTGACGTGTGACCGAAGTTTGAAATGGCCTCTGCTGTTCGCAGGAATTGGATTGTTCCTGGTCGCCGCAGGCTTCTTGCTTCCGACGCCACTCATGCTGATTTACTGTGATTTCCCAGGAGTGTGTGCCGTGGCAGTGGCAGTATACTTCGCGCTCTTGCGAGCGGAGGTTGTTCTCTCCAAGAAGGACCGCTGCATTGTCTTGCGGCCAATTTATCCACTGCTTCGCGCCCCGACGATCCGAATCAGCTTCTCCGAAATTCGAGAGTTTCTTGTCGAAGCCGAATTTGAGTTAGGCGAAGGAGAACCTTTTGTGTGGCATCTCACAGCCGTAACGGCCGATGGCAAACAGAACCGGCTCACCTGGCATTTTACGCTGCCACCCATTCGGCTTGCGGCTGAAGAAGCCTCCCGAATAACAGGGAAGCCCTTTCGCGAAGAGCCCGATCCGTGGAAGTCGAGCACTTGGAGCCGCTGGGGCTACAATTTTCTTAGTTGAATGTGTGCGGCCTACTCAAAATGAAGCGAATCGGACGACCAAAGGCTTGGCTTGCGTGGAGCAGCGGCAAAGACAGTGCTTGGGCGCTGCATACCGTGCGACAGAGCGGCGAATTCGAAATTGTTGCGCTGCTCACCACGGTGAATCGCACCTACCAGCGCGTTGCGATGCACGCCGTTCGCGAAACGCTGGTTGAAATGCAAGCAGACGCCGCAGGCCTGCCCCTTGTGAAAGTCCCGATTCCTTCGCCTTGCACGAATGAGGTTTACGAACAAGCAATGGGGGACGCGATGGCCCGCGCTCGCGCCGACGGAGTCATGCACGTCGTCTTTGGCGATCTGTTCCTCGAAGACATCCGCGCATACCGCGAACAGAAGCTCGCGGGCTGCGGCATGGCCCCGGTTTTTCCGCTTTGGCTGAAGGACACGCGCCGCTTGGCGGAAGAGATGATCGCCGGCGGCCTATCGGCGTTTCTTACGTGCGTCGATCCGAGGAAGCTCGATCGGAATTTTGTCGGGCGCTGCTTCGACACGCAATTCCTCCGCGAGCTGCCGCCTAGCGTCGATCCCTGTGGCGAAAATGGCGAATTCCACACGTTTGCGAACGCTGGCCCGATGTTCTCGCGGGGAATTTCCGTATCGCCCGGAGAAATCGTCGAGCGCGACGGCTTCGTGTTCGCCGACCTCTTGCCCGCGGTACGTGCGACGCGAAGTGCCTAGGATCGAGCGGCGAGCCGGTCGCTATCCGCGTTGATTTCGCAGTGGCCCGTCGCGTACGTCACATTGTCTGAGAGAATCGGGGAATGCGAATCGTTTCGCTGCTGCCGTCCGCGACGGAGATTCTTTTCGCGCTCGGGCTAGGTGATTCAGTTGTCGGCGTAACGCACGAGTGCGATTTCCCTCCGGAAGCCGCGAAAAAGCCTGCTCTGATCCGTCCGCGCGTCGATCCTAAAGCCGCACCGGCGGAAATCGATCGCCAGGTAACGGGCGTCGTCCAGCGCGGCGAGAGCATCTACGCTGTCGATGCGGAACTGCTCGCATCCCTCGCGCCCGACCTGATCGTGACACAAGACTTGTGCCACGTCTGCGCAGCATCGCCTGACGATCTCGCGACCGCGCTGACGCGTTTTCCGAAACAGCCGCGCGTGCTGTCGCTTACGCCGCGTTCGCTCGCCGATGTGTGGGACGACATCCAGCGCATCGGCGAAGCCACGGGCCGCAAACGCGAAGGCCAGGCGCTCGCTATGACATTGCAACAGCGAGTCGCCGCAATCGAGATGAAAGTAACGCAGATGAAGACGGTGCAACACATGCCGCGGCCGCGCGTCGTGTGCCTGGAATGGCTCGACCCGTTCTATGTGGGCGGGCACTGGGTTCCCGAAATGGTCGCAAAAGCAGGAGGCGAGGACGCACTGGGTCAGGCGGGAGAGCCGTCATTTCGCGTGACCGCCGAAGAAATCGCGAGCGCTGGCGCTGAAGTCTTCGTGATCATGCCATGCGGATACAACCTGGCGCGCGCGGCGCGGGAGTCACACGACTTTGTTTTCCCCCAAAGTTGGAACGATCTTCCTGCCATCCGTAAGAAACGCGTGTTTGCTGTCGATGCGAACGGCTACTTCTCGCGTCCGGGTCCGCGGTTGGCTGATGGAGTCGGCATTCTCGCTGCGCTCTTCTATTTCGGCGAGGAGTTCGGCCCGATTCCAGAAAACTCCTTCGATTTCGTTTAACCAGACAACGGACCTCAGCACCGCGACCTCGATAATTGGGGCCCAGCCCAACAACCCCTTGGCGCGTGAGTCCGAATCGGCCTAGGGAGACTGAACAAGTTAGCTAGCATGCGAGTTAACCTTAATCCCGGGCACACGGTCGCGCCAACTGCGGTAGAACACGAGACCGAAGAGCATCATGCCGAGGCCCACCGCTGACGGTATCGGTTTCTGGATGCATGTATTCACGGTGAGCGCGAGCGCGCCAATTATGAACAGGATCGGCACCACGGGATAGCCCCACGTGCGATACGGCCGAGAGAGGTTGGGCTCGGTCTTCCGCAAACGCAGGACCGCATACGTCTGCAGGCCGTAGAAAATGAAAACCGTGAAAATATACAGCGAATACAGGCTCTCGAACGTTCCCGTCAGCGCGAGAACCGACGCGATGATTCCCTGGAAAATCAGGGCACGAATCGGCGTGCGGAATGTTGGATTCACGTTACGCAGTCCGCGAAAGAAAACGCCGTCCCGCGACATGGCATACGGTACGCGCGCATTCGTCAGAATCGAAGAATTCAACGTGCCGAGCGCGCAAATGACCATAGCGATGGTCAGCCAGTTCGCGGCGCTGTTCCCGGTTGCTCGTGCAATCAAATCCGATGCGAGCACGCCGGAGGTCAGAATCTTCGAAAACGGCAGCACCAGGAAACACGCGAGACTCATAGCGAAGTACAGCGCGCAAACCACTGCGACTCCAGCGATGAGTGAAAGAGGAATGTTGCGTCCCGGGTTTCTGATTTCCGATCCGACAAACGTCAGGTTGATCCAGCCGTCATAGGCCCACAACGCTCCAACCATAGCGGTCAGAAAGCCGGAAAGGCCGCCAGCGGACACGACGGAAGCGTGGCTCGCGTGAAAATTCGCCCACGTGCCGCGGCCTAGGAAGAATCCGATCGCGATTACGGCTGCTATCGCAGCAACTTTGATGACGGTGAGCACCACCTGCACGCGCCCGCCGAGCCGTACGCCAAGACAGTTGATAAACGTAATCGTCGCGATCGCAACCGCCGCGCCGGGTTGTGCCCACGTGAACGCGAACGCGTACGGGTGGCTCGAAAACGGCAGTGTGAAATGCCATACGAAAAGCGGCTTGCCGACCACTGGAAATAGAAAACCCACAAATCGCATGAAGCCCGCAGAAATAGTTCCAATGGAAGCGGGGGCGCCCAAGAAACAGTAGATCCAGCCGAACAGGTACCCCCACACAGGGCTGAACCCGCGATTCAGATACGCGTATGTTCCTCCTGCCTCAGGCAGCGCCGCCCCAAGTTCGGCGGCTGAAAGAGCGCCAAACAGAGTAAGCGCGCCGCCGACGATCCACACGAGCATGACGATGCTCGCCGAGCCTGTGTCCCGTGCCATTTCCGCCGGTACGATGAAAGGGCCGGTCCCGATCATCGTGCCGACGACAATTGCGGCCGCTGCCCAGCCGCCAAGACCGCGGACCAGGTCTCCGGTGCTTCTCCCTCCTGGTGTTCCAGCAGTCGCGCCGCCGCGTGGCGCTCCGGCTCCGACGGATTCGTTTGCTATTCCCACTCTTTATGACCTTTACTTTTGCCGTTTCCAGACGTGCCTCTACAAAGTGAACTTAACGAGTGTAGCGTCTGCAATCACTCACGTTTCGTCCGCTTCCAGAACCGGTTGCGCCTTTGCTGCCATGCCGGGCCAAAACGTGCTGGCGACGGATCCGATAGTAAACGTCACGATGGTTCCGGCCAGCACATACCACGTCCACGCGAGCGGCACGTGCAGCAACTGTACGGCGATCATGGTCACAATCCCGGAAACGAAGCCGATCATCGCGCCGTTTTCATTTGCACGGTGATTCCAGGTGCCGAGCAGAAACACGCCCAGCAGGCCGCCGTAAGTGATGGATGCGATAGTCAGCCCTGCGACGAGCACGGGTCCCCATCGAATCAGCCCAAGGGCGCAAAGCACCACGCCCCACGCGAGCGTCATCATGCGCGAACGGCCCAACGACTGCGCCATGCTCGAACTGCGCCGCGCTCCGCCCAGGTCCATCATGCTCGACGAGGCGAGCGAGTTCAACGATCCGCTGGCGTTCGACATCGCAATTGCAAAGATCGAAGCGAGCACAAGTCCCGCCAGCCCGACAGGCATCCCGCGCACGATAAATTCCGGGAAAATGCGGTCGGGATCGCTTGTGGGTAGCAGCGCTCCTACATGGCGAACGTAAACAAACAGCATCACTCCAACGACTAAAAACAGCGCGAATTGAACGAATACGATGACGCCACTCACGAGCAACGCAGTCTTGCTGTCGCGCTCGTTGCGGGCCGAGAGCAACCGTTGAACGATCGTCTGGTCCGTACCGTGGCTCGCCATCGTCAGGAACGTTCCGCCAATGACACCCGACCAGAACGTATAGCTTTTCGTCAGACTGAACGAAAAATCGAACATCGAAAGCTTACCGCCCGAAGCTGCGGCAACGTGCGTAACCGTGTGCCAGCCGCCCGGAATGCGATGCAGCAGCAGAAAAAACGCAACCACTGATCCTGTAAGGTACAGCACAAACTGAATGAAGTCGGTCCAGATCACCGCACGCATCCCGCCTTCAAACGTATAGAACAGCGTAAGCACGCCGACGATCGCGATCGAAATGCGCTCGCCTGTGCCGAATGCGACGCTTACAACCTTTCCAATTGCCGCGATGCGGACGCCTTCCGCCAGCGCGCGCGTCCCCAGAAACACGACAGATGCCGCCGACTTCATGCGGTCGCCGAAGCGCTTTTGCAAAAGCTGGTAGGCCGTGTAGAATTCGCCTTGAAAATATTGTGGAATCAGAACCACGCACAGAATTACGCGGGCGATCAGGTATCCCAGGACGAGTTGCAGAAAACCGAGATTTCCGCCGTAAGCGATTCCCGGTGTGCCGATGATGGTGAGAGTGGACGTCTCGGTGGCGACGATAGAACATGAAATCGCCCACCAAGGAGCAGTTCGGCCGGCGAGGAAGTAGTCGCGAAGGTTCTTCTGACCCTTGCGGAAGAGTGCTCCGAAGGCGGTAATGCCCGCAAGATATAGAATCAGAATGACGAGATCGATGGGCCTGATGCGCATAGCGACGCGTAGTGAGTCGCGGGATGCTAACCGCGCGTTCGGAAGCCTGTCAATAGACGCAGTAATTGAAGTCAACGGGACGAAACTCATTCTCGATCTTCCCCGAGGGAGTTGTGGAAATTGAGCGATGACCGAACGTGATTCGATGCCCGACGGTGCGTACTTTCTGGGCTTTGACGGCGGCGGAACAAAAACGGAATGCGTCCTTGCTGACGGCAACGGACAAATTCTCGCTCGCGCGACTGCCGGACCTTCAAATCCTCTTCGCGCGGGGTATTCGCGCGCGTGGTTTTCGCTCAGCGACGCTGCCGACATCCTACTCGCTCGGCAAAAGATCACTTCAAATGACATCAGTGGCGTCTGTGCGGGGGTCGGCGGTGCTGGGCGATCGTCGGTGGTCCATCGGCTGACAGCATTTTTGCAGGGAAGCTTTCCACGCGCGGAAGTCGAAGTGACTACGGACCTTGAGATTGCGTTCGAAGCAGCCTTCAATTCGGGTCCTGGAATTATTCTGATCGCAGGCACCGGCTCGGGTGCTCTTGGGCGCGACTCAGCGGGGCGCCGCGAGCGCGTTGGCGGAAAAGGGCCGTGGTTCAGCGACGAGGGCAGTGCCTTCGACATTGGCCGGCGCGCGGTCCAGGCCGTTTTGCTAGCTGAGGAGGATCGCGGTCCCGCAACCGAACTCTCGGGACGGCTGCTTCGGCATCTTCAAAGCAGCGACTGGAACGGCGTGCTCGACCAGGTCACGAAATCACCGGACGCGGTGTTTCCGCAGATGTTTCCGCTGGTCGCGGAGCTTGCGGAATCTGGCGATGTCGTTTCGCGCGAAATTCTGTCAGGAGCGGCAACAGCGCTCGTAGGTCTGGTGCGGAGCGTCGCTGAGAAACTAGGCTGGCTCGCAGCGAGAACGTCAACGAGCGCTACGGTGGCAGAGATTCCTGTTGCACGCGTTGGCGGAATGAATGGCCACTCAAAGTTTCTGGATGATGCGATCAATGCGGAAATGACACGAGTCGTGCCCGGTTGGAAACACGTGGAGCTGTCGATGACGCCCGCCGAGGCTGCAGCACGCATGGCTGTTCGCGCAAAAGGAAATGCCGCGCCGATCCGATGAAAATCGGGAGGAGTATGCGGGTCGGGCGTCCGAGCCTGCCGGCGCTGAACTAAATCACGCTCGTTCTGCCGACAGCGATGAACTGAAAGCCCTTCTCCACGACGCAGACGAAGCAGTCTTGCTCGCGCTGATCGAGAATCCGAACCTCGAAGAAACTCATGTGACGAAGCTTCTCGAGCGGCTCGACCTTTCCGCGAATGTATTGAACGCAGTTGCCGCGAATAACGAATGGCTCGCGAGCGAAGCCGTTCGCCTCCGCCTCGCTCAGCATCCGCGCACGCCCAAGCGGATTGCTCTCGCCGTCGTGCGCGAACTCTATCTTTTCGATCTCGTGCGGCTGAATCTTCTGCCTTCGGCTCCAGCCGACATTCGCCGCGTCGCGGAGGAGATTATTCTGACGCGCATTCCTCATCTTCCGGTTGGACAGAAGCTGACGTTAGCGCGCCGAGGACCATCTCGCGTTGCGGGCGCATTGCTAGCCGAGGGGCATCCGCAGGCGCTCAAGCTGGCACTGCAGAACGTGTTCTTGACGGAGAGCCAAGTCTTGAAAGTGCTTGCAAAACCGGGCGTTCCGGAGCGCGTCGTCGCGGCCATCGCCCAGCATCGGAAATGGTCGGTGCAATACAACGTCCGCGTGGCGCTTCTTCGGAATCCGCATACGCCGCCGCCGTCCATCTTGGCGTTCCTGCCGCACCTCACGCTCGCGGACCTGAAGGATTTGGCAGCTTTGCAAGGTTTGCCGCCGCAGGCGAAGAATTACATCCATCGGGAACTGGAGCGGCGTCGTCGCGGTATGCATGACCCCGACAACTAGTGGATAATCCTCACTGCGATGGCTGAACGAAAAAAAGTGCAAACGCGATGGTTGATCCTCATTCTGGCGATCATATTTATCGGTGCGATCGTGCATTTCACGTTTCAGCAGACGCGCCTCGAATATCAGGTCTGCATGAATTTTGCAGGCGGTTCGCACTGCGCCACGGCCCAAGGTGCCAGCGCCGATGACGCAATTCGCAGCGCAAAGAACATCGATTGCGGCCTGCTGGCCAACGGCCGCGATGCGAATATCCAGTGCATGGACGCCCCCGCCAGCGTCACTCAAATCAAGTGATTTTGGCGGGTGAAGGCCTGACCGGAACGCTGCAGAAGGGCCGGCGAGACCTGCCGGCGGCAGGCAGGAGCCCGCGCAACGAGCCGTTGTACAACGAGGAGTCGGAAATCGGCGTTCAACTAGTTGCGTGGCCACGTGAACGGCTGCGGGGCAGGCCTTCCCAGCATTCGCAAGCACATCATCAACTGCGCACGGTGGTGAATCTCGTGCTCGTTGATGCCGAACAGAATCACGCTGACCTTTCGCCGGAAACCGAGTGCCGAATGCGTCCGCTCCTCGTCGAAAATGCCCGCGGGACTTGCCAAAACGGCGTCGAGCGTGTCGCGATGTACGCGATCGATGTCGCTCAGCTCACTTTCGAGCGAGCCCGAGGTGCCTAGGACAGCGGATAAGCCTCCCGGTATTCGCACCTCGTAATATGCGAAATTTCCATCGAGCGCGACGCGCCGCACGCCTTCCTCGGACACCCACAGGTGCCGCAACATCTCGCCGATGCTCAGCGCTTCCTTGGAAGGCCGCCAGTGCATGTGTTCGGGGCGGAGCAACGGAAACACCTCTTCGCTCCGCTTTCGGATGGCCTTCTTTTGCTTGAGAAAGAATTCCTGGAGTGTCATGAGCGAATTATACTTCAGCCTTTTTTGGTCTGTTCCGGTTCTAAGGTAGGATGAAAGAGGGGCATTCGTGTGTGAACTGCGCTTTAGCTCTTCGCTATTTGGTGTCCGCCGCTTCGCGCTCCTCGGAATGAAAAGTCGGAGAGAGAGTCTCAATAGAGTGCGAGATTCAGCAAAAATCGAGGTTTTCTCGATTTGAACGGCTCGATGACACGCTGTCTGAACTGTGGGGCGGAGCGCGTCCAGGACGTGTGCGACGCGTGCGGGTTGCCATCTTCGATAGCCGAATTGGCATTGCGGAAGCGGCTGCTGAATCGGACGGCATTTTTCCTGCTGGGAGCGATCGCATTCGTCGCCGCGAGCGTGCGTTATCCGGCGCTTGACGTCGACGCTATCCTGATTTTCATTGGTGTCCTGTTCTTTTTTACCCTTGGTTTTGCGATTTGGGTCGAAAGGCGCGCGCTGAAGCATCAAGAAGTCGAATTACTGAAACGGATCTATTACGGATTGATTCCCGTTCCGTGGCTGCTGGCGCTTGTCCTTCTTGGGAACGGCGCATTCGATAACTCGCGGCCTTACGTTGAACCTACCCGCGTGATCGGGAAGTTTTCGATGCCCGGCCCGATTCCGATGCACCGGCTCATCGTGAGTTCATGGCGCGACGGGCACGGAGTCGAACGACTGGCCGTCGGCGTACAGGATTTCGACCGCTTCAACGTAGGCGATCCACTGAATGTGGAGATCGGCGGTGGGCTGATCGGAATTCCGTGGGTACGCGGTGTCTCCAGCCGCTGAGGAGGCGGGGCAACCAAAGTAGCTGTTTCGCCGCTTGTCAGCTGAATATCGGGCCTTTGCCCTCGCAAACTAATAGAACGGACGCAGATCGGGCATGTGCGGAAGTTGAATATCGAGCACGCCGCCGTAATCGCCCAGCGTCATTTGGATTGACTCAGCGGGGCCAATGTCACGCATGGTCCAGTTCTTGCTGACGATCTTCTTTGACGACTGCAGCAGGTCGCCGGTCTCGAAATCTTTCCCGACGGCGTGTAGGTCCGTGGGAACAACTGCGTAGACGAGCCTGGTTTTCGCGTTCAGGACGAGGTACCTATGGCCGAGCAAAATAAGAACTAAGTTCGCCTGTTTTTTCTTGTCAGGCTGATAGACGCCCCAAGTAAGGGGAGTTTTGCCATCGAGCTTGATCGTCGCTCCGTCCACAGACTTCCAATGGATGTGCTCCGAATCGCCCCGAGCAAATGATACGGACACGACCGAACAGCTGAGCGCGAGCAATACTCCGAGCCAGAACGCGGGTGCAGTCGCCGTTCTACGCAGTTGGAAGGCATCAGACATCCGCCTCGTTATTCTCCCGCTTCCATTCTAAAACACTCTTAATAGACGGAGGACTCGCGCTTTCGCCCTGTGTAGTCGACGTAGACGACTTTGACTTCCGAATAGAAGTCGAGCGCGCTGCGTCCAACCTCTTTCGGCCCAACGCTCGTCCCTTTCGTTCCGCCAAAGGCGACATGCGCTTCGCCTCCAACGGTTGGCGAGTTAACGTGCACCATGCCCGCCTCGCTCCGGTCCACAAACTCGAAAATCTTGTTGGCGTCCGTCGTATAGATCGAGCTGGCCAGTCCGTAGCGCACGGAATTTGCAGCCGCGACCGCTTCGTCGAAATTCCTTACGCGGATCACGCTCAACACCGGCCCAAAGATCTCCTCCTGGGCGATTACACTGTTCGGAGGGACGTGGTCGAAAACGGTTGGAGCGACGAACCAGCCCTTGTCATATTTCTGGCCGGTAAGACGCTCGCCGCCGCACCTCAGGTCGGCTTCCTTTTTCCCGGTTTCGATATAGCGCAGGACCGCATTCATCTGGTCGTGATCAACCAGCGGGCCCATGTCGGTCGCTGGATCGAGTCCGTTGCCTACTGCAAAGTTGTTCGCCCGTTTAACGAGCATATCGACCCATTCGTCGGCCACGCTCTCTTCGATA
>Ga0335075_10004940_pt1 | contig 20779 bp, 13 predicted proteins | sample Lox_Sample_24_FD_206723 | JGI IMG/M metagenome (GOLD analysis project Ga0335075, IMG submission 206723) | Soil microbial communities from Loxahatchee National Wildlife Refuge, Florida, United States - Lox_Sample_2.4 | ecosystem: Environmental > Terrestrial > Soil > Wetlands | place: USA...
CTAGCCAGATCGCGATCGCCCAGTGGGCAAACCAGCTGCCACGGATCGTCCCGCTCGGGCCCAAGGCCGGCTGCGACCGATGAGGAGATGGTGCAGCGGGGCCCATGGCCCGCACCGGATGAAACGCTGCGTCCTGGCGCCGGCAACGGCCGTCGCCGTTGTCATCGCTGGCCTGACCGCCGCGCCCGGGCCGCCGTCGAGGAGGCAGAGCAAGAACAGGTCGACGAGCGCCCGATCGCAACGGGCCACTACGCGGCGACCAAGGCCGCGCTGGAGGCGCTGACCGCCGTCCTGCGCAGGGAGGTCGCACCGCTGGGGATCAGCGCCATGGCAGTCGAGCCAGGCGCGTTCCGCACTAACTACAAACGCTCCCCCGCCCAGCCACGCAACCCAATCGGCGACTACATGCTGGACACGGTCCCTTCACGCTCGTTTGGATCAGGTGACTGTCACTCACCCAGGGCACGTAGCGTGTGACAATGACCGTCGGGCTCCCACACTCCGGATGAATCGGGCGATGCCTGCTACCACCTCCACTCCGCTGTTCGGGCGTGACACCGAGACGCAGGTACTAGACGATCTGCTTGATCACGTGCGTGACCACGGCGGGTCGCTGGTGGTGAGCGGGGAACCCGGGATCGGCAAGTCGGCGCTCCTGGAGCAGGTCGGCTCGCGCGCGGAGGGTCGCGGGATGCTCCTTCTGGCCACCACCGGCGTGCCGAGCGAGGCGCAGCTGCCCTTCGCGGGTCTGCACCAGCTCCTGCGGCCCGTTCTGGCCCAGATGGACAGGCTGGCAGCGCCGCAGCGCGACGCGATGCTCACAGCGTTCGGCGTGGCCGATGCTGGCGCGCCCGATCTGTTCCTGACCGGGCTTGCCGTGCTGAACCTGCTGGCCGAAAGCGCGGCGCGGGCACCGGTCCTGGTCGTCGCTGAGGATGCTCAATGGCTTGACCGCGCTACGAGCGATGTGCTGACGTTCGTCGCGCGGAGGCTGCAGTTCGAGCCGATCCTGCTGGTCGCCGGGATCCGCGACGGCTTCGATAGCCCCTTCAACGACGCCCGGCTCGGCTCCCTGCACCTTGAGGCGCTGCCCGCGCCGACCGCGTCGGCGCTGCTGGACAGCCGTGCCCCCGGCCTCCCGGTCGCCGTGCGCGAGCGATTGCTCGAGGAGGCCGCCGGCAATCCACTTGCGCTCCTGGAATTGCCGACCGCCCTGGAGCACGTTGGCAACGGGGCGGGCCTTCCGGCGTGGCTGCCGCTCACGACGCGGCTGGAGCGGGCATTTACGGCACGGTTTTCCGATCTGCCGGCGGCGACGCGCACTGCGCTGCTGGTGTCCGCCCTCAATGACAGCTCACTGCTCAGTGACGTGCTTGGGGCGACGGCATTTCTGGCGGGCCCAGGCCTGACCGCCGACGTCCTAGCCCCGGCCGTCTCCGCTCGGCTGGTGGAGGTTGACGAGGCCGAGGTCCGGTTCCGCCACCCGCTGATGCGCACGGCGATCCACCAGGCGGCGAGTTTGTCTCAGCGGCACGCTGCGCACGGCGCGCTGGCCGATGCCCTCAGCGGCCAGCCTGAGCGCCGCGTGTGGCACCGCGCAGCATCGATCATCGGGCCAGATGAAACGGTTGCCAGCGAGCTGGAGGCGGCCGCAGCCCAGGCACACCGACGCGGAGCGACGGCTACGGCTGTGTCAGCACTCCAGCGCTCGGCCGCGCTGAGCGACGGCCGGGCTCGCATTGGCCGACTTCTCCGGGCGGCCCAGCTGGCGTTCGAGCTGGGGCGGCGGGACCTTGCCCTCGAGTTGCTGGGGAAGGCTGAGCCTCTCGGTCTGCAGGCACTAGAGCAAGCGCGGGTGGTATGGATCCGGGAGAGCGTCGCGGACGGCATCCTGGCCGATGCCGCCAGCGCGCGCTCGCTGGCCGCGATCGCGGACCGCGCTGGCGCCGACGGCGACAGTGACCTCGCGGTCAAGCTGCTGTGCGTGGCAGCGCTGCGGTGCTGGTGGGCCGACCCGGGACAGACGGCGCGCGACGATATCGTGTCCGCGGCCGAGCGGCTGAATATGGACCAAGGCGACCCGCGCCTGCTGGTAATTCTCTCGTTCGCGGCACCGGTCGGGCGGGGTGCGACCGTCATCAGCCGGCTGTCCCAGCCGGTGCCGGCCGACGGAGCCGACGCGGGCGCCATGCGGCTCATCGGCATGGCTGCGATGGCGGTCGGGGCACTCGATGTCGCCACGCGGTCGCTCGCGACCTCGGCTGCGATGCTGCGTGCCCAGGGCCGGCTTGCCCTCCTCGCGCGGGCGCTGGCCTGGCAGGCGTGGAGCGACGTTCAGCTGGCCAACCTGGGCGCGGCGATCCCGGCCGCCGAGGAGGGCGCCCAGCTAGCGCAGGAGACGAACCAGCCGCTGTTCATGGCAACGGCTCTGGCTGCCCAGGCCTTGGCCGCCGCGCTGCGCGGTGATCGGGAGGCAGCGGCAGCGCTGGCCGCCGGGGCCGAGCGAGTGGCCTTGGCCCGGGGTGCCAGCGCCGTGCTGGCGGCGGCCCAGCTCGCCCGCGGCCTGGCCGCCCTCGGCGGCGGCAGTCCCGCCGACGCCCTCCAGCACCTATTGCGCATACAGGACCCCGCCGATCCGGCCTATCACGCCGTGCTCAGATTCGGCACGATCGGCGATCTCGCTGAAGCCGCCCGCCGCAGCGGCGAACAGGAACGGATCCGGGTCGTCATGGACGAGCTGGAGACAGCGGCCGCAAAGTCCCCGTCGCCGCTGCTGCATGCCGGTCTGCGATACGCCCGCGCGCTGCTGGCCGACGACGACTGCGCGGGCGCGCTCTTCGAGGCCGCGCTGCAGTCGGACATGAGCGCGTGGCCGTTCTTGCGGGCCAGGGTGCAGCTTGCCTACGGAGAGTGGCTTCACTTGCAGCGGCAGAACGCGGCCTCCCGGGTGCCACTGCGCGCCGCCCGCGAGGCTTTCGATGCTCTCGGCGTGAGCCCGTGGTCCGAGCGGGCACGCCAGCAGCTCCGCGCGACCGGGGAGACGAGCCGCCCGCGGGCCGCGGAGGCATGGGATCAGCTCACGCCGCAGGAATTGCAGATCAGCCAGCTGGCCGCTGACGGGCTCAGCAACCGTGAGATCGGCCAGATGCTCTACCTGTCCCCCCGCACCGTCGGCTCGCACCTCTACCGGGTCTACCCCAAGCTCGGGATCGCGTCCCGGACTCAGCTGCGAGAGAAGCTGGAACGCAGGACCCGCGGCCATGCCTAGCGTCCGCCCGGTGGTGTGGGCGACGGCGTTGGTGACCTCCTCTGTCCCGCCAGTCATCTGAACGGCTCGCCTGCGGTACGTGGCGATCGCTCGCCTCATCTGACTGCCTATGAGCAGCTGCCGCCAGGCTGGCGAGGCGCCAGGTCTGCCTGGCCGGCGCGCGCCTCGCGCCACCGGCGTTGTTCGTCCGATTCGGCGGCGGCCTCGGCTACCGCCTGGGCCTGGGCAGCTCCGGGCGCCGCGGGCTGCTGGTAGCCGCCGTAGCGCGCAACCGGGGACCAGGCTGGTTCGATGAGCGGCAGCGGCGCGGCCAGGCCCTCGAAGTCCCCGGCCGCGTACACGATCTTCCCGCCGGTGATGGTGAGCACCGACTCGATGCGGGAGATGTCCCCGGCCGGCACGGTGAAGTAGTCGTCGGAAAGCACCGCGAGGTCGGCGAGGTAGCCCTCGGCGAGGATGCCCTTGCGGTCAGCCTCGCCGGTGAGCTCGGCCCCGGCCCTGGTATACAGCCGCAGCGCGGTTTCCCGGTCCAGCAGGTTGTCCGGGCCGTACAGCTGCAGGCCGCCGACCGTCCGGCCGTTGACCAGCCAGTCCAGGGCGAGCCACGGGTTGTAGCTGGAGACCCGGGGTGCGTCGGTCCCGGCGGCCACCGGCACGCCGCGGGCCAGCATGCCCTTGACCGGCGGGGCCTGTGCCGCGCGCTGGGGCCCGTGACGTTCCACGAAGGCGCGGCCCTGGTAGGCCATCCGGTGCTGAACCGAGATGGCTCCGCCCAGGGTGGCGACCCGGTCGATGCTTTCGGGTGAGATCGTCTCGGCGTGGTCGAGGATCCACCGCACGCCGCCGGGGAACGCACCGGTCCTTTCGAACACGTCTAGGTCCATGCGGATGGTCTCGTCGTAGGTGGCGTGCAGCCGGAACGGCCAGCCATGCTCGGCCAGCAGCCGGACCGCGGCCTCCAGGTCTGCGGCGGCCCGCTCCTGGAGCTCGGGGCGCGGTTCGGCGAAGTTCTCAAAGTCGTTTGCCGACCAGGCCAGGCTCTCGCCCGCGCCGTTGAGGCGCAGCCAGTCGTCGCCGTCTCCGGGTCGCACGCTCGCGACCCAGCGCCGGATGTCGTCGAGTTCCTGCCCGGGCACCTGGGGGAACAGGTGGTAGGCCAGCCGGACGGACAGCGCTCCGCCCGCGGCGAGCTTCGTGACGGCGGCGTAGTGCTCGGGGAAGGACTGGAACCCGCCGGCCGCGTCGATCGCGGACGTCAGCCCGAACCGGTTCAGCTCGTGCAGGAAGTGCCGGGTCGACTCGAGCTGGCCGTCGTCGCCCAGCACTGGCGCCTTCCCGATCGCGGCGTAGAGCAGGTTCGCCGCGGGAGCCGCCAGCAGCATTCCGGTCGGCTGCCCGGCTGAGTCGCGGACGATCTGCCCGCCGGGCACCTCCGCGGTGTCGCGGGTGTATCCGGCCGCCTGAAGCGCGGCGCGGTTCAGCAGGACCGACTGATAGAGGTGGGTGATCATGACCGGGGTGTCCGGCGCCGCGGCGTTGAGCTCGCCCATCGTGGGCAGCCGCTGTTCGGCGAATTGCTCCTTGCTCCACCCGCCGACCACCCGCACCCACTGGCCCGGAGGGGTGCGGGTCACCTGGTCGCGGAGCATCGCCAGCGCCTGGCGCAGCGATCGCACCCCGTCCCAGCGCAGCTCCAGCAGGTAGTGCAGCCCGGTCCTGATCACGTGCATGTGTGCGTCGATCAGGCCCGGGATGACCCTGTGGCCCATGACGTCGACGACGCGGGTGGCCCGGGTGATGTGCCGGGCCATGCCGTAATCATCGCCGACGGCCAGCAGCCTGCCGTCACGGATGGCTATCGCGCCGGCGTACGGGCGGCGGGGATCCCCGGTGTAGATGCGGCCGTTGCGCACCACCAGGTCGGCGGGGTCCTCGGCGTGCTCAGCCGGGACCAGACCGGTTACCGGCATCGACGTCCAGGCGCGTGTTGTGGACATGCTCCGCATCCCGGATCTCACCATCTGGCCTCGATCGGTGCCAGGATGTCGCCATGGCGGTGGATGATCCGCCACTGCCCGTCTTCCCGGCGGTAGATCTGCGTCGCGCGCAACGTCATGCCCTTGTCCTCGTGGTCGTCGGTGCGCGCATAGTGTTCGAGCTCGACCGTGAACGCGAGATTGTCGTTCAGCACCGTCGCCACGTTCTCGGCGCGCCAGTCGTCGAAGTGCTGGGTCTTCGATGCCTCTGTGAGCAGCTCGCGGACAGCATTGAAGCCGGCCTGGTAGCCGCCGATCGCGGCCATGATCGTCACATCGCTGGCGTGCGACCACAGCTCGAGAAACATTTCGGGATGACCTTGGCTCTGCTTGGTGATAGCGGCGTGGCAGCGATCCACGAATGCTTTGAGCTCACGCATCGAAGGTGATTCCTCTACCCGCATTGTGATGTCTCCTTGGGTCAGTGGCGAGGGCGAAGCAGATGACGCCGACCCGGAAGATCCGCTGTCATCGCGTCCTGCTTCCTGATTACGGCCGGCCGCCCACGGCCGGCAGTGTGGCCGCTGCCAGCTGCCGTAGGCCGTTCGGCTACGCCGCGACGGCGGCGCGGTCGAGCTTGACCGCGAGCTCGGTGCCGAAGCTCCCGCCCCGCTCAACCGCGATGCTGATCATGCCTTGCACGGTCTGGGTGCGATTCCAGTCCCGCTGCAGCTCGCACATGACCGAGATCCAGCTCACCGGGTGCGCGCCCGCCTGCAGCATCCGCTGCAGCGCCGACTCATGAGCCACCGGGCTGGTGCCGGCCACCGCGTCGACCACCGGGTAAACCTCGAAGCCCTCCTTGAGGGCATCCAGCACCGGGAACGCCAGGCAGACCTCGGTCCACAGCGCGCCCATGATCAGCTTGTTGCGGCCGGTGGCCCGCACCGCCGCTACGAAGTCCGCGTCCTCCCACGCGTTGATGCTCGTGCGGTCGAGGGACGGCACGCCGGGCAACTGCTCGCGAAGCTGCGGGATCGTGTCGCCATTGACACCGTTGCCGTGCTGTATGGTCGACAAGACGACCGGCAGGCCGAACAGGCGCGCGACCTTCGCCACGGCCACCGCGTTCGGAACATAGGTTTCGGGATCCTGCGGAATCGAATTAATCTGCGCGTCCTGGTAGTCGATCAGCACCAGCGCCGCGTTCTGCGGCGTCAGCAGCTGATCATCGAGCGGGTCCCGGACAGGCAAGCTGGTCATCGCAACGCCTCCTTCTTCGCACCCTTGTGACCGTGACGTTAAGTGCTGGTCCAGCCCCATCGCTTGGGTCGCATGACTGCACCTCCCGGCACGGGCCGAGGCGCCGGCTGTTGCGGTCTGCTCGGCCACCGCTGCGGGCTGGGCGTCCAGCCCGCCACGTCACGCAGGCGATACCACGGCGAGCTGGCCGCGGACTTGATCTGCCTCCGGCGCGCCGAGCTGGGTGTACAGGGTGAAGGCGAGCTGCCAGTGATGGCGCGCTTGCTCGTCCTGGAATGCGGCATGGTGGCTTTCAGCCAGGTCGCGGTGCACGCTGGCCTGCTGGTAGGTGTTGCCGGTCTCGGCGGCCAGCCGGAGCGCTGTGCCGAGTTCGGCGCGAGCGGCGGCGGGCTCGCCGGTAGCGTGCAGGCCCTCGGCGAGGCTGCGCAGCGTCAGGGTCTCGCCGTGCTGGTTACCGGCTTGCCGGTGCAAGGTGAGCGCCTGCCGAAGGTAGCCGATGGCCTGCGGGTACAAACCCTGCCGCAGGCTGACCTCGCCGAGACTCAGTAGTCCGCTGGCCACGCCGTCCGGGTGAGCGATGCGGCGGAAGATCGTCAGGGATTGCTCGTAGAAGCCGGCCGCCTGGGCCAGCTGTCCGCGTCGCAGGCTGAGCTCGCCGATCCATGTCAGCGCGCCGGCTTCGCCGCGCTGGTCTTTGACGTCGCGGAGCACCGGCAGGGCACGCTGCAGGTGCTCGGCCGCCTGGTCGTACCAGCCCAGCTCGGTCTCGGCGCCGGCCAGGTCAGCGAGCGCGCGTGCGGCGCCGAGGCTGTCCCCGGCGTCCTGGTGGGCGGCGATGGCCTGGTGGTAGTAGCTGGCCGCAGACCGGGGGTTGTGCAGCCGGAACTCCGCGACGCCGAGATTGATCAGGGCCCGAGCCTGGCCGATGCGGTCACCGCACTGGCGGTACCGCTCAAGCGCGGCCTGGTAGTGGCCGACCGCGTCGCGGCAGTGGCCGTTCATGATGCCGATGCCGCCCAGGCCGGTCAGGGCCGCGGCTTCTGCGGCAGGGCCGCCGGACAGGCGGGCGGCCTCCAGCGCGTGGCTGTAGATCGTGTGTGCCTCGGGCAGGTGGCTGCCGTTCATCAGGTAGCGGAACAGCGTGCCGGCCAGGCCGGCGGCGTGATCTGGCCAGCCGTGCCCGGCGCAGTGCACGACCACGGCGACCAGGTTTGCCCGCTCGCGGTCGAGCCACGCCCGCGCGCCTGGCTCGCCAGGCATGGCCGGGCAGGCGGCGGCGGGCGGGACGCGCGGCCGATGGTGAGCTTCGGCCGGGAACAACAGGTCCATGGCGGCGGCGGCCGCGGCCCGGTAGTAGTCGAACAGCCGGGTCAGCGCCTGCCGGGACTGGCCGCCGGTGTCGCGCGCGGCGGCCTGCTCGCGGGCGTAGGCGCGCAGCAGGTCGTGCATGCCGTACCGGCCAGGACCGGATTCCTGCAGCAGGCTGGCCCGGTGCAGCCGACTGAGCACCCGGCGGGCTTGGGCGGTGCTGGCGCCGGTCAGCGCGGCGGCGGCGTGCACGTCCAGGTCGTCGCCCGGGTGCAGGCCAGCCAGCGCGAACGCCGCAGCCACATCGCCGGGCAGTTGCCGGTAGGACCAGGAGAACACCGCCCGGACATCGGCGCGTTCCTCCCCGGCGTCCAGGCTGTCCAGCCGGCCGGCGTGCAGTTCGGCCACCAGCTCGGCCAGCGCAGTAGTGCGCCGGGCGGCGGCCAGCTCGGCCGCGATCCGCAAAGCGAGCGGCAGCCGGGCGCACAGCCCGGCCAGCTCGGCGACCGCCTGCGGATCCCGGTCGGCCCGCGGCCCGATCAGCGACCGCAGCAGGGCCATGGCGTCGGCTGGCGGCAGCACGTCCAGGTCCAGCCGCCGGGCCCCATCGGCGGCCACCAGCCCGGCCAGTGTGTCCCGGCTGGTCACCACGGCCACACAGCCCGGGTCCCCGGGCAGCAGCGGCCGGACCTGGCCGGCGTCGCGGGCGTTGTCCAGCACCACCAGCACGTGCCGGCCAGACAGCCTGCTGCGGTACAGCCCGGCCCGGTCCTCAATCCCGTCGGGGATGTCGGTGCCCGGCACGCCCAGCGCGCGCAGGAGACCAGCCAGCGCATCGGCTGCCGCCACCGGCTCTTCTGTGTCGTAGCCGCGCAGGTTCACATACAGCTGACCGTCCGGGAACCGCCCCGCGACCAGGTGCGCCCACTGCACCGCCAGCGCGGTCTTGCCGACTCCGGCCGTCCCGCCGATGGCCGAGATCACGACGGCACGCGCCCGCGCGCCCGGTGCACCGTCAAGCAGCCCGGTCAGCGCGGCCAGTTCAGCGTCGCGCCCGCTGAAACAGCCGACGGCCGCGGGCAGCTGACGCGGCACCGGCAGCGCGACGGTACCGGGTCCCTGCTCCGCCCACTCCGCGGGCTGCGGCCCGGGCCAAGTGCCGTCATCCCTGCCGTCCTGTGCCTGGCGGTACAGGCCGTGGGCGGCCTGGTCGACTGCGCCTCCGACCAGGCGTCGCACCGCGGCCGCGAGGAAGGCTGCCCGTTCATCGCCGTACAGCTCTAGCGCATCGGCGAGTCGGTGCACGGTAGCGGGGTGGGGTAATTTGACCCGGCCGCGCTCTATATCGCCGACCGTCCGCACGCTCAGGCCCGACCGCTTCGCCAGCTCCTCCTGGGACAGCCCGGCTGACCGGCGGCACGCACACAACAGGGCACCGAACCGTGCCGCGTCCTCGGTCATTACGCATCCTGCAGTTTCCCGGGTGCGCCAGGCACGTTGAAACGTGCCGCCAGCAACCCGTACAGGGCAGCCAATCATGATCGATGTGAGGCTTTTGGATGGATTCTAGCAGGAACCTACCGGGAAACTGCCAGTGAAACCTCCTGGTTGCAGCCCTCTATGCACGGATACGTTCTGCGTGACCGCTTCCGTGAACGCGCTCTCCCGGGGGGTGGGAAATCCGGCCCGCGAGCCTCGACTCGCGGGGCCGATGGCCTGGCGGGCCTGCGTGCATGGCGTCTGAGGTACCCGTTCCGCCCGGGACCGCGGACCACTGAAGGAGCCCTCGTGAGTGTCACGGACTACATCATCAACGCGATCCTCGTCCTGCTTGTGCTGCGGCAGATCCGGGAGCACCGGCTGGACCTGGTCAGCCTCGTGCTGCCGGTCGTGCTGGTCGGCGCGGCCGCTGCCTACTACTTGCGCTCGGTGCCGGCGGCCGGCAACGACATCGCGCTCGACCTGACCCTGGCGGCGGCCGGCGCGATCTTGGGCGTCGCCTGTGCGCTGACCACCCGCATGCGGCGCGGAGCGGACGCCGTGGCGCTGGCCCGGGCCGGCGTGGTGGCCGCGATCTTGTGGATCGTCGGCATCGGGTCACGGATGGGCTTCGCGCTCTACTCCAGTCACGGCGGCGGCCCGGCCATTGCCCGGTTCTCCGTCGCCCACGACATCACCAGCTCGGCCGCCTGGGTGGCGGCCCTGGTCATGATGGCCCTGGCCGAGGTCATCAGCCGCACCGTCACGCTGCGGGTGCGTGCGCTGCGGCTGCCCGCCGCCCAGGTCAGGCCGCGCGCGCAGACCAGCACGGAAAGCTAGGCCAATTGTCAGGCCGGCGGCGGACCGCCTACGAACTTGATGATTCGGAGGTTCGGGAATGCAACGACGCACGTTTGTGAAGGCGCTGGCCGGGTTGCCGCTGTTTTCTCGTTTCGCTGCCTCCGCGGGTGGCATCGCTGTGCGGCCGACCCGGTGGGTACGGTGGGCCCGGTGGATCGGGCCCGGCGAGCCGGGCTGGCCCAGCCCGGCAGAGTGGGCGGCCCTCAGTAAGAGCGTTGGCGGGCGCCTGGTGCAGGTGCAGTCGGCCTTCGCCGTATGCCAGCCCGATGCCGGCAGCTCCGCGTGCGCGGACCTGTTCCAGAACCTGGCCGATCCCTTCTACATCGATCAAAGTGTCAGCCTGACCCAGACTCTCGGCTGGTTGGATGCCTTCACCTCCGAGCCCAGCGCGTACGCGGTGCTGGCCGAGAGCAGCGCCGACGTCGCGGCGGCGGTGAACTTCGCCCGCGAGCACGATGTCCGCCTGGTGGTGAAAGGGGGCGGGCACAGCTATCTCGGGACCTCGAATGCGGCGGATTCGCTGCTGATCTGGACCAGGCCCAACATGCAGGCCATCGAGCTCGACGACAGTTTCGTGCCGCAGGGCGGCGCCGGCCTGGCCCGGCCTGAGCCGGCCGTGAGCGTGGGCGCCGGCGCCATCTGGATAGACGCCTACAACGCCGTCACCACCGTCGCGGGCCGCTACGTGCAGGGCGGGGGCTGCACGACCGTCGGTGTGGCCGGCCTGACGCAGGGCGGCGGTTTCGGCAGCTTCTCCAAGGGGTTCGGCAGCGCCGCGGCGAACCTGCTGGAGGCGGAGGTCGTCACCGCGGACGGGGCCGTGCGCGTCGTCAACGAGTTCCAGGACCCGGACCTGTTCTGGGCACTCAAGGGCGGCGGCGGCGGGACCTTCGGCGTCGTCACCCGGTTCACCCTGCGCACCCACGATCTGCCGGACTATCTCGGCGCGGTGTACGCCACGGTCACCGCCGCGTCGGGCGCCGCTTACCGCGCGCTGGCCGCGCAGATGATCTCCTTCTACAGGGACAGCCTGTTCAACCCGCACTGGGGAGAGCAGATCCATTTCGGGCCGGGGAACCAGATCTCCATCGCCATGACTTTCCAGGGCCTCGATCAGGTCCAGGCCGAGCAGGTCTGGGCCCCGTTCTTCGACTGGGTCATAGCCCGGCCGGCCGACTACACCCTTACCGGGATGGCAGTAGGCGCGATCCCGGCACAGGACTACTGGAATTTGGCGTGGTACAAGCAATTCCTCCCCGAAGCGATCCCCGGGGTGATCGTGCCCGACCCTCTCCCGGGGGCGCCGGCGGACTATTACTACTACACGGCCAACGCCCGTGAGGTGGCTGCGTTCTGGTCCACCTACCAGTCGACCTGGCTGTCGCAGCGGCTCCTGGACCCCGAAAACCAGCCGGCGTTGACCGATGCGCTCGTACAAGCCAGCCAGTTCTGGCCGATCCAGCTGCACTGCAACAAGGGCCTCGCCGGCGGCGCCGCGGACGCCGTGCGCTGGACCGCGGACACCTCGACGAACCCGGCGGTCCTCGACGCCTTCGCGCTGGCGATCGCCACGGCCAACCAGCAGGCGGTCTATCCGGGCCTCCCTGACCACGAGCCGGATCTCACGCAGGCACGGCAGCAGGCAGAGCTCGTCACTGCGGCCATGGCGCCGCTCAAGGCCTTCCGCGAGTGCCCTGCCTCCTACCTCAACGAAACCGACTACTTCGAAGCCGACTGGCAGACAGCATTCTGGGGCGGCCACTACGCCCGCCTCTTGCAGGTGAAGGAACGCTACGACCCAGACGGCCTGTTCTTCGTCCACCATGGCGTCGGCACCGGCACCTGAAACGCCGGCATCTTCACCAGGCCCGCGGGGTTCATGACCGAGCATTTATCCCACCGCGGGCGAAGACCGTGAACAACGGCAGCAGGCGTTGCACGAGGGGTCCGATCGCCACCGCGTACAGCAGGGTTCCGGGACCGAGGTTGCCGCCGAGCAGGAACCCCAGCACGACGACACTGGCCTCGATCGACGTGCGCACCAGCCAGATCGGCCGGCCGGTGCGCCGGTGCAGGCCGGTCATGAGGCCGTCCCGCGGACCGGGGCCCAGGCGGGCGCCGATGTACATTGCGGTGGCGACCGCGTTGGCCGCGACGCCCGCCGTCATGAGCACGATCCGGCCCGCCATCGCATGCGGACTGGGCACGAGCGCCAGTCCCAGGTTTTCCGCCAGGCCGACGATGACCGCGTTCGAGACCGTGCCCAGGCCGGGCATTTCGCGCAGCGGTATCCACGCCAGCAGCACCAGCCCGCTGACTGCGATCGCGACGGTGCCGATGCTGATCCCGAGGTGACTGGCGATGCCCTGGTGCAGCACGTCCCACGGTGCGTTGCCCAGGCCGGCGCGGATCAGGCTCGCGGATGTGAAGCCGTACAGGACAAGGCCCGCGTAGAGCTGGGGCAGGCGCCGCATCAGCCGGCCTGCGCGCAACTGATCCAGCGGCCTGGGCTCATGTGCGGGCGACGCAGGCCGAGGCCGACTGGCAAGAGGGGCACGGTTGATCACGAGGAACAGCAGACCAGGAGATTGGCCTTCCCCTGAATAGCCAATTTTGGGAAACTGGCCTCTATGCAGCGCAGCGTCCCGGCCCGGCAGGTGGCGTCCTTGGTCGCCGGCTTCGACACCGAGCCCGCTTACCGCGGCCTCGCCGAGTCCCTGCGGATCGTGATCACCGACGGCCGGATCCCGGTCGGCGTCCGGCTCCCGAGCGAGCGCCAGCTCACGGGGGCCCTCGCCGTAAGCCGCACGACGGTCACCCGCGCGTACGCCGAATTGCGAGACCACGGCTTCCTCGCCTCCCGCCAGGGCTCCGGCTGGGTGACCACGCTGCCGGAGGCCCGGGGACGGCGGGGCGATCACCTGCTGCCAGTCGGCGACCAGCCGCTCGGCAAGATCGACCTGACGATGGCGGCGCCCGCCGCCGGCGCGGGCATCATGGCGGCATACCACTGGGCCGTGCAGCGGCTGCCTGGCTATCTCGCGGGCCCGGGCTATCATCCGTCCGGGCTGCCGGAACTGCGGGAAGCGGTTGCGGCTTCTTACGGTGCCCGGGGCCTGCCGACGAGCCCGGACCAGATCTTGATCGCCCCGGGAGCACTCGCCGCGATCGCCGTCGCCGCCCGGGCGCTCGTCCGGCCCGGCACGCCTGTCCTGCTCGAGAACCCCGTCTACCCGAACGCGATCGCCAGCTTCGCCCGCGCCGGAGCCCGTGTCCGGGGTGTCGACGCCGGGCATGCCTGGGCGGACGCCGTCGCCATGGCGGTCCGCCAGCTGCGGCCCGGCGTCGTCTACCTGATCCCCGACTTCCACAATCCGACTGGTGCGCTGCGCTCTGGCAGCGACCGTCAGCAGGCGGCGGAAGCGCTCGGGCGATCGGGCACCACCGCGGTCGTCGACGAGTCGAACGTCCAGCTCAGCCTGGACGGGGCACCGGCGCCGGCGCCGTTCGCGTCGTTTCACCCGGACACGCTGACCGCCGGCAGCCTGAGCAAGGCGTTCTGGGCCGGGCTGCGGATCGGCTGGCTGCGGGTGCCGGAGGCCCGCCTGGACGAGATCACCCGGGCCCGGCTGAGCCTGGACCTCGGCTGCCCCGTGCTCGAGCAACTGGCCGCCACCCGGCTGATCGGCCACCGCGAGCTGCTCGACCAGCGGCTGCGACAGCTCCGGTCCTCCCGCGATGCGGCCCTGGACGCCCTGGCCCGGCACTTGCCGGAGTGGTCAGTCCGGCGTCCGTCCGGCGGGCTGCACCTGTGGTGCGAACTTCCCGAGCCCGTATCCTCCGCGCTGGTCGCGACGGCCGAAGACCGTAACGTCGTCCTGGCCGCCGGCCCCGAGTTCGCCCCCGAGGGCGGTCTTGACCGGTTCGTCCGCATCCCTTTCACCCAGCCCGCGGACTTGCTCGCCGACGCGATCGAGCGACTGGCCGAGGCCTGGCGGGAAACGCTAGCCGAGCCCATCGGCCTACGCAAAATCAGGAAAGCACGTACAGCCACCGCCCTCGTCAGCTGAGCCACGGACGGCGGTGCTAGTCAGGGCGCTGGCAGTTCCGGCAGGTCGCCTGACGCCCAGAGCCGGTCTGAAATCCTAGCGTTTAAGTTCCGCGATTCCAGCCAATATTTTCCCGTGTTTCCAGCATCCGGCTTCCGTGTTTCCGCTACACAGCGACTGTCACTGCCTTCACGGATCGCCCGCGATGTGCGCCGGGAACCTGAGTTGGCCGCGGCAGCGGGACGCCGGGGCAACGCAGGAAGCCGTCGAAGTCCGATTCCCGCCATCGGCGCTCCCCGGAACGACGAACTCCTGCGCGCACTCACCCTCGACCCGGCCAGGAACTCGGCCGTCCATCCGGCTGGCCAGAGAAACCACCGCGCCCCTGTCGTCGGTTCGCTTCGCGGTGTCGCAGATGGACCTGGCGTCCCTCGCGTCCGTGCGGGCGGCGGCTACTCAGGTCAAGGAACCCCTCGATGCCATCGTCCTGAACGCCGGGGGCACGGGCGGCGCCCAGCCCCGGGCGCGTACCGAACCGGCCGCTTCTGAGCCAGCGCCCCAGGCAAGATGACCGGGCCGGTCGTCAACCAGGCGGCAGCCCACCCGATCGTCGAAGACCCCTCCCCGCAAGACCACGCCGACGCAGCCCGGCGTGCCTTCTTGCCTCACCGACCCGGCAGCGGGGGCCGCCGCGGCTCATGCCGAGAAGGAGTCCTTGGGGTTGCCGCGGAGCGAAAGCTGCTCGTACGCGACCTGGGGCGGACAAATAGCTATCGCGCTGCTCGGCCCATGTTGTCGTGCCGCACAAGTAGCAGCGCGATGTCGTCGCTATGTCGCGGGATTGTCGTCTCCTCGGCGCCCTTAATGATCCTGTCGGCCAGCATGTCCAGCGGCTCGTCTTTCGCTTCCGCGAGCCGGCTGGCCAGGGCGTCGATGGACCGCCTCAGGTCTGTGCCGGGCCGTTCCACGAGGCCGTCGGTGTAGAGGGCCAGCAGGGCACCGGGCGGCAGGGATAGGTCGACGGTCTGAAAGCGAGCCTGCTGGTCCACGCCCAGCAGCAGTCCGGCTGGCACGTCCAGCACCTGCGCGTGGTGGGCACGTTGCCGCATGATCGCCGGCGGGTGGCCCGCGGAGGCCAGCCGGACCCGCTGCCTGGGCACGTCTATGTGCGCGTAGAGGCAGCTGCAGAACAGGTCGCCGTTGAGCTCCAGCAGCAGCCGATTGGTGCGGGCGAGGATCTCCTCGGGCGGCGCACCGGTTCTGGCGTAACTGTGCGTGGCGATGCGGACCTGACCCATCAGCGCAGCGGCCTGGACACTGTGGCCCTGCACATCGCCGATCACCGCGGCAGTGCCGCGGGCACCGAAATCGATCAGGTCGTAAAAATCCCCGCCCACCTCCTGGACGTGCGTCGCGGGGCGGTAGCGGGCCGCGACCTCGAGGCCGGGCACCTTCGGCAGCCGCCGCGGCAGCAGCCCGTCCTGGAGACCTCGCGCCAGCTGCGCGTTGGCGTCATAGAGCCGGGCCCGGTCCATGGCCTGCGCGATCATCCCAGCCAGCGAGGTGAGCTCCGCGCGTTCCTCAAGCGTGAACGACCGCGGCGTGTTGTACTTCAGCACCAGGCAGCCGAAGGTGCCGCCGGATGCCGTCAGGTGCAGATAGGCGGCGGCGGTCATGTCCTGATAGAACCGGCGGTGCTGGGGATAGGCGCGCACCAGATCCTCGTTGGTGGGGTGAAAACTCGCCACACCGGTCTTTATTGTCTTGATGCCCTCGCTCTGGCCAGACATAGGCTGACCGTCGAAGTACGACGCCATCTCCGGCGGCCAGCCGCGCATCCCGACCACCCGCATCCGGCCCTCTTCAGCAAATACCAGCGCGAGTCCGTCGGCGCCGAGGACAGGCTGCACCTGGTCCATGAGCGACTCGGCCACCTCGCCGACGCCCGCCGCCTCGGTGAGCGCGGCGGCCAGGTGCAGGAGGTGGAAGAGGGTGCCGGCACGGGCCGGCGCGCTGGGCATGGCGCCCTCGGCTGGCGTGTGCTCGCCGCCAACGGCATCTTCTGGTCTGATGCGCATGCTGATGCCAGCAATGTCCGGGTACAGCAGGAACGACAGCCACGCGCCGCCCGGCCGGCGAGCGGCGAAACCAGTGGGCTGACGGCTGAACAGCGCGGCGACGAACGTGTTCTCGTACGCCGGGTCATTCAGCCAGGGCAGCACGTCCCAGGGTTCGGCGCCCAGCAGCTCGGCGCGGTCGCGGCCGAGCAGCTGGGCGGCGCGGTCGGTGAGGAAAGTCATCCGGCCACGCAGGTCGAGCCCGACGAAGCCGTCGGTGAAGCGCTCCGCGAGGGCGCTGGCAGTCTCGGCATGGCCGGGGCCCCACGGCGGCTCCAGCATGAGCGGCTCGTCCCGCGGGTGCACCGGCCGATGCCGGGCGGCGGCATCGCGCAGCAGCTCGGCCATCTCCGTGGCGGCAGCAGTGATCCGGGCCTGCTCGGCGACGGGCCAACTCGATCGGCTGCCGGGCCACAGCAGATTCAGCCCACCCCAGCAGACTCCGCCGGCGAGCAACGGCACGGCGCAATGGGCGACGGCGTATGGAAAGGCCAGAGCGGCCCGCGGAAAGCGGCTGGCGAACGCCTGCTGGTCGGGAAGCCATACCGGGCGCCGCGAGCGCACGGCCTCGGGCACTGGCGACGGCGCCGCCAGTGCCAGCCTGGCCCACGGCAGAGCCAGTCTTCGGGGCGCCCCGATGACCGTGGTCATCTGCAGCACCTGCCGCTCAGGGACCAGCAGGTACGTGAGCCCGATGTGAGCCCCCACGTCCTGCGTGACGCGCTCCAGCAACCGGTCGAGCTGGGCCGGGGCCTCCTCCGCTGTCAGGCTCTGCTCATCCCCCTCACGTACTCACATCCCCATTTACGCGGTTGCCGCTCCCCGCACAGGCCCGGTCAGCAGCCGCAGGCGCTGGCCGGGCGGGGCGCCGGGCTGGGCGGCGAAAACGCTCAGGGTCTGTTCCGGGTCGTCAGCAGGGACGAATGCCGCAGCGGTCACGGACAAACCACTGACGACGGGATCGCGCATGCGCCTGACCCCGTGGACGCACTTATGCCCGTCGTGATCCGCCCGCCAGCGGCCGACGTCGGTGCCCCGGTCCGGCGAGCTCCTCGACCAGCTCGGCCAGGGCCGGATCGCCGGGGTGACGCTCGGCATACAGGCCATACCGCCAGCGTAAGCGAGATTCACGCCCCCGGGCCTCAGAGGGCCGCCGGACCCTCCGTTCAGCTGCCAGCCAGCGGCACCAGGCCGGGGCGAGAAGCCAGAGCCATCCAGCTACGCTGCCATGACGTGCTGGTACCCAGATTCTTATGCTTATACGACTGTTTTATGACATGAGCTCGCGAACAGAACGAGCTCGCGAACAGAACGAGATTGTCGGCGAGTAGACGAGGGCGGGGACAAGTGTTGCCACGCGTCACCGCCGAGGTTGCCGTGCGGGCCAGCGCCCGGCTCGTTCGGGCGGGCGTTGCGCCACCGTGGATTCGGCCCGGCAGGCTGGGTAGCCTGGGGTTCTGGCAGGAGCGCCTGCCACACTCCGAGCTGCCGTGGCCCGCGCCCGCGGCGGCGGTGAGGACAAGGGCCGCCGGTTCGCGCTATCTGGACCAGATCAGTTACCGCTGAGTCAGGCGATCAGGGCGCGGGGCGGCATCGCCGCGAGGGACATGGCGTGACTGACGACAGCGCGTTCAAAAAGCAGGTCCGGGCCCGGATGGCTGAGACCGGGGAGAACTACACCACCGCCCGCCGGACGGTCATCGCCGGGCGTGATCGGGGCCAGCGGCCGGTGGCGTTGCGGGTGTACCTGAATCCGCACGTGGACCTGGAGCTGACCGACGAGACGGCCCGGGCCTACGCTGCGGCTGATGAGCAGGGCCAGCGGGACATGGCGAACCGGCTGCTGGCCGACCACATCGAGCTGGCCGGGATCGGGGAGGCCGGGGTCGCCGCCGGGTCGGAGCTCGAGACGGTCCAGGACCTGTGGATCGACGAGATCGCCGACGTGATACACCGGCGGATACCACGGGCGGCCGGGATAGCCACGATGGCGGTCAGCGGAGACCTGAACCACGTCAAGGTTGACATCCATGCCCGCCGGCCGGGCCTGCTTCACGGCCATGGCCATGCGCAGGTCGACCGGCTCCGCACCGAACTGGAGGAGCTGACCGGTAAACCGGTCCAGCTGAACATCCTGGAGGCCCGGCCGGAAAACGGACGGAAAGAAATACAGCTGGGCCCTCAGGTGGCGCCCGGCGCTACCTCGGGACGGTAGTTCCGATGCCTAGTGCTGCCGGGTGTGGCGGCGGGGCGGTACCCCGGGGAGACCGGCGATGGGTCAGTGACCGGCGGCGGAGGATGCCGGCGGAACGGCTCGAACAGCGCAGACAGCGCAATGCTAGCTCCACTAGCCGGACGCGAGCCTGGATGCTGCGGCCAGGGCCGGCGCAGTGTCTTGGCCAGATCTTCCCCGCCGCCGGTTACGAACCCGATGCCACGAAGTCGATCTCGGGGTATTGGGCGGATGGCCCGTCGAGCAGGTGGTTGTTCTCGTGGCGCGCACTCATCTGGGCCGGGACGGGTCAGTTGATGTCTTGCCGGACGGACAGGGCGATACCGAGGATCCCCAGGACGACGGCCCAGGCGAGCAGGGTGATCGCGCCGGCACCTGGTGAGAGCAGGTGCTGGACGCGCAGGCCCATGAGCGCGTCCGAGGCACGGTCTGGCATGAACCGCCCCACCGAGGGGGCGAGGCCGAACAGGAGGTTGTCGACGACCAGGCCCCAGGCCAGTAGCGTGATGACGCCGCCGACCTGGTTGTGGATGATCGCTCCGAGGCCGGCACCGATCGCGCCCCACAGGGCAGCGCCGGCCAGCCCGCCGAGCGTGAGCAGCAGGATGTCGCCGCTGCTGAGCACGACGGTGATGCCACGCCCGCTGAGGATCGCGTATCCGACGGCCCATCCGATTGCCACGCCGAGGGCCCCGAACACGATGCCGGCCAGGGCGCCGGCGGCGGCCTTGGCCGCCAGGACGTGTGAGCGCGCGGGGTTGAACAGGATCGTCGGGCGGATCGTGCCGAAGCGGTACTCGCTGGTTACCAGCAGCACCCCGGCGAGGGCGGAGAACACGCCGGCGAGACTGCTCACGCTCAGCAGGTCACGCTGGTCCTCTGGGCCCGCAAGCCCGGCCGGGTGGGTGAGCAGCCCGGTCAGCAGCGTGATGAGCAGCGTCAGCGCGATCATCGCGAGGATCAGCGCGACCGTGGTCCGGGTCGAGCGAATCTTCAGGAGCTCTGCCCTGATCTGCGCGATCATGCCGTGGCCTCCGCGGTGAGTTCGAGGAAGGTGTCTTCGAGCAGGCCTGAATCGTTGACCAGTTCGTGAACCGGGACGCCGGCGGCGAAGGCGATCTCGCCGATCCGCTCGCTCGATGCTCCGTGGACGAGCAGCGCGTGGTCGGTGCCTGCCGTGACCTGCAGTGCCTCGTCACGCAGGGCGGTGGTGAGCCGCTGCGGGTCGGCGCTGCGGACGCGGACCGCGCCGCCGGCCCGGGCGGTGAGGTCTGCCAGCGGGGACGAGAGCACGAGCCGCCCGCGGCTGATGATGAGTACCCGGTCGGCCGTCTGCGCGACCTCGGCGAGCACGTGACTTGAGATGAGCACCGTGCGGCCCTCTGCGGCCAGGCTGCGCAGGAAGTCGCGCAGCCAGCGAACTCCCTCCGGGTCAAGCCCGTTGGCCGGCTCGTCGAGGATCAGCAGCTCCGGGTCGCCCAGCAGGGCCGCCGCGAGCCCAAGTCGCTGACGCATCCCCAGCGAGTATCCCTTCACCCGCCGCCGGGCGGCCTCACCCAGGTCCACCAGGCGCAGCACCTCGTCCGCGCGTGAGTCAGGAATACCGGCGGCCTTCCCGAGCATCCGCAGGTGATCGCGGCCGGAACGACCGGGATGGAAGTCGGTTGCCTCGAGCACGGCGCCGATCCGCAGTGCCGCATGCGGCAACTCGGCGTACGGACGGTCGAACACCAGCGCTTGGCCGCTCGACGGCGCTGTCAGCCCCAGGATCATCCGCAGCGTTGTCGTTTTGCCAGCGCCATTTGGGCCGAGGAAGCCCGTGATCGTCCCGGCCTCCAGCGCGAATGACAGATCCGTGACCGCTGAGACCTCACCAAAGCGCTTGGTCAGCGACTCGGCTTTGACCACGGTCATCCGCGTGCCTGACCGTTGAACGGGACCGCACCGTCACCGGAAGTCTCCTGCCCGGCTTGGCTGGGCAGGTCCAGCCGGCGCCGGACCTCGGCGGTGTTCACGCCGAGAGCGCCCAGCAGCGCCGCCGCAGGATCTGGTGACTGGAGAGTGAGGATCTGGGCCAGCACCTGCCGGGCCGTGACCTGGAGCTTCCGGCGGTTGGGCTTAGACGCTTTCTCCAGCACTTTCTTCGCCGCGGGCGTCATGCGGAGGCGATCCTTCTGCAGCATGAGGTACTTGAGCGTCGGCTTCTTCGGCACGGCGTGCATCGG
>Ga0335075_10004943_pt1 | contig 20771 bp, 19 predicted proteins | sample Lox_Sample_24_FD_206723 | JGI IMG/M metagenome (GOLD analysis project Ga0335075, IMG submission 206723) | Soil microbial communities from Loxahatchee National Wildlife Refuge, Florida, United States - Lox_Sample_2.4 | ecosystem: Environmental > Terrestrial > Soil > Wetlands | place: USA...
ACGTCGGACACCGTGCTGAGATCGTCGGCGCAGGAGAACGGTCCCGAGTAGCGCACCGAACCGCCGGTGGCGCTGCCGGTCAGGGTCACCTGGACGGTGACGCTGAACGCCCCCGACGGGCTGTCCTGGCTCACCTGGCCGGACCAGATGCCAGCCATGGACGCCGGCACCGTCGCCGTGCTCGCCGGCTGCTTCGCCGGGCTGGGATGCGGTCTCGGACTCTGGGTCGCCGTCTTGGTCGCGTCGGGCGGGGTGCTGGACTGGCCGGTCTTGCTCTCCGCTATGTGAATCGCCACGGCGATCGCCACGATGCAGGCGGCGACCCCGGTCGCCCACCAGACCGTCACGCCACGGCGGGCCCTGCCCCGCTGGGGCGCGGCCGGCGCGTCGGCCGGGCTGGCGGGGGCTGCGGCGGCGCGGGCCGCCCGGCGCGACCCCTCGGCGAGCACCCCGGCCTCCGGGTCCCCGTCACCGAGCAGGCCGACCACGACCTCCCGGGCCGACGGCGGGCCGGCCGGGATCCCGGTCAGGCACTGGACGGCGAGCGTGCGCAGCGGCTCGGGCAGCAGTTCGAGGTCTTCGTACGCCGCGTCCGGCGGGCCGCCAACAGCGGCGAACAGCACCGTCTGCGCCCAGGCGCGCATGTCGGCCGATGGTGTCGCAGGCCCATACGGCGGGGTGATCGCGAACTCGATTATCCGCGGGCCTCCCGGACCGAGCACCACGTACTGCGGGCCGAAGTCCCCGTGCACCAGGCCAGCCTGGTGGATGGCTGCGAGCCCGGTCGCGGTGCCGATGGCCAGCGCCTCAAGATCGCTGTCCTGCCAGGGCCCCTGCTCGGCAACGAGCTCGAACAGCGACGGCCCCGGCACGTACTCGCTGACCAGGAACGCCTGTTTGCCCTCGAACCCGGATCCGAGGATCCGCGCCGCGCAGAACGGCGCCACCCGCGAGGCGGCGCTCGCCTCCGCGGTGAACCGGTCCCGCTCGGCAGGGTCGGCGGTCCAGTCTCCGTCAAGCAGGGTGATGGTCACGTCGCTGCCGTCTATGGTCTTGCCCAAGTAGACCGGGCCCGTGCCGGGGATCCCCACGATCCGGCCGCTCAGCCGGTACCGGCCGACCCTCCCTGGGTCGTCGGCATGCAGCGGCTCGACGTGGGGCATAAACCGTCTCCGCGGGCTCGCGCAGGCAGCCCTGGCGCGTGATTCGCACTATACGCACCTTGTGCCTGCTAGTGGCGTTGATGGAGCAACTTATCACCGGAGATTTTAGAGGGATTGCGACTTGCGGGCAGGCGCTCCAGAGTGAGCCGGCCACGACACGAACCGCCGTGGATGACGGGTACGTGTGCCGGGCGGCCGGACGTGACAGAATTCCCCGCCGGATTCGGGCACAACCGAGGCTTCCCGAGCGTTACATCCGCGCGATAGGCGAAGAAGATGGAGGGGTTAGGGCCACATGGCTACCGACTACGACAGCCCTAGGAAGAGCGACGACGAGCTGACCGAGGACAGTCTGCAGGAACTCCAGGCACGCCGGATGGACAAGTCATCGACCGCGATCGACCTCGACCCGGACGATGTGGCTGAGTCGCTGGAGCTGCCCGGGGCGGATCTGTCCAACGAGGAGCTGTCGTTCCGCGTGATCCCGCGCCAGGCCGACGAGTTCACGTGCTCGAGCTGCTTCCTCGTGCACCACAGGAGCCAGCTCGCCGAGACCCGTGGCGGGCAGCTCGTGTGCCGGGAGTGTGCGGCCTAGGCCGGTCTGGCACCGTGATGCCAAGGCCGCCAGGCCGCGTGACGCGCACGGCGACGCCCTGCGCGCTTGCCAGCACGCCCCGCCGCTGGCGGGTCCGGTGCGGGCAGGCCGTGCACCCCGCCGCCGCGCACCCCGCCGCCGTGCACACCGCCGCCGCGCAGCCGGCCTGCGGCCAGCCGGCCCCCGCGCGGCCGCTGACGCGTTGTCAGCCTGGCTGCGCCCAGACCCTGCGCTCGTCGCCGCGCGGGTCTGCTTGAACCCCGCCACCGGGGGAATCGAAGATCATTACAGGGTAGCTGCCGTCGAACGCGGGCCATCCGGGGTCGCCGCCCGAAGCGAAGCTGGTCCAGGCAGCGTGCATCAGCCCGGCAAGCTCCTGCGGTGGTGCCGCCCCGAGCGCCAGTTCCGCGCCCGGCGCTGAGAGGGTGTCGAAGACAAACGGGATCTCCAGCGAGTGGCACGCGCCGAGCCCGTCCACCGGGCTCCGCCAGGCGAATTCGTACAGGTATGTCGGGGCCGCCCCGGCCTGGGCCTGCCCGGCCGCGCGTGCCTCGGCCACCGCCAGCGCCGGCAGCCGGAAGAAACGGTCGGTGAGCACGGCGGCGAAAACGTCGCCGGCGGGGGCGCCCGGCCGGTTCGCCCGGTAGCGGGCGGCAACGGCCGGCCCGACACCGAGCATCGCCAGCACGCCGTCCACCCCTTCGTGGGTCAGCATCCCGGAGATGCCGGTCGGCACGAGGAAGAGCCGGTACTCCTCGGTTGTCGTGCCGGTCAGCAGCGTCACCCCCGATCCGGCCCCCGCGGCTATCGCCGCCAGCGGGTGGGCGGGGATCAGGTCGCCGTCGATGACCGGGATGAAGGCCATCGAGCTGGCCACGACCGTCGCGCCGAACCGCGCCGGGTCGGGCTGGGCGGCGAGCGCGTCCCGCACCGCCACCTGTGCCCGGGTGAGCTCGGGCAGGCCGACCCCGGCCAGGCTCTCCGCCGTGGCCTCCCGGCCGAGCGCGAGCCCGAGCTCCTTGGCGATCAGGGCTGCGTCCGCGGGGTCGGCCGCCGCCTGGGTGGCGCCGCTCTGCGTGACCGCCCTGGCGAACAGGCCCTGCGCCCGCGGCAGGGAGAGCAGCGTGGTCACGCTCATCGCGCCCGCAGACTCGCCGAACACCGTGACGTTGCCCGGGTCGCCACCGAACGCCGCGATGTTGTCGCGGACCCACTCCAGCGCGGCGAGCTGGTCGAGCAGGCCTCGGTTGGCCGGCACGTCGGGCAGCAGGGCGAAGCCGTCGACGCCGAGCCGGTAGTTGAGGCTGACCAGCACCACCCCGTCGCGCGCGAACGCATGACCGTCGTAGAACGGGATGGCCGAGTTGCCGTTGCTGAACCCGCCGCCGTAGATCCACACCATCACCGGCAGACCGGACCCCGCGGGGTCGGACGTCCACACGTTCACGGTCAGCCAGTCGTCGCCCGCGATGTTCGGCTCGGGCAGCAGCTGGTCGAACGGCGCCGGGTAGTCGGGCTTGGGCGGCGTCGCGCCGAAGGCGGTGGCGTCGCGAATCCCGTCCCAGGCCGCGGGCGGTGCCGGGGGCCGGAACCGGAGTGGCCCGGTGGGGCTCGCCGCGTAGGGGATGCCGAGGAAGCTGGCCACGCCGTCCCTTAGCTGGCCCCGAACCTTGCCATAGCTGGTGCTCACGATCGGTTCCATGGGCGCACTCTGCCACGTCACCGGCGCATCCGGCTAGGCCGCGCCATCAGCGCTTCCGGCCCGCCGCCGCCGGGCCGCACAGGCGAAGCGGCGATCTGTTATCTTGTTACCATGGTAACAGTTCAGCGCGTGCAGACCGGCCTTCGCATCGAGCGCAACACGCTGAAGGTCCTCAAGGGCCTGGCCGAGTACCTCGACCTGTCTCTCGGTGATCTTGTCGAGGGGATCGTCTTGCACGTCTTCGAGGGCAAGGCGCCCTTCGGGCCGCCCGTGCTCACCAAGATCGACCAGCTCAAGGCGGTCTACGGGCTGGCCCTGACCGCCGCCGACGCGCACAAACTGCAGGAGCAGCCATGACCGGCACGCAGCAGCGGCTCACCGGCCGCATCCAGGTCGCCCTCCCGCCCGGCGAAGCGTTCCGCCTGTTCACCCCGCGTGGCGAGCAGGACTGGGCGCACGATTGGGATCCCCGGTTCCCGGTCCCGGCCCCCGATGACACCGAGCCGGGAACCGTCTTCGAAACCAGCGCTCACGGCCAGCACACGATCTGGCTGGTGACCGGCCGGCAACCGGGCAGGCGCATCTGCTAGGCGCGCGTCACCCCCGGCGACCTGGCAGGCACCGTGACCGTTACGATCACCGCCGCCGGGCACCACAGCGAGGTCGAGGTCACGTACCGGCTCACCCCGCTCAGCGGCCCCGCAGCCGGCAAGCTCCGGGAATTCGCCGGCCGGTACCCCGCCTACCTCCAGTCCTGGCAAGACGCCATCACCGCCCGGCTGAGCGCCGCCGCCAGCGCGGCCGGCCACGTCCCGCCCGCCAGCGCGGCCGCCGACGTCCCGCCCGCCAGCGCGGCCGGCCACGTCCCGCCCGCCAGCGCGGCCGCCCACGTCCCGCCCGCCAGTGCGGCCGGCCACGTCCCGCCCGCCAGTGCGGCCGGCCACGTCCCGCCCGCCAGCGCGGCCGGCCATGATCCCGGTGCATTGCCTGCGGATACCACGCCTAATGCATCGAGATCATGAAAAATGGGCCGCCAGCGCCGGGATCAGCCCGCTTGCTGGTCACCAGCACCCCTCATAGTGGTTGTCAGATACCCACATCGTGACGGGACCGCCGGGCCGGCCAGGCCCGGCGGGGGAGAGGAGCTCGCATGGGAGCGCAGGCGGACGTGGTGTTCACCGGCGGCGCGGTCTACACCCCCGGCCAGGACCGGCGCCGGCTCGTCCGCTTCGGGCCCGGGCCCCAGGCGGTGGCCGTGCGCGGCGACCGGATCGTGGCCGTCGGCGGCGCGGGCGACACCGCGATCGCCGACCTGACCGGGCCGCGGACCGACGTCGTCGACCTGCGCGGGCGGGCGCTCCTGCCCGGGTTCCAGGACGCGCACGTGCACCCCGCGTTCGCGGGCGTGACCATGACCGGGTGCAACCTGATCGGCGCCGCAACCCTGGACGAGGCGCTGGCCAGGATCAGCGCCTACGCCGCCGGCCAGCCGGACAGCGAATGGGTCACCGGGAGCGGCTGGCGGATGGAGTGGTTCGACCACGGGACGCCGGGCCGGCAGCTTCTCGACCAGGCGACCGGGAACCGGCCGGCCTACCTTACCAACCGCGACGCCCACGGTGCCTGGGTCAGCTCCCGGGCACTCGAGCTTGCGGGCATCGACGCGAGGACGCCGGACCCGCCCGACGGGCGGATCGAGCGCAGTGCCGACGGCTTTCCCCAGGGCACCCTGCACGAAGGCGCGTCCACGCTGGTAGGCCGGCACCTGCCGCCGCCGAGCCTGGACGATCAGGTCCGCGGCCTGCTGCTGGCGCAGCAGCACCTGCACGCGCGGGGCATCACCGCCTGGCAAGACGCGATCGTCGGTGAGTACCTGGGCTCGGCCGACCCGCTGCCGGCGTACCTGGCCGCGGCCAGGGCGGGGAAGCTGACCGCCCGGGTCGAGGGCGCCCTCTGGTGGGACCGCCGCCGGGGCGCCGAGCAGCTGCCCGACATCCTGACCCGGCGCGAGCAGGGCCAGGCAGGCCGGTTCCGCGCGAACACCGTCAAGATCATGCAGGACGGGGTCGCGGAGAGCTTCACCGCCGGGATGATCGAGCCATACCTGGATTCCTGCGGCTGCCAGACCGGCAACCGGGGTCTGTCGCACGTGGAACCCGCCGCGCTGCGCGAGTATGTGACCCTGCTGGACGCACACGGCTTCCAGGTGCACCTGCACGCCATCGGCGACCGGGCGGTCCGGGAGTCGCTCGACGCGATCGAGACCGCGCGCGGCGCGAACGGCGGCAACGACAACCGGCACCACATCGCACACCTCCAGGTCATGCACCCAGACGACGTTCCGCGGTTCGCGGCGCTGGGCGTGACCGCGAACGTGCAGGCCCTCTGGGCCGCGCATGAGCCGCAGATGGACGGGCTAGCGATCCCGTTCATCGGGCCGGAACGCGCCGCACGGCAATACCTGTTCGGTGACCTGCTGCGCTCCGGTGCCCGCCTTGCGGCGGGCAGCGACTGGGCGGTGAGCAGCGCGAACCCGATGCGCGCCGCGCATGTCGCCGTGAACAGGGCGCTGCCGGGCGCGGCTGCTGAGCCGCTTCTCCCCGAGCAGCGGCTCAGCCTGGGCGAGGCGCTGGCCGCGTACACGGCCGGCTCGGCCTACGTCAATCACCTCGACGAGACCGGAGCCGTCGAGGCGGGGAAGCTGGCGGACCTGGTGGTGCTCGACCGCGATCCGTTCGGCGCGCCGCCCGGTGAGATCGCCAGCACCGCGGTCGCCTGCACCTACGTGGCCGGGGAACTCGTCTACGCAGCGCCGTAGTGACGGCACGGTGCACCCGACGCGGAAGGGATCATGCAAAGCCCGGGCGGCGCGAGTCAGCGGCTGGGCACTACCTCATAGCCGAGCGCGTTCGCTGTCTCGGCAACCGACGGCATGATCTCCTCGATCTGAGGGGCAAGGCTGCGCCACTTCTCCGCGCTCGGGCGCGACCAGGTGTTGACGACCGGCAGCCGGTCGGCAAATCTCGCCAGCGAACGCGGATCCAGGTGAGCCCATTCCGCGATCGAGTTGAGCACCTCGCCGGGGCGCTCGGACAGATCCTCGTACCTGATGCGCATCACCCGGTCACCCAGGCGGGCGGTATCTTGCATGGCCCTCTCGTTGTAAGAACGCCATTGGAAGGCGCATACCTCCATGAGGGAGCGCCCGTTCATGTCACGCCAGCCAGGCGGCCGGCCGAAGGCCCAGTTCGTGCCACGGAAGCCGGAGATCGTGAAGTCGGGCGGAACCGGGTAGAGGCGGAACCGGGGCTCGCTCCAGCCACGGTAGATCGAGGCTATGGTCGGCGCCGGATTGCGCACTATATAGATGAACCAGGCATCGGGGAACACGCCTTCCAGGAAGCGCAGCCGGAAACTGTTCTGGGGGTTCTTCTCGACGATACGGATCGACGCAGGCTTCGCTCCGGAGCCGCCGGCCGTCAGCAGCCTGTTGAGCCGGGCCCGGAGGATGAGCGGCAATCTCGACCTCACCGCGCTGGCCGCCTCGGCGTTTCCGACGTGGTCGAAGAATCTGCGAGCAAGCTGTGCGGCCGTCTCCGGCCCGAGGTCCTCGGCCGTGAGCTCCTCTGAGTCGTGCCGCTCAAGCGCGGGCGCCATCAGCTTCTCGATGACCTCCTGGCTCTCCCGGTACAGGCTCCAGAGGTCCGGATGAGTGGAAAGCGCCTGGAACAGCATGCTCGTGCCCGATCGCGGCGCGCCGAAGACAAGTATCGGCTCGCGTATCGGCCGCTCACGGTGGTCATGAGGTCCTTGATCGATCGTAGGAAGCATCGTGTTCCTTTCAAGGCCCCGTCTCGGCGGCTGTCGATTCATGACTGACGTCTGGCCGGAATGCCGACCGGAATGATGGCGGGCGAACGTAGAAGACGGCTATGGCAGCCGCAAGTGTGCTTGCCAGGGTGAACCCTAGCGCCATTCCCAGACTTCCCATCGAACGCATTGCTATGAGGCCGAACCCCAGCGTTCCGAGACAGGTTACGGCTTGCAGGACGAGAATGATCACGCCACTGTTCCTGCCGCGGCCGGCCGCCGTCCGGGCGCGGGTGGCGGCGATACAGAAGAACAGCACAGAGCGAGGAACTATAGCGACCATCAGCACCCTGAAGATCGAAGTCCCGGCGGCTTCGTATTGCGATCCAAATAGAGCCAGAACGTATGGCGCGATGGCTATCAGGCAGATAGACAGCAGCCCGAGAAGCACCCAGATGCGCCACACAAATATTGCGGTCGGCGGAGAGAACCGGCCCCGCGTCCGCGACATTTCGGACGTAAGCGTGTTACCCAGGTTGAGGATCATGACTTCTATTGCAGTTGCTATGCTGAAAGGCACGTAGAACGCCGCTGAGCGGGTTGGGCCAAGGATCGTGATCGTGAGCACCGGCAGCGGAAGCGTCCCGAGCAGCCAGAAAAGATATCCGGCAAAGTCATAGCGGACCCACGTTCCCTCTTTGGGCATGGAACTCGGGAAAGTCGCCGCCGCCTGCGGCACTGCGCGCGCGAACAGGTAGATATTAAGAGGGACAACAATAATAATGAGGGGTGTCACCCATGAGATCGCTATGAGGAAACTCAGGGGCCGCATCCCGATCACCACGAGCGCGGGCAGCAGAAGAAGCTTCAGTATGCCGAACGAGGCATTCTCAAAGGGCACTATGACCGAGCGGCGGACCGTGGCGAGCACGGCGTCTTCCAGGGTAAAGAGGCTCAGCAGCGGAACGGCTATGGCGAACAGGATCGCAAAGAACGGGAACGACAGAACGTAGTGGAACTGGCGGTCGACACGAGGTGCGATGAGCGCGAACCCGAGGCCGAGGATCAGGCTGGCGCAGATAACGCGAGCGTACGCCACGGCGAGCATCCGCCGCGCATCTGTTCTGGCTCGTGGCAGCAGCCCCGGCAGCGCCCGTGCGTAGTTGAGCTGAGCAATCGCGGATACGGTCAGCAAGGCGGAGAGCAGCGACGATCCCCGGCCAAGGTCTGAGCGCGACATCATGTGTGCCGCGATAAGCCAGTAGCCAAGCCCCGACAGGGTGGTGAGCACCGAGCTGCTGATGAAGGCAACCCCGCCGCGGGTCAGGGCGCGATGGGCCTCAAGGTGACCGTCAGGCACAGCCTCAGGACGAGATGCGAACCGGAGGGCGGCACGCGCCCGCCCGCTAGCCACCTGAAACCCCCCATTCCGTCCCTCGCAGACCTACTCAGACAGGAAAAATGCCACTAGCAGGCTACAGGCCCGGCAAGCGCCAGGCAAGCCGCTCAAGGGCCTTTCCGCTGTCTATCATGAGAGATCGCTCTAATCGGCGCCGGTGGCGGTTTGCGTGGCATTACGACCCGGTCCCAATACGGCGCCGGCGCCGTGCGGCAAAACAGCCGGGGGAGGCGGGTGCCGGCCTTCCTGTGCGCGGTTTCCGGGTCCAGCGCGGCGACGGCCGGCTCCTACAGCCTGCTCAAAACCGACTGAAGATGATCCGCCAGCCGGAGTGCCAATACAACTATCATGAACGTCGGATTAGCCTGGCCAGCCGTGACGAATACCGAGCTGCTTGCGATGAACAGGTTGCTCACCCCAAAAACAGCCAGATTCTCATTGACTACCCCGTCGTCAGCGCGCGCTGCCATGCGCGTAGTTCCCAGCTGGTGGAATCCGCCGCCGATACGGCTCCAGACGGCGCTTTCAGGGTCCTCGGACAGGTATTCCAGACAACCAAGCCCCGTCTGCCGAAGGTAGCTGTCCCAGACGCGGTGAGATCGCACGACACCGTCGACATCCTGCTGCGAGAACTGAAGATCGATGCTCAGCTTTGGCCTGCCGAGCACATCCGTGACACTTGTCAGCGTCACCCGGCTCTTACGATTTGGCGTTTGCTCGGCGTGATATTGGAGCGGATAGACGTTGTCCTTGCTGTAAACAAAAAACCCGGGAGCCCGGCGCCCGCGGGCCAGGAAGCGCTTTGTGCCGAAGCCGGCAGCGAACCGGAGCACGGAGGCCCAGTCGCGGGCGATGTTCTGCAGGTGGGCCGTTGTCGGCCCTTTCTCGGCTCCCCCGTACGGGGATCCAGGCACGGTCTCCCCGCTCAGCGACAAGCGCTGGGCGTCTGGCGCCAGCCGCCGGCCGGCCGGCGAGGTCAGCGCCAGGTACACAAACGAGAGGATGCCGCTCCTGTGCCGCGGGTCTGCCAGCTCGGGGTTTGCGAGCCAGGCAGCGGCGTTTGGCAGTTCCTCTTTGCGCTGGATCTCCGGGCTGACGGACATCCGGCGCCGGACGTACGTGCCGTCGACATCTCGCTCGTAGCCGAAGACGGTAGCCCGCGGTGACGTAAGGAATCGGATGTTTGCCACGACACCCTCGACGTGGCCCATGTACCACGAGCCGAGGTGACCAGAATGGTCGCCAAGCGGCATTCCATGCGGCCCGGGCGACGCCAGCAGCAGCCGTGTGGTCTCCAGGCCGCCCCCGGCGATCACGTACGCACGGCTCTCAACACGGATCCGCTTTCCGCTGAGCCCCCTGCCTTCAAGGTGATGCACGCGCGGCTGGCCAGGCGGGCAGGCTATCTGCGTGCACGTAAGGCCGGTGATCACGCTCACCCGCCTCGACGTCCGCAGGGCGCGCCCGTATTCCCGGCCGAAGTTTGTCGGGAGGGACCACCGCTCAAATGTCGAGGAACGCATGTCGCCATCGCGCAGCCCCGGCACTATCGAGCTGGGCAGGTGCCCCATCCCGGATACGTCAAACACGGCCCTGCCGCAGCGGAGCCAGTCGCACGCCCGCTGAAAGTACGGCAGCAGCTCGTCGTATGACACCGGCCACGAACTTGCGCTGACAAACGATCGCTGATCAAAATCGATGCGGTCCAGCGGAACGCATCGGCCGCCCCAGATCACGGAGGTCCCGCCCACCTGCCGGCGCACCGTGAGTGACATGGGGGCGTGCACATCCGGGTCCAGGTCGCCGGCCTCGGACAGATCCTGTGCAGACTGATCGAACTTCTCGTGGCCGCTCTCTACCAGGAGGACATCGAATCCCCTGGCGGCAAGCTCCAGCGCGGTCACGATACCCGCAGGACCTGCGCCGACGACGGCCACGTCGGAGCGCAGAACCGTATCATCGGCCAGCGCATCGACGGTGGTGATCACTGGTCACCGTTCCCAGCCGCGCTGCCCGCGGGACGCAGCTCGGAATCCACCAGCCTCATGAACGCGTCCAGCACCGGATCAGGACCGTTGTGCACGTCCGCCGCGGTTACCGCGCTGTCGATGCGCTCGGGCCGTATCGTGCTGAAAAGCACCACGCCTGAGGTGTTTTCGCGAAGCGCAGCCCGCAGCAGCAGTGCGGCGGTTGTCTCGGGCACGCCGCAATCGGCGCCGACCGCAGCATTCCACCGTTCGCGCCGCGCGCCGTCCTCCGATACGTACCGCACTATCCGGCCAAGGGCCTTTCCCAGCACCCCGAACGTGACGTGCCCGGTGCCACCAGAGTCGGCGTAGCGAACGCAGCGAAGGAAGACGTCGTCGTGCAGCTGCATCACCGGGATGGTGTGGCGGAACGAGTGAGCAACCGCGACCGCGGGCTCCGTCTCGCCCGCTATGCCCCACGAACGGATCGAGCCGGCGGTGCGAGCGCTGTCGAGGTAGGCGCAGACGTCCTCGCTTTGCACGCTGCCCGGTACCGGGTCATGCAGGAGAAGCAGATCGACGTAGTCGGTTCGGAGTGAGCGCAAGCTGCGGTGCAGGCTTCGTCTGGCGGCAGCCGCGTCGTACCCCTCGGCCGCATAGAGGACCGATCCCGCAGGCCCGGATCCCGGGCCGGCCGCGCTGGCCTTGGCTTGCTCCCTGAGGGCCGGCAAGAGCTCGAAGGTCCGCCGCACCGGACCTTGTATCCGCGCCAGCCCGCGCGCGGCCAGCGTAGGCCTGATGCCGAACTTGGTGGCAATGACGACGCTGTCCCTGCGCCGGTGCGCCCATGTGCCAAGTTCGTGTTCGGCCAGGCCGAGGCCGTACATCGGGGCCACGTCGAAGTGCCGCACGCCCGCATCGTAGGCAGCCGCCAGAATGCTGAGGCGCTGCGTGCTGCCCGGCAGGCGGAATATATTCGCGCAGCCAAAGCCGAGCGCCGAGGTCTCAATCTTGTCCGTGCCAAGCGCTACTGTACGCACAGCCATGGAGGTCCTGTTCCGCAGCACGTGGACGTTCCGGTCACTGTATGTAGGCGAAGCGCGCGGCCATGAGCACGCATGAGACCACTCCCAGCGCAACGCCGACTGCCGGGACCGCGTAATGCCATCCGCGTCCGTACCGCAGGCCCGTGAGGTTCGCTACTTCCCACGCACACAGCAATACCGCGCCTATGACCAGAGCGAAAATGCCCGGCAGGATGTGCGTTGCCAGCAGCGCCGGTATGTGGTCATGGCCGTTGACTGCAGCAAGAATGCCGGGCCGGCCACGCAGCGCCGGGAGCTTCGGCAGGATCGCGGCACGGGGACCGGACACGACGTGATGATGCATTATCTCTCCGATCCGATCACCGCGTCATAGACGAGCCTTGCCCCGATGGCAAAGGTTATGATGAGCACGCACAAGAAGGCGGCCGTCGGTATCCAGCCGTGGAAGAGCACCAGCGCCAGCCCGAGCACCATCTCCAGGGCCACGTTCGCCCCGAGCCCGTAAACCAGGCACTGCTCGAGGCTCAGCCGCACGTGCAGCCGGAGCGCCGGCATCATCGGCCCGAAGAGGGCTGTCATTGCGACGACGGGAAACCGCACCTGCCAGGGTGCTGACACGCCGATGACGAGGGCGCTGGCAAGCGGGAGCACAACAGCCGCAAGCCCCAAACCCAAACGCTGGCGCTGCTGGTCGCTGACCGCTGGACTGGATGTAATCATTGCTGAATCACGTTCCGGAGTGGATGACATACCGATAGACGCTCGTGTCGGCGTTCTTGTACATCAGTTTGAAGTGACCGGACTGGATAAGACGCCGCTCGATGGACGTTCCCCAGCCTGCCGCCACGCCGTAGTTCTGCTCGGCGAAGACCAGCTGGCTGCGGGTTACCACTAGATATCCGCCCCGCGAGTCGGCAAGGGCGGGAACAGAGCCGCCCCGAGGGAAGCCGAAGCCATATATATCGATGTAATACGCTGTATATGTGAACCGCCCGACGTCTTCGAATTCCCAGCTGACCTGCGGGTCGATCGCCATGATCTTGGCGCCAGGCGTGGCGTGGTTGTACAAGTAGGTCATGCCGGTGATCTCAGCCGGGAGCACCTGCTCGGACAGCTCGTTGCCCCAGCGGGCTACGAGGAACCCGAGCATCATGGCGGCGATAACCAGACCGGTGACCACGACCCTCGTTGCCCTGGCGGCCCGCGTCAGCGCAAACGCCATGAGGCAGAGCGCTCCCGGCAGCGTGAACAAGAAAGCGCGCAGGCCGGCCTCGCCTCCGTACGGCTGCCCTGTGATCACGACGAGCGGGGTCAGCGTGAGCACAAGCCCGCTGCGCCGGTCTATGTTCGCGTTGCGGGCCATGAAAAACCCGGCGATGGCAAGCAGCAGCACGACGCCGGCCATGGCCAGGCGCACATCGTCTACGTGGTGGTGGGCGGCGGTCCCGCCATGCAGCCGGAGGTCTTCGGAGACATTAGAGCCCACCCCGCCTATAGCGCCGAATATCGTGCTGAAGTGCCCTGACCAGTAAGAGATCGTGGCGTAGCACACCCATCCCAGCGTCAGCAGGAGCATGATGCCGGGCCATGCAACCAGCCTTGTCCTGCCGACGAAGGCGAGCACCGCCAGCGTGGCAACGGTAAAGAACGGCGACAGCTGGTGGCCGGTTACGATTGCGGCGCACAGCAGCAGGAGTACACCGAGCAGCGTGACGATGTCGCTGTAGGAAAAAGCCGGATGCGGGGATTGCGCTGCGGTCGGCGGTGGGGATTCCGCTGCCGATTCCCGCCTGCGCAGGCGCGCGAGAGCGGGCGGCAGGAGCACCTTGCGCTCGAGGCCAAAGGGCCCGATGACGATTGCCACGACGACCAGGTAAAGGAAGAAGGCGACAGACTGCGGTGAGTAATAATCCTGGCCCACCCAGTTTGCAATCGGGAACAGAAAGACGGCGAGCGCGGCCTTCTTCTCGTCGCGCAGTATCTGCTTTGCGATGAGATACAGCGGCGGCAGGCACATGAGGTTGATGAAGACAAGCCACCATCGAAGGAGAAGGATCGCGCTCGGCAGGCCTCCTGCGCGCGCCACGATCGCCACCCCGGTAAAAAACGACGGCCAGCTGAATCTGGCATCGAGCAGCGGCAGGACATGGCCGGTCTTCGCGATGTAGTCGGTAAAGCCGGCGGTCAGCCATGCCGACTCGAACCGCGGCTCGCTCTCGATGAGACCGGGCGCGCCGTCGAGCAGGACCACCAGTGCCGCGGCCGAGAGAGCGAACGGCAGACGCCATCGGCGGCTGCTCGTCCAGGTCATGATGAAGCTCGCCCCGAGGATGGCCAGGGCAAGGAAATAGTCGGCCGGCAGCGCCTGGATGAGCCCGTAGGGCCCGACCGCCGATTGCCGGGCAGTTGTCAGGCTGTAAATGCCCAGCGCCAGTGCCACAAGCGGCAGCACCAGCCCTGCCAGAGCGGTGAGAGTCCATCCCTCGGGACGCACACTGCTCTGCCGCGGGGCGGGGGAGACCGCTGCGTGCGCTTCAACGTCCTCGGGAGCCTCGCCCGCGCCTTGCTGAAGCGTTGTTGCCCCTTCGGAGTGCCGTCCCTTTGATCGATAAAGGCTCAACTGGGCTCCCGCATCATTGAGCCACCAGCAGTCGGGTCGTGATGGCTGGGCGCCAGCGAACTCGGGATCGCTGGCTCCGGGGCTGGCTGAAGGTGGTACCGACCGAGAAGATACATGATGCGGGTGACCTGATAGGCGGCCGTGGTGCTCAGGACAGCGGCCGTGATGAGCGCAGCACGGCTCGCCCCCCATTTGTCTCCGCGCAGGAACTGGCCAATGTTCGAGGCTATCCCGCTCGGGACGGTATGCGTCAGGTAGTTAGCCTCACGGCCGAGCGGATGACTCCCGGGACCGGTCACCGCGCGCAGGATCGCCTTGGAGCGGCCCTCCGCAACACAGCGCGAAAGCAGGTAGCCAACAGTCTGGCGGCTCCGCGGAACCCGGTGATAGATAATCGAGCTCGGCTCGTGCACGAACCGGAGCCGAGATCGCAGGCGCACGCGCAGGCAGAGTTCTGTCTCCTCACAGCCCGCAAGGCCCGCCGCCTGCCTGCCCAGGTTGGAGTTGAAGCCACCGAACTCCGTGAATACCTTCCTCCGGAATACCGCTGATCCTCCGTAGACGTTCCGTACCTCTGACTGGCTGGTCGGCATGCCGCGATAACTGCACCCGAGCGTCCACAGCAGTTCTTCCGGCATCCACCCCGGTCTTCGGCCCTCCCAGTTCGGCAGGGAGATCCCGCCGGCGCCGGCGACGGTGTCGTCGTACAGAACCTTGTACATGTTCTGTAGCCATGACTCGTCAGCAACGGCATCATCATCGAGAAAGGCGATGAGCGTGCCCGACGCATGGGCTATACCCAGGTTGCGGGCCTCAGACAGGCCGCTGGGCCGCGCAGTCGAGAGCCTGATCTCCGGGCCTTTGCGCTCATCCAGGCGCTGCCTTATCTCCGGCCTGCCGTCCACGACGACGATGACCTCCCGGGGCGCAAGCGTCTGGCGCTGCAGCGAGTCCAGGCACTCCAGCAGCCACGGCCATCTTTCGATGCGGTGTGTACACACGATTACCGAAACGTCACTCACTGATACGCCTCAGCTTTCAGTCCACGGGCAGCAGCGCGGAGACGCCGGGTCTGCCGCCACGTCGGCTGGGCGGCAGCGCGGATCCGCGCCGATGCCGATACGGCCGGGCCGTGAAAGCGGCGGAGCAGGGCAAGAGGAGTTGTTTGGTGATCCACCTCGACACGCCGGATGCGCAGCAGATCCTGCTCAGAATCGGCGAGGCCGCGGCCGACGATGCAGGCAGTGGTGAACCCGGCCCGCGCGACGATGTCACGGACCGTGCGGTTCGCGTACCCGAAGGGATAGCAGAAGCTCTCGGGCGCGAAGCCGCGCTCTACCAGGGCTTGACGTGACTGCCGGACATCGCCCTCTGCCGCGGCCGCCGGCCGGGAGTCAAGCTCGACATGCCGATGGCCATGGGAGCCGATCTCGACGCCCGACTCCTGGATCATGGCCAGGTCTTCCCACCCCATGATCGGGCGATGACGCTCGTTTTCGAAGGGAAGCCACCGCGCCCGGTCTCCGACGTAACCGGTCACCACGTAGACCGTGGCCCTGGCGCCGTTGGCGGTGAGGATCGGCAAGGCAGAATCGATGAAATCGGCGTAACCGTCGTCGAACGTCAGCACGACACACTTGTGTGCGTCGGTTTGGGCAGCCCACTCACTCAGGCCGATGAGCTTGTAGCCAGCGTCTTTGATGGCTGCCAGATGGTCAGCCAGCAGCGACGGGGATACCACCCAGCGCCGGAAGCGATCGTCGAGAGGGCGTCCCACGGCGTGATACATCAGAACCGGTACCAGCGTCACTGCGATCGTCTCTTGAGTCGCCGGGGAGGCAGGTTACGGACGGCGAGTGACCGTGCATATCCTGCGGCTGCGCACGAAACACCGAGGATCAGCGCCGCCAGTCGCCCGAACGCATCCCCTGAGCCTCGTCGGAGAACGGTCGCAAGCTCCCGGTATGCCGCGCGCCTGAGCGTGTGGACCACGTACTGCCGCTCAGAGCTGAGTGCAGCCGTCACTCCCGAGAGCTGCGCCACCTGTTCCTTCGAGCAGCCCTCGGCGTAGCACCGGCGCATGAAATAGCGCCATGTGCCGCGGGTGCGCGCAACATAGTGATGCACGACGGCCCGAGGCTCATAGATGATCCTGCCGTTCGGGGACTTCCCAAGCAGGCGGATGCTGAATTCCGTTTCCTCGCAGCCCTGCAGGCGGGTAGCCGAATTTTTGCCGACGGAGTAATCGAAAAGCCCGACCCTATCAAACGCCGACCTGCGGAAAGACATGTTGGCGCCGACGGGGTTGCGGATATCCGCCTTGGTCTTCGGCAGCCCCTCGTAGCTGCACCCGACGACCCAGAGAAAGGCGTCCGGGAACCAGCCAGGCTTGCCGACGGAGTCCCAGTCGGCAAGTACTTGCCCGCCCGCCCCGAGGACCGACTCATCCTCATAGGACGCCAGCAGCGTCTCGAGCCAGCCCGGCTCGGCCCGCGCGTCATCGTCCAGGAAGACAACGACATCTCCCGCCGCGTGCCGGACGCCGCTGTTGCGTGCCCCGGACAGGCCGCGCTCGAATTCGTTCGGTATCACTTCGAGGTCCGGGTACTCTGCTTCGAGGCGTTTCAGCAGCGCGGCGTTATAGTCACTCACAACGATTACTTGCCATGGAGCCACGGTCTGCTTGGCCAGGCTGTCCAGCGCAAGATTGATGAGGCGCCACCGTTCTTCGGTGTAGACGCACACAACAATCGAAGCCCTAAGACTCGTGTGGGTCGACTCATTGCCCACGATGGCCCCCGGATTTCCGGATGGCATGCCTCCTGCCGCTCGATCAGTCATTCACCGGTACTCGATCAGATTGCGCGCGTCACGAACTCGCCTGCTGCCCATTGCCGATCCTACTGAGCCCACGGAGAGCTGTACTGCTTCGCGGGCCCGCGGGCGTTCGCGGGCCCGCGGGCGCCGTCGTCCGAGGCCACGGGCTCTTGCTGCGGAATCAGCACCTGATCCGGTGCCAGCGCCGACTGCGCGCCTGAGGCGCGCTTTCGGTTCCGGCGAGACCTGGCGTACTCGTGCAGGATGGTCCGCAGCACACGGAGCCCATCACGGACCGCGTTGAGATTGCTGACGCCGTGTATTCTGGAATGCTCGAAACTGGGCACCTCCGTCACGGCCAGGCCGGCGTCGGCAACGCGAATGTTGATCAATGTCTCGATCTCGAAGCCATCTCCCCACAAAGGGGTGTCGCCCTCCGTTCGGGAGTGGGGGTCAAGGCCGAGAAGTGGGACCACGCGCCGCCAGAATACGTTGTATCCGTAGCACAGATCTGAGTAGTGCGTGCCGTAGAAAAAGTTCACCAGGCTGCTAAGAAGGTAGTTTCCCGCGCTCCGCAAGCGTGTGATGTCGGCGCTCCCGCCACCCCTGGCAAAACGGGTGCCTTTAGCGAAGTCGGCGCCATCCATTAAGGTATCAACAAAACTGGGAATCTCAGCTGGGTCGGCCGAGCCGTCTGCGTCAACCATCGCGATAATGTCGCCGGTTGCCGCCGCAAACCCGCAGGCCAGAGCATTGCCCTTACCCTTCCGCGTCTGCATGACAATGCGAACGTCGGGCCGGAGGTCCTGGGCGACCTTAACGGTATCGTCCAATGAGTAGCCATCAACGAGGATGACCTCATGGATTTCCGCGGGCAAGCGAGCAAAGACGTGTGGCAGGTTGCGCGCCTCGTTAAGGGCTGGTATGACAACGGAGATCTGTGGACGTGGATTGCTTGTATCTGATTTGGCTGTCATCTCGCTCCCGCTCCCCTGGTCCCCCTCGCGATTCCAGACAAAAAATCAGACTGGCTGACGCCCGCTGGCTCGGCACGGCCAACGCCGGCCAGCGTGCACTTGACCCGAACGTTAACGATCCGTTAACACTCCTTGCAATGCCGGAACGAAGCTTAAATCTACTGATTTAGTAGGAAGAAGCTCCCGTAAAGCCTTCCCCGGACCTTCGGAACACTAGCACCAAGATGTACCACCAAGGCCGACCGTTTCGTAATTTAACGTGCGCCTAGCGGAGGATCAACCTGCTGGTGATGTTCAGGTAGATCTTGATCTTGCCGCAGGGCCGTCGCCCGCCGCTCATGATACGGTTTTGCCTGGTGCGACCCGGTATCCGCCAGCCGCACATGGCGGGCTTTTTCCCGCCCGGCTGTACGCAGGGGTTGTCGAGGCGATCGGTCCATGCGGACCGACAGTGTCGCCGACTCACGGCCCGCACGTTACACCGGGGGCCGGAGCATTGCTACATTGCTAGCGTTTTTCCGATGACCATTGTGGCCACCGTCGGCCATGGATGGCCCGGTCTCCGTCGCCACGGGTAGGCAATGGCGCCGCCCGGTTCCCGCACCGGGCCGCCATTGGCGCGCCCACAGGGGCGCCGCGGAGCCGGGGTGCCGCGGGCGCCCGCAGTGCGACGCCAGCGCCGAGCAGACTAGAGGGGGAGAAGGGGTGCAGGTCTCTCTCACGAGACCCGAGGAACTGGGCGGCTCCGAGATAGCCACCTGGCAAGCGATGCAGCGCACCACCCCGGCACTGAGCAGCCCGTACCTGTGCCCGGAATTCGCCGTCGCGGTCAGCCGGCTCCGGCCTGACGTCCGTGTCGCCGTCCTCAGCGATGGCTCTTCCATCGCGGGCTTTTTCCCGTTCGAGAGGCGGCGGCTCGGTGCTGGCATCCCGCTCTGCAGCTGGCCTGCCGCGCCGTGCGGCCTGATCCACGCTCCAGGATTTGAGTGGGATGCGAGGGATCTGCTGAGAAAATGCCGCCTGTCCGCCTGGCAGTTTGACCTGCTGGTGGCCGGGCAGCGGCCCTTCGTGGCGTACCAAGCCTCTACGGAGTCCTCTTTCGTGATGGACCTGACGGAGGGGTTTGCCACGTACCAAGCAAAGCTTCAGGCGAAGTCGCCACGGTTCTGCAAGGAACTCGCCCGCAAGAGGCGCAAGCTCGAGCGGGACGCTGGCGCGCTCAGCTTCGTGGCCGATTCACGCGAGACCAAACTGATGCGAACGCTTATGGGATGGAAGTCGGACCAATACCGCCGGACGGACAACCTCGACTATTTTGATCGTCCTTGGGTCGTCGAGCTCCTCGATACCCTCCTGGCCATCCACACCGACCACTTCGGCGGCATTCTCTGCGCGACGTACGCGGGCGACCAGCCCGTGGCAGTGCAATTTGGCCTGCGGTCCCGCTCCGTGGCCGGAGGCTGGTTCACCGCATACGACGCGCGCTTTGCCAGGTACTCGCCGGGCATGATCCTTGCGATGCAGCTGGCGGAGGCACTCTGCGAGGCCGGGGTGGGCACCCTTGACATCGGCAAGGGGGCGTCTAGCTACAAGGAAACCCTCCAGAGTCACCACAGCCTGGTCGCCGAAGGCATCGTCACCGGGCGGTCAGCGCTGGCCGCCGCGCACCGCGCCCACCGGGCCTCTGCGCGCTGGGCGGGCCGGGTTGTCTATCAGCATCCGCGCCTGTACCACGGCACCCGCCGGATTCGCGCCGCCATGCGATGAGCCTGGCATCGTTCATGCCTGGGTGCTGGTACGTACCTGCCCCGGCTGGAGCGACAACCGCTTTCCTCCCACAAGGGCGGTCGTAGCACTGTCGGTGGTGTTGACGGCGATCGTGCCGCCGGAACCTCTCGCCACCAGCACGCCGAAGGGCTGCCCCCGGACGATGCTTACCTGATGAGCAAGCACCGCGAGGACTCCCGGAAGGATCTGCGCGAGCGTGGTGGGCTCGCCGCTCAGCGCGGACCCGGAGGAGGTCCACAAGGCCTCGTTGGGAACGCCTTCTCCCTGCTGTGGCGCCCACTGCAACCCGACCCGGGCTCCGCTGCTCGCCATCTGCACCAGGGTGGCAACGCGGGCAGCGGCGGCCGGGCCTGCCGGCCAGGCGCTGGTGGGCTGGATAAAGGACTCCATCCACCAGATCGGGAGCGAGGTCTGCCTGCGGAGCCACGCATCCATAACGGCGTACTTCTCCGTCGCAGCCAGCGGGGTGGTGATCGGCCCGGTGACAGGGAAATCTCGTCCATCGACGGCGATGAACTGGGCACCCGCCTTGTTGGCAAGCCAGTAGCGGATGGCATCAAGCGTCCGCTGATCCAGGTAGCCCCATGGCCCGTGCGGTGTTGACGGGAGGTAGCCGGGACCTGGCGTTGCGAGCGGCGCCGTCACCGCGTAGGGACCCCCGATGAGCGCATCGGGCCGGACGCGCTTGATCGCCCGGTACACATCGTTGTACATAGCCGTGTAGCCACGTATGGCCCAGTTCTGGGTCGCCGAGTTCCAGAACCCCTTGAATTCGTTCCACACAACGAAGTACTGCACCTGCGGAAGCGCTGCAGCGATCTTGGCGGCCAGGGTGGCGAAAGCACGATAATGGCTTGGTGTCGGGGCCGCATCCGGGCCGCCGCCGC
>Ga0335075_10004944_pt1 | contig 20770 bp, 19 predicted proteins | sample Lox_Sample_24_FD_206723 | JGI IMG/M metagenome (GOLD analysis project Ga0335075, IMG submission 206723) | Soil microbial communities from Loxahatchee National Wildlife Refuge, Florida, United States - Lox_Sample_2.4 | ecosystem: Environmental > Terrestrial > Soil > Wetlands | place: USA...
TGGGTGCGCTCGTTCCAATCCGGACGCCTGTCCGCCTACCTGCTGTACATGCTCGTCGCACTGATACTCGCCCTGTCCCTCGTCCCCATATTGAGCTGATGTTCCAACAGATACTGCTTGCCTGGGATGGCTCGGACGTCGCGCTCCGCGCGTTCGACTTCGCCATCGACCTGACCCGCCGCTACGACGCCGACCTGGTCGCGGTGTCCGTGGCCTACTCACCCGCCCATGCGGAGACCGATGCCGACCGAGAGGAGTCCTCCGACGCCGCACACCGCTATTTGACGAACACCTTCGGCGAGGTCGCCGACCGCGCGGAGCGCGCAGGCGTGTCGGTCCGGCACGAGATCATCGAGGGCGACACGCCCACCCGCGCGCTCGTGGACTACGCGCACGAGCGCGGCTTCGACCTGATCGTCTGCGGACACCACCACAGCCGCCGCGCCGGCAGGCTGCTGTTGCGCGGCGTCACCGACGAGATGATGCAGGCGACCGACATCCCGCTGCTCGTGATCAGTGAGGAGCAGCGATGAGCCGCCGCGACGCCGCCGCCGTCGGTCCGGCGCCCCTCGAGCGCCGATGCCGCGATGCCGGGGTTTGACCGGCGGGAGCTCGCAGCGATCTTCGCGGGCGGCGCCGTCGGCGCGGTGCTCAGGGTGTGGCTCGGCCGCCATTTCGCGTCGGCCGAGGGCAGCTGGCCGTGGGCGACGTTCGCGATCAACGTGAGCGGCTCGTTCGCGCTCGCCTACTTCGCCACCCGCCTGCAGGAACGCCTGCCGCAGTCCACCTACCGCCGGCCGCTGCTCGGCACCGGCTTCTGCGGCGCCTACACGACGTTCTCGACGATGCAGGTCGAGATCCTCAAGCTCGTCGAAACGCACCGATATGGCCTCGCGGCCGGCTATGCCTGCGCCAGCATCTCCGCCGGCTACGCGGCGATCTTCCTCGCCACGGCGATCGTGCGCCGCACGAGGGTGATCGCGTGAGCGACTGGGTGTGGGTGGCGGTCGCCGCCGTCGGCGGGATCGGCGCGATCGGCCGGTTCCTCCTGGACTCCGTGATCGCCGAGCACGCCGGACGGGACTTCCCCTACGGCACCTTCACGATCAACGTCAGCGGCGCGCTGGTCCTCGGTCTGCTGACGGGGCTGGCGGTGGAGGGGAGCCTGCTGGTGATCGCCGGCACCGCCACGATCGGCTCTTACACCACCTTCTCCACGTGGATGCTCGAGACGCACCGCCTCGCCGAGGACACGGAGGTCCCGCGCGCGCTCGTCAACGCGACCGCCAGCCTCCTCGCGGGCTTCGGCGCCGCGCTCGTGGGCCACGCGATCGGGGCTCACGCATGAACACCCGGCTCCAGGGCGCAGGCGAGGACTGCCTGAAGCTCACCACCTACTTCGGGGAGCGCGACCGCACCCCGGACGGGCTGCTCGGCGACGAGCTGCTGGACGTCTACGGCGGCCACCGCCTGCAGACCAGCGTCCTGCTGCGCGGCGCCGAAGGCTTCGGGCGCCTGCACCACCGGCACACCGATCGGCTGCTGTCGCTCTCGGAAGACCTGCCGGTGGTCTCGATCGCGGTCGACAGGCGCGAGCGCATCGAGGCGATGCTCGAGCCGGTCCTGCAGATCAAGCGCAAGGGGCTGATCACGCTCGAGCGGGCGCGGCTGCTGAGCGGCGAGATCGGGCCGGCGCGGCTGCCCGAGGAGCTGGGAGAGGCGACCAAGATCACCGTCTACGTAGGCCGCCAGGAGCGCGTGTACCGGATGACGGCGTTCGCGGCCGTCACCGACCTGCTCTACCGGCGCGGCGTGTCCGGCGCGAGCGTGCTGCTCGGGGTCGATGGCACCAGCCGCGGACGCAGGGCGCGCGCCCGCTTCTTCGCCCGCAACGCCGACGTCCCGGTGATGATCGTCGCGGTCGGCTCCGGCGAGAGGATCGCCCAGGTCCTGCCAGAGCTGGGAGGGCTTCTGCACGAGCCGCTGATCACGCTCGAGCGGGTGCGCGTCTGCAAGCGAGACGGCGAGCTGCTGGCGATTCCGCACGAGCTGCCCGGAACCGACGAGCACGGGCTTGCGATGTGGCAGAAGCTGATGGTCTACACCTCGCACGCCGCCACGCACGAGGGCCGCCCGCTGCACCATGCGATCGTCCGCCGCCTGCGGGAATCGGGCGCTGCCGGCGCCACGACGCTGCGCGGCATCTGGGGCTTTCACGGCGACCACGCCCCGCACGGGGACAGCTTCTTCCAGATCCGCCGGCACGTGCCCGTGCTCACGATCGCCATCGACACGCCCGAGCGCACCGCCAAGTCGTTCGAGATCATCGACGAGCTGACCGCCGAGCACGGTCTCGTCACCAGCGAGATGGTGCCTGCCATGACGGCGATCGGCGAGGGCGAGCGGCGCGGGGGGCTGCGCCTGGCCGCCCACGACTTCTAGCGCGTCTCTTCTCGCCCGTGGCGTCTCTTCCTGCCCGTGGCGTCCCTGCCGTGAAGCTCGTCGTGCGGGGTGTCCGTGAGGCTCGAATGTGTTGTTGTACCCGCGGAGAACTCCGATCCTGGCTTGAATGGAGGTGAGCGCTGTCATGTCGGCGTGGGCAGTCCTGCAGCACGTTCCCTTCGAGGGGCCCGGGCTGATCGCGGCGCAGGCGCGCGCTCGCGGGCTCTCGCTCGATCGCCGGCACCTCTACCGCGACGAGCCTGTCCCGCGCCTCGAGCAGCTCGCCGGGCTCGTCGTGCTCGGCGGGCCGATGGGCGTCGGCGATGTCGAGGCATATCCGCATCTCGGCGACGAGATCGACCTTCTCGCCAGGGCCGTGGCCGCCGACGTGCCGGTCCTGGGGGTGTGTCTCGGCGCGCAGCTGCTCGCCCACGCGCTGGGCGCCGAGGTGTTCCCCGCGCCGGCGCCGGAGGTGGGCCTGGGAAGTGTCACGCTGACCCCAGCCGGCGAGCGCGACGTCGTTCTGGGGGGAGCGGGACGCCGGCTTCCTGTCCTTCACTGGCACGGCGACACCTTCGCGCTTCCTGACGGCGCCGAGCTGCTCGCCAGCAGCGACCGGTGTGTGAACCAGGCGTTCCGCGTGGGCTGCGCGTACGGGTTGCAGTTCCATGTCGAGCTGGATCCCGGGCTGGCAAAGACGATGCAACCCCACCTGCCCGCAGGCGTCGTGCTGTCGGCGCATGGGGTGGCGAGCGTCGAGAGAGCCGGAAGCCCGCTCCTCGGACGCTTCTTCGACGCCGCAGGACGCGCGCGCCGAGCATCGGCGGGGTGAGAGCCGCGAGCCGGCGATCCCGAGCGCTCAGAGATCGCTTACCTTTTAGAGGTCGCTTAACGAGCTGCATCTACTCTGCGGCCGATGAACGGCGAGACCATCGCGCCGCCGCCGCGGGCCGGAGTCGACTGGCGCCGCGCCGAGTTCGTCCTCACGCTGCTCGCGTTCGTAGGCTTCCTCACGCTGCCGATCCGCATCACGACGATCTACGGCGGCCTGCCCGCGCATCCGCTGTTCGTGCACGTGCCGGTGATCCTGATCCCCACAACGGTCGTCGCAGCGGTCGTGTTCGTGCTCAAGCGGGAGTGGCTCTCGCGCTACGGGATCGCGCTGGCCGTGGTGTCGATCGTCGCGATGAGCGCGATCTTCCTCACCATGCAGGCGGGTGCCGCGCTGCGAGGCGAGCTGGACCTGCAGGGCCACGCTGCGACGCTGATCTCCGAACACTCACAAGCTGCGCACATCCTCGCGATCGTCTACGTCGTCTTCACGGCGACGCTGATCGTGACGTTCGCCTCTCAGCGGATCTCCGGCGGGATGCCGACCGGGCTCGGCATCCTCGACGAGCTGCTGTCCCCGAGGTGGGTGCTCGCAGGGCTGCGCGTAGCGCTCGTCCTGCTCTCGATCGGCGCCGGCTACATGTGCTTCAGGACCGGCGACCTGGGCGCAAAAGCGGTGTGGGAAGGACGAATACAGGCCGCCCACGCCGCTGGCCCCACGCAGCGAGCCTCGCGCGAAGCTGATTAGCTCCCGACGTGCTCGGTTTGCCCGCCGGCGTGACCGCCTGCCTGTTCGACCTCGACGGCGTGCTCACGCAGACGGCCAAGGTCCACGCTGCCGCGTGGAAGCAAATGTTCGACGACTACCTGCAACAGCGCGCAGCGCGCACGGGCGAGACGTTCGTGCCGTTCGACCCGGTGAGCGACTACGACGAGCACGTGGACGGCAGGCCCCGCTACGAGGGCGTGCGCGCGTTCCTGGCCTCGCGCGGGATCGAGCTGCCCGAGGGCGAGCGCGACGACCCGCCGGGCGCGCAGACGATCCGGGGACTGGGCGAGCGCAAGAACGAGATCGTGCTCGGGCTGATCCGCGAGCAGGGGGTGGAGCCCTACGAGGGCTCCGTGCGATACGTCCGCGCCGCGCGCGAGGCGGGCCTGGCGCGCGCGGTCGTGTCCTCGAGCGCGAACTGCCGCGCGGTGCTGCGCGCCGCGGGCATCGAGGACCTGTTCGATGAGGTCGTCGACGGCGTCGTGGCGCAGCGCGAGCACCTGCGCGGCAAGCCCGCTCCCGACACGTTCCTCGCGGCCGCGCGAGCGCTCGGCGTGCAGGCCGGCCGGGCGGCGGTGTTCGAGGACGCGCTCGCGGGCGTGGAGGCGGGCCGGGCGGGGCGCTTCGGCTGTGTGGTGGGGGTCGATCGCGTGGGACAGGCGCAGGCACTCGCCGCCCACGGCGCCGACGTGGTGGTGGGCGACCTCTCAGAGCTGCTCGAGGCCACATGATCAAGCACCTCGCCTTCGCGGTGGAGCCGTGGCTCGTGCGCGAGACCGGTCTGGACATCGACAAACTCGCCCAGACGGAGTCGGTGTTCGCGCTCGCCAACGGCCACATCGGCCTGCGCGGCAACCTCGACGAGGGCGAGCCCGCGGGCCTGCCCGGCACGTATCTGGCGGGCTTTCACGAGCTGCGGCCGCTGCCGTACGCCGAGCCCGCCTACGGCGACCCGGAGGCCGGGCAGACGATCATCAACGTCACCGACGGCAAGATCATCCGGCTGCTCGTGGAGGACGAGCCGCTGGACATCCGCTACGGCGAGCTGCGCAGCCACGAACGCGTCCTCGACCTGCGCGCCGGGGTGCTGCACCGCAGCCTCGAGTGGGCGTCGCCGACCGGGCGCGCCGTGCGGATCGCCTCCACGCGCCTGGTGTCGTTCACGCAGCGGGCGGTCGCGGCGATCCTCTACGAGGTGCAGGCCGTGGACGCCGGCACCCCCGTGGTCGTGCAGTCCGAGCTGGTGGCCAACGCGCCGCCGCCGCAGGGCCAGGATCGCGATCCCCGCGCCGCCGCGGCACTGGAATCGCCGTTGCGCTCCGAGTTCTCGGGTGCCCACGACAGCCGCGTGATGCTGGCGCACTCCACGCGCGCCAGCGGCCTGACGATGGCCGCGGCGATCGACCACGTGGTCGACGGGCCCGCGCGCACGGCCACGAGCGCGGAGAGCTTCGAAGACGTCGCCCGCCTGATCGTGAGCGCGGACCTGGCGCCGGGGGAGCCGCTGCGCCTGGTCAAGTTCCTGGCGTACGGGTGGTCGTCGGAACGCTCGCCCGCCGCGATCGTCGACCAGGTCTCCGCGGCGCTGGCCGAGGCGCGACACCACGGCTGGGAGGGTCTGCTGGCCGAGCAGCGCGAGTACCTCGACGACTTCTGGTCGCGCGCGGACGTCGAGATCGAGGGCGACGCCGAGCTGCAGCAGGCGATTCGCTTCGACCTCTTCCACACGCTCCAGGCCGGCGCCAGGGCCGAGCAGCGGGCGATCGCCGCCAAGGGGCTCACCGGCCCCGGATACGACGGGCACGCGTTCTGGGACACGGAGACGTTCGTGCTGCCGCTGCTCACCTACACCGTTCCCGACGCGGCACGCGATGCGCTGCGCTGGCGCCACCTGACGCTCGCGCTCGCGCGCGAGCGCGCCCGCTCGCTCGGCCTGCGGGGCGCCGCGTTCCCCTGGCGGACGATCCGCGGCCAGGAGTGCTCGGGCTACTGGCCCGCGGGGACCGCCGCGTTCCACGTCAACGCCGACATCGCGGACGCAGTCGCCCGCTACCAGGCCGCCTGCGACGAGGACGAGGCGTTCGCGAGCGGCCCCGGCATGGACCTGCTGGTCGAGACGGCGCGACTGTGGCGCTCGCTGGGCCATCACGACGCCGCCGGGCGCTTTCGCATCGACGGCGTGACCGGCCCCGACGAGTACAGCGCCGTGGCGGACAACAACGTCTACACCAACCTGATGGCCGAGCGCAACCTGCGCATGGCCGTCGAGGCCGCGCAGCGCTTCCCCGAGCGGGCCGCCGAGCTGGGCGTGGACGACGAGGAGACGGCAGCCTGGCGCGACGCCGCCGACGCGATGCTCGTCCCCTACGACGAGGAGCGGGGCGTCCACTCCCAGGCGGAGGCGTTCACCGAGCACGCGCCGTGGGACTTCGACGCGATGACCCCCGACCTGTACCCGCTGATGCTGCACTTCCCGTACTTCGACCTGTACCGCAAGCAGGTCGTCAAGCAGGCGGACCTCGTGCTCGCGCTGCACCTGCGCGGCGACGCCTTCACGGCGGCGCAGAAGGCCCGCGACTTCGCCTACTACGAGCGGCTGACCGTTCGCGACTCCTCGCTGTCCGCGTGCACGCAGGCGGTGATCGCCGCGGAGGTCGGCCACCTCGAGCTGGCCTACGACTACCTATGCGAGGCCGCGCTGATCGACCTCGACGACATCCAGCACAACACGCGCGACGGGCTGCACATCGCCTCGCTTGCGGGCACGTGGCTCGGCGTGGTGGCCGGCCTGGGGGGGATGCGCGACCACGGCGGCGTGCTCAGCTTCGCGCCGCGGCTGCCGCAGGCGCTCGCGCGCGTCGCGTTCCGCGTGTGCTTCCGCGGGCGGCGGCTGCTCGTGGAGGTCGAGCCCGCGCAGGCGACCTACACGCTGCTGAAAGGCTCCGGCCTGACGATCGTGCACCATGGCAGGAAGGCGAACCTCGACCCGCGGCGGGCGTCCACGCGCAAAATCCCGCCGCCGCCCGCGCGCGAGCCCCCGAGCCAGCCGGCGGGCAGGGCGCCGCAGAAGCGCAACCCGCGCCGCTCGGGCGGGACCTCGCCAGCCGTCGGATGAGCGCCCACTCGCGCGCCAGCGGAGCGCGCAGGCGCCGGAGGGCATCTCCAGGGCGGAGGTGTGCCACGATGCGCGCGTGGGTTTCGACCAGTACCATGAGCCGCCGGACGAGCTGCCGAGCGAGACGCGCACTTTCGCTCGCCTTTGCGCCTCGCTCACGGAGGAGGCGGAAGCGATCGGCTGGTACGAGCAGCGGCTGGCGATCGAGTCCGACCGCGAGGCCCGCGCCGTGATGCGAGACGCGCTCGGCGAGGAGTTCAAGCACTTCAGCATGGACCTCGAGTTCCTCCTGCGCCGCAGTCCCCTGTGGCGCCAGATCGCCCAGGGGATCCTCTTCCGGGAAGGCGACATCGTCGAGCACGGCGAGGAGTCCGAGGAGCAGGCCGTCGAGGGCGCCGCCGCCGAGGGCGCGGCCGTGAGCGGCAGCGCCTCGCTCGGCATCGGCAGCCTCAAAGGAGCGACGCCGTGAGCCACCTGCTGCGCGGACACGCCCCGATCACCGAGGAGGGCTGGAGCCTGCTCGACGCGGAGGCGCGCGAGCGCCTGACCCCGGCGCTGGCCGCGCGGCGGCTGGTCGACTTCTCCGGACCGCACGGCTGGAAGCACTCGGCGGCCAACCTTGGGCGCGTCCGCGAGCTTGCGGGGACGCCGGTCGAGGGGGTCCTCGCCGCGCGCCGCAGGGTGCTCGAGCTGGTGGAGGCCCGCGCCCCGTTCTCGCTCTCGCGCGCCGAGCTGCGCGACGCCGACCGCGGCGCCGGGGACGTCGATCTGGAGGCCCTCGACGCGGCCGCGCGGCGCATCGCCACCGCGGAGAACCGCGCCGTGTTCCACGGCTGGCGGGAGGCGGGGATCGACGGCGTGGCCGACGCCTCCGCGCACGAGGCGATCGCGCTCGGCGAGGACTGCCAGCGCTATCCTCGCCACGTCGCCGGGGCGGTGGCGATGCTGCTCGACGTCGGGGTCGGCGGGCCCTACGGCCTGGCGCTCGGGCCGGACGTGTACACGCGGGTGCTGCAGACCGCCGAGCACGGCGGCTATCCGTTGTTGAACCACCTGCGCGAGATCGTCGAGGGACCGCTCGTGTGGGCGCCCGGCGTGCAGGGCGCGGTCGTCCTCAGCCAGCGCGGCGGAGACTTCGCGCTCGAGGTCGGCGAGGACCTGTCGCTTGGCTACGCAAGCCACGACGCCGACACGGTCCAGCTGTACATCGAGGAGAGCTTCACCTTCCAGGTGCTCACCCCCGAGGCCGCGGTCGCGCTGTCGCTGTGAACGCGTGAGCGGCGGGCGTTTCGCGCGCGCCCGACGCGGGTAGCCGTGGCGGTAGACGTGAGACGCAATCCGATCCGCTCCGAGACGGACGCATTCGGCGTGACCGTCGCCACGGTCGCGCTGGCGGCGCTCTCGCTGCTGCTCGGCTGGCTGCTCGCGCCGCTCGTCGGCGTGATCGTGTTCGTGGTCGTCGGCCTGCTCGCGCTCGGCGCGTACCTGCGCACGCCCGAACCCGACAGGCGTATGCCCCTGCGCGAAGCGGCAAGCGAACACGACCGCCGTCACGCCGCGGGGCGCGACGGCCGCGGGCGCCACGTGCTGGTGGTCGCCAACGAGCCGCTGGAAGGAGAGGAGCTGCGCGAGCGGATCGTCGGGCGCAACGGCGCGAGCGTGGAGCTGGACGTGCTCGCGCCGGTGCTCACCTCGCGCACGCATCTCGCGGTCACCGACATAGACGCGGAGCTGGACCGCGCGCGCGAGCGTCTCGAGCGCTCGCTCGCGTGGGCGCGCTCGCACGGCCTGAACGCGCGCGGCGAGATCGGCGACCCGGACCCGGCGACCGCGATCGAGGACGAGCTGCGGGCGTTCGGGGCCGACGAGGTGATCGTGGTGACCTGCGAGGAGGAGCCCGGCGATCGCCAGGAACAGGCCGAGCTGGAGCGCCTGTGCGACGAGCTGGACGTCCCCGTGGTGCACGTCGCCATCGGCGGCTGACGCCCTCGCAGGCGCCTGCCGGGGCTCCCGTCGGGGCGCTGCTCAGAAGGAGGAGATCCCGACCGTCTGCGCGATCTCGTCGATCATCGCAAGCGCCAGCTCGTCGTCTTCGAGGTCAAACGCGATCGCGGCCTCGCGCGCAAGCGCGTCGCGCGTCGGCGGGACGTTCTCGATCAGCGACCGGCGCAGGGTGGCGAGCGCCGCCTGCGTCGATCCTTCGAGCCGTCTTATGCGGATGCTCATGCTGTGCACGTCTGTGGGCTCGATCGCTTCCATGTTCCTCTCCTGTCACTGCATCGCCACCGTCCCTGTTCCACCGTCCCCGTAAGAGAACCTTTGCGCAGTCACCGGACGTGACGCGGCGTGGAACGCCGCAAACTGCGAGGAGTTTGCCCGGCGGCTCCTCCGGCGGCGAGGGCGAGGAGGATCGCGGCTTGCGGGCGGTGAAGGCGAAAAAAGGGCCGCGCCCGTGGGGCACGGCCCCTAGAGGGAGGAGGAGAGAGATGCTGCGTGTGAAAGCGTAGCTCGGTTCACGGACGTGTGCGTCCGCAGCGAGCGCCTTGGGCGTGCGAAGTCGCAACCTGCGTGGAAGTTCTTCCCGGCGATCGCGGGAAGGTTGCTCGTCGCCGGGCGTCTTTGCTGCCTGAGGGGCAGGGCAACACCGATCCCAAGATAGCGAGGTATTTCCATGAGACGCCCAAACATCATTCTCGCGTGCGCCGTGGCCGGCGCAGCCGCCCTGCCGGCGGCGGCAAGCGCGCAGGGAGGCGTTGCGGTCGCACACGCGAGCCGCGCCGCCAGCGTCGATCTGCGCCACACGAGCGTGGGCACGATCCTCACGACGGCCTCTGGCGTCGTGCTGTACGAGTTCACCAGGGACCACGCCGGCCAGGACAGCTGCGTGAAGATCAGCGGCTGCTCGTCGGCGTGGCCGGCGCTTCAGACGAGCGGCACGCCGACGGCGGGAGCGGGCGTGCGCTCGTCGCTGCTGTCGTCCATTCGCCTGCCGAGCGGGGCCAGGCAGGTCACCTACGCCGGCCACCCGTTGTACCTGTTCAGCGACGACAGCACTCCCGGGTCGACGTCGTATGTGGGAGTGGTGGAGTTCGGCGGCGCGTGGGACGCGCTCAACGCGTCCGGCGGCGCGGTGAGGTGAGCAGCGCCAGGCAGTCGTGCTGCGCCGTCAGGTGATCGTCGGTGTGGGGGTCAAGCAACGGCCCCCGCACGCCGATGCTGAGAGCGTGTCATCGCCCACGAGGGACAGCCGCGAGAGCGACGAGGTGATCGCGAGCGCCGACAGCGCGGCTGCTGCCGCGCTGCGCGAGCTTCCGGAGGCGCTGATCGTGGTCTTCGACAGGGAGCTTCGCTTCGTGCTCACCGCCGGTCACGCGCTCGAGCGCGTCGGCCACACGCGTGCCTGCCGCGAGGGCGAGCCGCTGCGCAGCAGCTTTCCGGCGCCCCTGTGGAGGTCGCTGGAGCCGCTGTTCCGCTCGGCGCTCCAGGGCGAGACGCGCTCGCGCGAGATCTGGACGCCCGAGCAGCGCCACTGCCTGATGGTGGACGTCGGCCCGTTGCGCCTGGAGGGCGCGCGGGCGGCGAGCGACGGGGCGCAGCCGGGAGCAGATGCAGACGCTGCGGGCGCACGGCAGGACGGCGCGGGCGCGGGCGCGGGCGCCGGGAACGATGCCGTGGCGGGCGGCGTGGCGGTGGTGCTGGACATCACCGCACGCCGGCACGCGGACCTGCTGGCGCCGCGCTCGGGGGGCGGCGGCTTCGAGGAGGTCTTCGAGCGCGCGCCGATCGGCACGGCGCTGCTCGACGGCGACGGTCGCTGGCTGCTGGTCAACCGCGCCCTGTGCGAGATCACCGGCTACACCGCGGAGGAGCTGATCGGCAAGCGCTTCGACGGGATCGTGCACCAGGGCGACGTCGAGAACGACCGCGAGCAGCGCCGGCGCCTGCTCGACGGCGAGATTCCCGCCTACCAGGTGGAGAAGCGCTACTTCGACGCCGCGGGCGAGACGGTGTCGGCGATCCTGTCCGTTTCGCTCGTGCGCGACCACGCCGGCGCGCCGCTGCACTACATCGCCCAGCTGCAGGACATCTCCGAGCGCAAGCGCCTGGAGGAGCACCTGCGCCACCTCGCCGACCACGACCCGCTGACGGGGCTGCGCAACCGCAGGCTGTTCGAGCACGACCTCAAGCTCCAGGTCGCGCGCTCGCAGCGCTACGCCGAGTGCGCCGGCCTGATGGTGATCGACCTGGACGACTTCAAGAGCGTCAACGACCGCCACGGCCACAGGGTCGGCGACGAAACGCTGAAGGCGGTCGCCCGCGCGCTGTCGCGCAGGCTCAGGGAAACGGACCTGGTGGCGCGCCTGGGCGGAGACGAGTTCGCGGTTCTGCTGCCGCACATCGACGCCGACGGGCTGGCGGTGGTCGCCGAGGGGCTCGAGCGCGTGATACCCAGCTGCGCGATCGACGTCGGAGACAGCGTGCTGCACCCGTCTGCGAGCGTCGGCTTCGCGATCGTGGACGAGGGCGCCTCCAGCGCGGAGCAGGTGCTGGTGCAGGCGGACATGGCGATGTACGCGAGCAAGCGCGCCAAGTCCCGCGCGCAGACCTGAGCACGCGCCGCGGTCCCGCCGGCACCCTCCGGCGCGCTTATTACGCTCATTGCATGCAGCCAGATGAGCGGCTCGCGGTGATCGACCTGGGCTCCAACTCGTTTCGCATGGTGGTGTTCATGGCGGGCGAGGGGTGGTGGAGGCGCACCGACGAGATCTACGAGCCGGTGCGCATCGGCGAAGGCCTGATGGCCAGCGGCAGGCTCGGCGAGGAGCCGATGCGCCGCGCGCTGGCCACGCTGGACGTGTTCGCGCACTTCTGTCGCGCGAGCGGGCTGGGGGAGGAGTCGGTGGACGCGGTGGCGACGAGCGCGATCCGCGACGCGGCCAACGCGCAGGAGTTCCTGCCCCGCGCGCGCGTGTGCCTGGGCCTGCCGATCCGCGTGCTCAGCCGCGAGCAGGAGGCCCGCTACGCATACCTGGCGGCGGTCAACTCGACCACGCTGCGCGACGGCTGCGTGCTGGACCTGGGCGGCGGCTCGCTGCAGCTCGTGCGCGTGGCCGAAAGGCTGATCGACCGCACCGGCTCGTGGCCGCTGGGCACGGTGCGCATGAGCGAGCGCTTCCTGCCGCCAAACGGCCCCGCCAAGCGCAAGCAGCTACAGGAGCTGCGCGAGCACGTCGCGCGGGAGCTGGCGGCCGCGCGCTGGCTGGCGCGCGACGCCGAGCAGGAGCACGGGCGCAGGCTCGTGGGCACGGGCGGCACGGTGCGCAACCTCGCGGCGGCCGCGCAGCGCGCGGCGGGCCTGCCGTCCAACGGCGTGCAGGGGATGGTGGTGGGACGCGAGGCGCTGGAGGAGCTGGTGGGGCGGCTGGCGGCGCTGCCGGCGTCCGAGCGCGCGAGCGTGCCGGGCATCAAGCCCGCGCGCGCGGACCTGATCCTGGCGGGCGCGGTGGTCGTGCAGGGGGTGCTGGAGGCGGGCGGCTTCGACGCGCTGGAGACGACCGAGGCGGGCCTGCGCGAGGGCGTGTTCTTCGAGCGCCTGCTTGGCGGCGAGCCGCTGTTCGCGGACGTGCGCCGCGCGAGCGTGCTGAACATGGCGGCGCAGTACCAGGTGGACGCCGAGCACACCGAGCACGTGGCGGCGCTGGCGCTGGGCATGTTCGACGAGCTGGCGCGCCTGGGCCTGCACGAGGGCGACCCGCGCGAGCGCGAACTGCTGTGGGCCGCGTGCATGCTCCACGACGTCGGGATGTCGATCGACTACGACGACCACCACAAGCACTCGCGCTACCTGATCCTCAACGGCGCGCTGCCGGGCTTCGCGCCGGTGGAGACGGCGATCGTCGCGCAGGCCGCGCGCTACCACCGCAAGGGCATGCCCACGCCGGGGCCGCTGGCGGCGCTGTTCGGCGAGGGCGACGCCGAGCGCCTGGACCGCTGCGCGACGCTGCTGCGCCTGGCGGAGGACCTGGAGCGCGCGCGCGACCAGCTCGTGCGCACGACCAGCCTGGCGCTGGACAACGGCGCGGTGGAGCTGCGCCTGATCGCGGACGGCGAGTCGGCGGTGCCGCGCTGGGCGGCCGGGCGCGAGCGCGAGCTGTTCGCGCGCGCCTTCCACCGCGAGCTGTCGGTGGCTGCTGGCTGACGGCCGCCGGGCGGGCGGTCAGGAGCGGCGCACCAACCCGTCGACGAACGCCAGCTTGGCCTCGATCTCGGCGGTGAGCACGAACGGGTACAGGTCGGGGGCGCCCATGCTGCGGCTGATGGCGTTGAGCGCATAGGTCAGCGGGATCCACGCTTCGAGCACGCGATCGATGTCCGCGGGCTCCTGTTCGGGGTGGGCGTGCAGCGGCAGCGGGTCGGCGGTGGCGATCGACGGGCCGTCGACGCGCACGCCGTAGGCGGCGGCGGTCTGCACGGTGTCCCGGATGTGGAGGTAGTGGGCAAACGTCTCCGCCCAGTCCTCCCACGGGTGCATGGTGGCGTAGGCGCTGACATAGCGCTGCTCCCAGCCGGCGGGCGGGCCGTCGCGGTAGTAGCGCTCGAGCGCCTGCTGGTAGTCCTGGCGCTCGTCGCCGAAGCGTTCGCGGCAACGGCGCTCGGCGGCGCTGTCGGGCGCGACGAGGATCGGCTGGTAGTAATGGCCGATCTCGTGGCGGAAGTGGCCGAGCACGGTGCGGTATGGCTCGCCGAGGCGCACGCGCATGCGCTCGCGGTGCGCGGGGTCGGTCTCGTCGAGGTCGAGCGTGATCACGCCGTCGGCGTGGCCGGTGGTGACGGGCGCGTGGCTGCTGGAGAGCAGCTCGAACGCGAGGCCGCCCGGGCGTTCGTGCCAGCCGACGACCGGCAGCCCGAGGTCTGCCAGCTCGAACAGCAGCCGGCGCTTGGCGGCCTCGGCGGTGGCGAAGCCGCCGAGCCCGTCCTCGTCGGCGTCGTTGGGGCGCGTGCGCGTGAGCGCGCAGCTGGCGCACAGCTCGCCCTCGCGGCGCACCACCCAGTTGCAGGCGGCCAGCGCGGCGTTGGCGCAGCGCAGCGCGGGCTGCGGCTGCCCGCCGTCCCCGCGCGGCTGCGCGCCGGGCGGCTCGGCGGACACGGCGACCATCGCGCGCGCCGCGGGGTCGTATCCGAGCTGGCTGGCGCAGTGCAGGCAGACGCTGCTCTCGAACGTGACCAGGCGGGCGCACACGGGGCAGGCGAAGGCTTGCATCAGCTGGCGGCGAGCTGGCGCTGGCGCCCGGCGCAGTCGAACAGCACGAGCCCGTAGGGGTAGGCGATGGGGCTGTCCCATTCGGAGGGCGCCAGCTCCCTGCACGCGCGCAGCACGGCGACGGTCGCGCGGTTGCCGCCGCGCAGCGAGTACTCGCCGCCGAGCAGCACGTAGCGCGCCTGCCCGTTGGCGACCAGGCGCGCCAGCCCGGGGCCGTCGAGCGCGGGGTCGGTGCCGCTGTAGCCGCCGAGGGCGCCGGCGTCGAGGCCCATGAGGATCATCGGCGAGGAGGTGTCGGAGGCGACGCTCAAAAGCGCCCAGCGCGAGCCGGGGCGGTGGGTGGCGACGTAGTCGAGCAGCGCGCGGTCGATCGCCTGGTCGTGCGCGTCGACGCCGTAGCCGCCGGTGCCGGCGAACGCTTTGGGCCCGGCGACGGGGAACGTGCCCTCGACGGGCGCGAGCCAGGTGGTGGTGGCGTAGGCGAACGGGACGACGAGCAGCAGCGCGAACACGAGCGCGACCGCGCCGGTCGCGAGGGCGGGCAGGCGCCGCGCGACGGCGACGGCGAGGGCGGCGAACGCGGCGGCGCCGCCGACGATCAGGACGGGCGCGAACGACACCATGTAGCGCTCGCGGTGCATCAGCACCACCTGCGCGAGCACGGTGGTGGACAGCGCGCAGGCGGCGAGCGCGAGGCCCGCGAGCCGCCAGCGCGCGCGCCGCTCGCGCGTAAGCTCGACGAACGCGAAGGCCCCTGCTCCGGCCATCGCGCCGGTGCCGGGCGCGAGCGCGGAGACGTAGTAGGGGTGGACGATGCCCTTGGACAGGCTCAGCACGGCGGCCTCCACCGCGAACCACCCGCCGAACACGAGCAGCGTGGCGAGCCGCCGGTCGCGGACGCCGCGACGCTCGCTGAGCACGAGCGCGGCGAGCGCGAGCAGCCCGAACAGCGCGAATGGCAGCATCCAGCCGGCCTGGTCGCCGAGGCCCTTCTCGAACAGGCGCAGGGGGCCGGGGCTCTGGCCGAAGGGGATGGGGTCCTTTTCCCTGCCCTTGGAGGTCTTGGGCGCGGACGCGGGCGAGGGCTTCGGTGGGCGCTCGCCGGGCGCGGGCGGCGCCTCGCGGGCGTGGCGCGCTCGCGCGGCGGCGTCGACTGCGCGCTGGCGCGCGGCGGGGACGTAGGCGCCGGGCTTGACGACGACGCTGTTGGGGCCGCCGGTCTGGCCTTCGACGCGCCCGACGCCGTTGTATTCGAAGGTGAGCCCCAGCTCGCTGTTGTTGGTGGAGCTGCCCACGTACGGGCGCTTGGAGGCGGGAACGAGTTCCACGAGCGCGATCCACGCGAACGACACGGCCAGCATCGCAACGCCGGCGAGGAGCAGCTGCGCGACGCGCCTGCGCAGCGAGCAGGGCGCGCACACGAGATAGGCGAGCGCGATGGCGGGCACGACGAGGTAGGCGGCGAGCGTCTTGGTGTTGAAGGCGAGCCCGACGACGACGGCGCAGGCCAGCAGCGTGCGCAGGCGCCCGCTTTCGCTCGCGCGCAGCGCCAGCCAGCAGGCGACGGTCATCAGCAGGATCAGCACGGGGTCGACGCCGTTGTCGCGCGAGACGGCGGCGAACGACGGGAACACGGCGAGCGCGAGCGACCCGGCGAGCGCGGCGGCGACGCCGAGGCGGCGCGCGAGGATCGCGTACAGCAGCGCGACGGACAGCACGCCGGCGATGGCGGAGGGCAGCAGCAGGCTGAGCGGCGAGAAGCCGAACAGCTTGGCGCTGAGGGCCTGCACCCACAGCGCGAGCGGCGGCTTGTCGACGGTGACCAGGCCGCCGGGGTCGAACGACACGAACAGGAAGTTGTGCAGCGAGCGCAGCATCGACTTGACGCCGGCGGAGTAGAAGATGTTGGCGTAGCCGTTCTGGGAGAGGCGGTGCGTGTACAGCACGGCGGACAGCGCGATCACGAACGGCAGTCCGGCGTGGCGCGCGAGCGCGCGGGCGCTCACTGCGGCAGCGCCTCGACGAGACGCTGGAGGTCGCGCTCGTCGTTCCACGCGCCGACGGACGCGCGCAGCCACGGGCGCTGGGGGATGCTGCGCACGACCACGCCGCGCGCGGCGAGCAGCTCGCGCTCGGCCTGGGGGTCGGGGCTGGCGAACGACACGAGCGTGGTGTCCGCGCGCGGCGCGACCTCGCGCCCGGCCTGCGCGAGCATGTGCGCGAGGCGCGCGGCGAGCGTGCGCGCGTGCTCGTGCACGGCCTGCCAGCCGGCGGACTCGAGCACGTCGAACGCGGCGAGCGCGCAGGCGAGCGCCTCGGCGCTAAGCGAGGGCGTGTTGAAGCGGCGGGCGTCCTCGTGCACGTGCGCGTCGAGGCCCTGGTCGGGGTCGGCGAGGTTTTCATAGCCGCGCCTGGTGACCGCCAGGCGCTCGCGCAGCTCGGGCGAGACCCACAGCATGCCGGTGCCGTCGGGGCCGCACAGCCACTTCTGCCCGGCGCCGGCGTAGGCGTGGCAGCCGAGCGCGCGCACGTCCACGGGCACGGCGCCGACGCCCTGGGCGCCGTCGAGCAGCACGGGCACGTCCAGCTCGGCGAGCGCCGCGGGCGCGAGCAGGCCGCTGGCCCAGCCGACGTGGCAGCAGGCGACCAACCGCGTGCGCGCGCCGACGGCGTCGGCGAGGTCGGGCAGCGGCACGGCGCGGACGCTCACCCCGCGCAGCTCGCGCGCGGCGGACAGCGCGCCGATCAGGCCGGGGTGCTCCTCGTCGCTGGTGAGGATCTCATCGCCCGGCCCCAGCTGCAGCCCGGCGAGGACGTGCGCGATGCCCTCGGTGGTGGAGGTGGTGAGCGCCACGTCCTGCGCTTCGGCGCCGAGCGCGGATGCGTAAGCGGAGCGCAGGCTTTCCCTGAGCTGGCTGCGGCGCTCGAAGTGCGCCTGCCAGCGGCCGTCGCGCAGCTCGCGCCCCAGCTCCTGCTCGGCGGCGTGAGCGGCGCGGGCGGCCAGAGGCCCGTCGGTGCCGGCGTTGAGGTAGGCGAGCGTGTCCAGGACGGGAAACTCGTCGCGCAACCCCGGCAGGCTCACAGTCCGCGAGAATAGCCGCATGCCCAGCTCCGACCGCCAGCAGCCGCTGTGGACGCCGCCGCCGGAGCAGCTGCGCGACGTGGAGATGGCGCGCTTCATGCGCTGGGCGGCCGAGCGCCGCGGCCGCGCGTTCGCGGACTACGCGGAGCTGTGGCGCTGGTCGGTGGACGAGCTGGAGCAGTTCTGGTCTTACGTTTGGGAGTTCTGCGGCGTGCGCGCGTCCCAGCCGTACGAGCGCGTGCTGGCCTCCCGCGAGATGCCGGGCGCGCGCTGGTTCGAGGGCGCGCAGCTGAACTACGCGGAGAACCTGCTGCGCGGTCCCGCGGCGGGCGCTGGCGGGCGTGAGCGCATGGGCGAGGTGGCGGTGGTGCACACCTCCGAGCTGCGCCCCGAGTTGGGCCAGATCACCTGGGGCGAGCTGGAGCAGCGGGTGGCGGCGGCGGCTGGCGGCCTGCGCGCGCTGGGCGTGCGCCGCGGCGATCGCGTGGTGGCGTACATGCCGAACATCCCGGAGACGCTGGTCGCGCTGCTTGCAACGGCGAGCATCGGCGCGATCTGGTCGAGCGCGGCGCCGGAGTTCGGCGCGCGCAGCGTGATCGACCGCTTCGCGCAGATCGAGCCGAAGGTGCTGCTGGCGGTGGACGGCTACCGCCACGGCGGCAAGGACTTCGAGCGCACGGAGAACGTCGGGCGCATCCTGGAGGAGCTGCCGACGGTCGAGCACGTGGTCGCGCTGCCGTACCTGGCGGAGAAGGATTTTGATGAGGCCGCCTACGGCGGCGGAGGCGTTCGCAGTGTCCTCACGTGGGATCAGCTGTTGAAACTGGACCCGCCCACCCCGGGCTCCGCCCTGGCGTTCGAGCAGGTGCCGTTCGACCACCCGCTGTGGGTGCTGTACTCGTCGGGCACGACGGGGCTGCCGAAGGCGATCGTGCACGGCCACGGCGGCATCCTGCTGGAGCAACTGAAGAAGCGCCTGCACCTGGACCTGCGCGCGGGCGACCGCATGTTCTGGTTCACGACGACGGGCTGGATGATGTGGAACTTCCTGGTGGGCTGCCTGATCTCCGACGCGGCGATCGTGCTGTACGACGGCAGTCCCGCGCACCCGGACCTGGGCTTCCTGTGGGGCCTGGCCGAGCGCGCGGGCATCACGTGCATGGGCGTGAGCCCGGGCCTTTTGGCGAGCTGTGAGAAGGCGGGCGTGGAGCCCGGCCGCGACCACGACCTGAGCGCCCTGCGCGCGATCGGGGCGACGGGCTCGCCGCTGTCGCCGGAGAGCTTTCACTGGGCGTACGAGCACGTCAAGCGCGACGTGTGGCTGTTCTCGACGAGCGGCGGCACGGACGTGTGCACGGCGTTCGTGGCGGGCTGCCCGCTGCTGGCGGTGTACGAGGGCGAACTGCAGTGCCGCGCGCTGGGCTGCGCGGTGCAGGCGTGGGACGAGCACGGCAACAGCGTGAGCGACGAGGTGGGCGAGCTGGTGATCACCGAGCCGATGCCGTCGATGCCGCTGTACCTGTGGGGCGACGAGGACGGCTCGCGGTTGCGCGAGAGCTACTTCTCGATGTACCCGGGCGTATGGCGCCACGGCGACTGGATCCGCATCACCCCGCGGGGCGGCGCGGTGATCTACGGGCGCTCTGACTCCACTATCAACCGCCAGGGCGTGCGCATGGGCACCGCGGAGATCTACCGCGCGGCGCTGGGCGTGGAGCAGGTGCTGGACGCGCTGGTGGTGGACGTGACGCGGCCGGCGGGCGAGGGCGGGGAGCACGTGAAGGGAGGGGGCGCGGATGCGCGCGAGGGCTCCGCGGGGGCTGTTGGCGGGGAGCTGTGGATGGTGATGTTCGTGGTGCTGCGCGAGGGGCTGACGCTGGACGCGGAGCTGAGCGCGCAGATCAAGCGGCGCATCCGCGAGGACTGCTCGCCGCGCCACGTGCCCAACGAGATACGCCAGATCGAGGAGGTGCCGCGCACGCTGTCGGGCAAGGTGCTGGAGGTGCCGGTGAAGCGCATCCTGATGGGCGCGGACCCGCAGGCGGCGGCGAGCGTGGACTCGCTGGCGAACCCGCGCTCGCTGGACTACTTCATCGAGCTGGCGCGGGAGATGGGAGCGCAGGCTGCGTCGAGCTAGTGGCAGGCGACCCCGACCGGCTCTGCTCATCTGCCAGGCAGGGTCGATGAGAACAGCAGGCTACAACCCACGCACACCGTCTATCAGCGATATTCTGAACTGCGAAACTGCCGCGCGACCGAGAGATGCGTTATCGTGCCAGCGTCTTCAACCGGCGGTTAAAGCAAGAAGGGGGTATGAACGTGCGTCAGGCGAGGGGTCGTTCGAGCACGCGTCACAGGAAATTTCGCCATGGCTTCTTCGCTGCGATCGCGTGCTTGATGGCGGCCTGCGTTGCATCCACCCCGCAAGCATTGGCCAAGGCTCCCCCGACGCGCACCACGACATCGCTGTCTGCCTCGAGTGGGAGCGCAAGCTACGGCAGCGAGCAGTCCGTCGCGTTCTCCGTCAGGGTTTCTGCGTCGAATGGTCTGCAGCCAAGCGGCAAGGGAAGTCTGCTCAACGGAAAGAAGAAGCTCTGCGCCTTGACGATAACCAAAGGTACAGGCAGGTGCTCCCTCAAAGCGACTGCCTTGAAGGACGGAACCTACTCGCTGCGTGCGGAATATAAGAAGAGTTCGAAATATGCGGCGTCGTTGTCGAACTTCGTAAGCTTGGTGGTGGGCACGCCACCGGAAACGACGATCTCGAGCGCACCGAAAGGAGACGTCCCCAGCGGCGCCGTGGAAATCACGTTTACGTCGAACGAACCGCTCAGCAGTTTCCAGTGCAGCCTCGACGGAGGCGAATACACGCCGTGTATGTCTCCATATCGAGCCAACGTCGGCGCCGGCCTTCACGAATTCAAGGTACGCGCAGTCGGTGCCGACGGGATACCCGACCCTACCCCTGCTGCAGCCAGCTGGACATCGGTTGGGCAGGCGCCCACGCTTGAACCGTGCAGCGAAACCACGCACGAAGAAATCACGCACAACGAGACGCTCTCGACGGCAGCGGCTGCTGTGTACGTGATCAACTGCGACATCACGATCAAGGCCGGCGTAACCCTGACGATTGAACCCGGCACCATCGTAAAGGTGGCCAGCTATGACGAAATCACAGTTGATGGTTCGTTGGTGGTGAATGGGACGTCGGGGAGTCCGGTGACGTTTACGTCGTTTTATGACGATTCGGTTGGTGGGGACACGAATGGC
>Ga0335075_10004945_pt1 | contig 20769 bp, 20 predicted proteins | sample Lox_Sample_24_FD_206723 | JGI IMG/M metagenome (GOLD analysis project Ga0335075, IMG submission 206723) | Soil microbial communities from Loxahatchee National Wildlife Refuge, Florida, United States - Lox_Sample_2.4 | ecosystem: Environmental > Terrestrial > Soil > Wetlands | place: USA...
ATCGGAACGTTCTTGCCGAAGCCATAGGTGTCGATCAATTCCTTCGACAGCAACGCCGCGTCCTTCGCCGGGAAAAGTTTCTCGAGCGAATTCAGATTGAACGGGATCGGCGCAAGCTGCCCATCGATCTCGCCCTGCACGCAGTGCTCGTAAGGCCGCCAGCCGGTAAAGCGTGAGAGATAATCCCAGACCTTGTCGCTGTTGGTGTGGAAGATGTGCGGCCCGTATTTGTGGACGGTCAGGCCATGGTCACCGGCATGGTCGTAGGCGTTGCCCGCGATGTGATCGCGGCGGTCGATGACCAGCACGCGCTGGTCGAGTTCGGACGCTATCCGCTCCGCCAGCACCGCGCCGGTGTAGCCCGCGCCGACAATGATCCAGTCGTGGTTTGGCAAAGAAAAAGGCCGGCCCGGAGTTTCGCGCGATACGAGCCCCGGACCGGCCTGAAAGTCAAATACGCCTAGTGAAAGACGTAGCGCATGGTGACGCCGACAAGATCTTCATCCTTGTTGCGGGTGTAGGTGTTGTCGGTGGGGGACGTCGGGAACAGGTTGCGCGCGTTCTGATAGAAATTGTGCTGATACGACAGCGATCCGACGATGGTGTTCGGCACGAACTGGTAGTTCAGCGCCGCGTTCAGGTCGGTGAAATCGCCGCCGGTGGAGATGTGCTCCAGGCCCGTCGTCTCGTTGAACCCGATGCCGTTGTTGGTGAAGGTGTGGCCGACGCCGGCGTTGATAGAGAACATGTCGTTGAGGCGTGTCTGCGACGTCAGGCCGAGCCGGTAGTTCCACGCCGAATCTTCGCGGTTCGTGTCGCCTGTCGTCTGATTGAGCACGGAACTGCTTCCGAGCCAGGTCGCATCGAACGTACCCGCGAGCGTGAACATCGGGCCTTCATGGCCGATCGTCGCGCCGAAATTGGCCATCTGGCCGCCGCGCGCAATCGTGCCGTCATTGTCCGGTGTGGCGGCCTTTGCCGGGAACGCATCCGGCGAATAATCCGCACGAAGATCCAGCGTGAGCGGAGAGTCGCGCTGATCCATCAGGCGGTAGATCAATCCGAACTCGGGATCGGTCCATCCGGAACTGTCGCGCTTGACGTCGCCGCCCGCCACCGGATGACGGCTGGCATCGCGCGAGATGTCGTAACCCCAGTTGAAATGCAGCGAGAGATCGTCGGTGATGCCATAGAGGAATGTCTGATCGAGCGTGTTCGACGCGACATTCGTTCTGTCGCTCAGCGCACCGGTCGAGTCATAGGTGTCGCGGCTGGTCGCCCCCCATGTGTAGCCGGTCGCGCCGTAGAATTCTCCCTGCAGCGGCAGATAGAGCGGATCGGAAACGATGCGCGTGCTGTCTGACGCCATATCCTGCGCGAAAGCGGGTGTTGAGATTGCGAGAATCGCCGCAGCGGCGAGAAACCTGGTCGAACGCATAACGCACTCCTCCGAAATGTTCATGACAAGCAGGACATGACGAAGAGTCGTGCGCCCGCTCGCCCGGAACCGTCGGAACCGGGCAAAGCATAAACGTTCGCAGGCGGTTATCCGTTCGTGCGCGCGCCTTATATCTGCGTAATGGAGCCGTTAGTCACAAAAGTTATGATCCGTACACAGATTAATTGAAAATTCGACGGCATTCACGCGTATGAAGGAACGATTCCGCACTGCTCCGCGCCAGGTGCGCATTTTCTCCACGCGATATGGCGCCTGTTTCGTGGAGGGAACTCGCGTCATCTTGCGGCAAGGAAACCGGTTGGGCGGCCTAAACGGGTGTGATAGGTTGCCTGCAAATCGACATGACAGTCCTGACAGCGTGCCGTCCCGGCGCGTTTTGGCCGGACAGACCCATGGGTCGCGCAAGGGAGAAAGCCATGCCGTACAAGCCGCACACCAAATCCGCCCGCTGGCTCGGCGCTCTGGCGCTTGCCGTTCCGGTCGCAGCCGCCACCCTGCCGCAATCGGCGAACGCAGCCGCGCCCGCGGTGAAGCCGCTCTACGGATTTTGCGAGGAAGCGAGTTGCACCGACGGCAATGCGCCCTCCGGAACATTGCTGCTCAGCGGCGGCAACCTCTTCGGCACGACGACGCTTGGCGGCCAGAACGACAAGGGCACGATCTACGAGATCGTGAACAACGCGGTGACCGGCGCGCATCGTCACAAGGTGATCTACGATTTCTGCAACACGACGGGATGTGCGGATGGCGCGCTTCCGATCGACGGTTCGCTGATCGTCGACAGCGATGGCAGCCTGTACGGGACCACCAGCTCGGGCGGTCCCACGGGCGGGCCGGATGGCGGCGGCGTCGTCTTCAAGCTCAAACCCAATGCGAACAAGACGCACTGGACCTACAGCGTCGTCTACAATTTCTGCCAGGACGCGAGCTGCCGCGACGGACTCGCGCCGGTCGGCAACCTCACCTATTTCGGCGCCGCATCGGGCGCCGCCTACGACAAGACTTCGCCGCTCTTTGGCACCGCCGCGCAAGGCGGCCTGCACAACAACGGTGTCGTCTTTTCGTTGACGCCGAAAACAGACGGAACGTTCCGGGAAGTGCCGGTCTATTTCTTCTGCAGCAAGGGCGGATCGACCTGCGCCGACGGCCAGACCCCGACCGGCGGACTCGCGATGGACACCGCGCAGAGCGTGGCAGGAACGACATCCTCCGGCGGCATCGGCAATGCGGGCGTGGCGTTCAAGCTGAACAATGTCGGCAAGCTGCGCTGGACCGAAACCGTGCTGCACCAGTTCTGCTCGGACGACAATTGCAGCGACGGCGCCGCACCGCGCTCCGGCCTGATCGCCGACGCCGCGGGAAATTTCTACGGCACGACCACGGGCGGCGGAAACGCGAACGATGCCTGCGGCGCCGGCGGATGCGGGGTCGCCTTCAAGATCGACACGCACGGCATCCTTTCGCAGCTCTATGCCTTCTGCAGCCACGACGGTTGCGCGGATGGCGGCGTTCCGGCCCGCCTCTCGCTCGATACCGCGGACAATCCGATCGGGCTTACCTCCGTCGGCGGCGCCCATCACGGCGGCACGCTCTTCAGGCTGGATGCCGGCTATCAGGATATCTTCGACTTCAAATGCACCAAGAAGCGCTGCACGGCGGGCAAAGATCCGAGCGGCGGCGTTGTCGAGGACTCCGAAAACATCCTCTACGGTGTCATGCAGGACGGCGGCGCGAACGGCGGCGGCACGGTCATCAAGTACACGCCGCCGGAATAGGACGCACGGCGCAAACAAAAACCGCGCGGGAGCGATCCCGCGCGGTTTTGCATTTCAAAACGGCAAGCCGATTGAGGATTACTCCTCGTCCTTGCCCTTCTTGGTGGCCTTCTTGAGGGCCGCACCCAGGATGTCGCCGAGCGAGGCGCCGGAGTCGGACGAGCCATACTGGGCCACGGCTTCCTTCTCTTCGGCCACTTCGCGCGCCTTGATCGAGAGCGAGATCTTGCGGCTCGCCTTGTCGATCATGGTCACCTGCGCATCGACCTTGTCGCCCTTGCCGAAACGCTCGGGGCGCTGGTCGTTGCGGTCGCGGGCGAGATCGCTGCGGCGGATGAACGCCTTGGCGCCGCCTTCGAGCGCAACCTCGATGCCGCCGTCGTTGACTTCGGTGACGGTGACGGTGACGACGCTGCCCTTCTTGAGTGGGCCGGCCTTCTCGATCGGATCGCCGCTGAGCTGCTTGATGCCCAGGCTGACGCGTTCCTTCTCGGTGTCGATGTCGAGAACCTGCGCCTTGACGATCTGACCCTTTTCATAGGCCTTGATCGCTTCTTCGCCCGGCACATCCCACGACAGGTCGGAGAGATGGACCATGCCGTCGATGTCGTTGTCGACCGCGATGAACATGCCGAACTCGGTGATCGACTTGATCTCGCCTTCGATCTCGCTGCCCGGCGGATGCGCCTTCTCGAGCGCGTCCCACGGATTGTCCTGCGCCTGCTTGAGGCCGAGGCTGATGCGGCGCTTGTTGGAATCGACTTCCAGCACCACCACTTCGACTTCGGTGCCCGGCGTGACGAGCTTGGACGGGGCCATGTTCTTCTTGACCCACGACATTTCGCTGACGTGCACGAGGCCTTCGACGCCCGGCTCCAGTTCGACGAACGCGCCGTAGTCGGTGACATTCGTGACCTTACCCGTGAACTTCGCGCCGACCGGATACTTGGCGCCAACGCCTTCCCACGGATCGGTCTGAAGCTGCTTCATGCCGAGCGAGATGCGCTGTGTGTCGTGGTTGATCTTGATGATCTGCACCGTGACGGTCTGGCCGACCGAGAGAACTTCCGTCGGATGCGAGACGCGGCGCCACGCGATGTCGGTGACGTGCAGCAGACCATCGACACCGCCCAGATCCACAAACGCGCCGTAATCGGTGATGTTCTTGACCACGCCTTCGACCACCTGCTTCTCCTGAAGCGAGGCGACGAGCGAGGTGCGCTCTTCCGCACGGCGCTCTTCGAGCACGGCACGGCGCGAGACGACGATGTTGCCGCGGCGGCGATCCATTTTCAGGATCTGGAACATCTGCGGCTGGTTCATCAGCGGGCCGACATCGCGCATCGGGCGGACGTCAACCTGCGAACCCGGAAGGAACGCGACCGCGCCGTCGAGATCGACGGTGAAGCCACCCTTCACGCGGCCGAAGATCACGCCTTCGACGCGGGTCTGGTCGTTGAACGCACGCTCGAGCTTGATCCAGCTTTCTTCGCGGCGTGCCTTGTCGCGCGACAGCACAGCTTCGCCCATCGCGTTCTCGACGCGCTCGAGATAGACCTCGACCGTGTCACCGACGGCGACCTTGGCCGGCTGGCCGGGCATGGAGAATTCTTTGAGAGAGACGCGGCCTTCGGTCTTGAGACCGACATCGACCACCGCGAAATCGTTTTCGATTGCGACGATCGTTCCCTTGATAACGGAGCCTTCGGCGGGCGAGCGGCCCTCGAAGCTCTCTTCCAGCATCGCCTCGAAATCGGCGCGGCTGGGCATAGCCATGGATTCTTTGGTTGCAGTTGCAGTACGAGCCATTGGTTCTTTCATTCAAACATTCATGCCGACCGATCTGAGACCGGCGGACTTCCCACGCGTTGCCGCGCGGGCGGATTGAGTTTTCGAGAGTTGCGTTCGGGACCCGAGAAGCGCCGCCGGGTCTCCTTAACCCCTTGGCTGCGCCTTGAGCGCCGCCTCGACTTTGGTTTGGACCAAGGCCAAGGCTTCCGCGAACGCGGCGTCTATAGACAAATCGCTGGTATCGAGCAAGGCCGCATCCGCCGCCGGTTTCATGGGCGAAATCGGGCGCGACCGGTCGGCCGCGTCGCGGGCGATAAGTTCTTCCAGGATATGGGATTCCGGCCGCGAAATTCCAAGCCCGGTCAGTTCCTTCCAGCGCCGGTTCGCCCGGATTTCCGGCCGGGCCTCGATGAACAGCTTGGCCGTGGCATCCGGGCAGATCACCGTCCCGATATCCCGCCCATCGATCACCGCCCCCCGACTCTCACCGACCGGCCGCGCCGCAAAGTCCCGCTGGAACTGCCACAGCGCCGTCCGCACGCCCGGATGCGCCGACACAACTGACGCCGCCTTTCCAATCGCATCGGTGCGGATCGCGGGATCCCCGGCGCGCGTAAGATCGATCGCATGCGCGGCGCGCATCGCATCACTTTCATTTGCGGGATCAGCTTTCGCCTCAGCCACCGCTAGCGCGACAAGGCGGTACAGCGATCCTGAATCCAGATGCGCAAACTGGAAGTGTTTGGCCAGCTTCTTTGCGAGCGTCCCCTTTCCCGACGCGGCAGTGCCGTCGACTGCGATGACAATGCTCATGGCTTCCCACACCACGACGGCATCTTTGCCTTGTCTCCAAACCATCCCCAGTCATTGAGCATCTCAATGAATTCGGGGCGGCGATAGACTTGATAGGTTTCGAATAGAGTTGAACTCCATAGTCCTTCGACGGCGGCGTCGTTACGACTCTTCTCGGTCATCACTATAGCTCCGTCTCTACTTCCGAAATCAGGGACAAAAGCTTCAAACAAAATCGGCGGCCCGCCTTTTGTTTGAAATTCAAATGGCGCGATCACTCGAATGTTCAAATCAGCCGCCGCCTCTTTCCATGCGCTCACAACTAGAAGATCGATCGTCATCACTATATGTGCTCTGACATCTCAACTGTTCTTGAGATAAAGCGTAGCGCCGAGATTCCGCACCAACATCTCGAACTCCGGAAAGCTCGTTGCGATCATAGAGACATCATCGACGCTAACGGCGTCGCGGGCGGAGAGGCCCATGACGAGGAAGCTCATCGCGATGCGGTGGTCCATGTGGGTGGTGACCGTGCCGCCGCCGGGGACGCCGTCGGGGCCGCGGCCTTCGACGGTCAAGCCGTCTTCGGTTTCTTCGACACTTACGCCATTCGCGCGCAGGCCGGCGACGATGGCGGCGAGGCGGTCACTTTCCTTGACGCGGAGTTCTTCGAGACCGCGCATCGTCGTCTTGCCTTCGGCGAACGCCGCGGCGACGGCGAGGATCGGGTATTCGTCGATCATCGACGGCGCGCGCTCCACGGGGACGTCGACGCCTTTCAGCGATGAGAACTTCACGACCAGATCGCCGATCTTCTCACCGCCGCTTTCGCGCGCGTTGGTGATCGTGATGTCGGCGCCCATCTCTTTCAATGTGTCGATCAAGCCGATGCGGCGCGGGTTCAACAGAACATCCGGCAGCGTGACTTCCGATCCGGGCACGATCAGCGCGGCGACCAGCGGGAACGCCGCCGACGACGGATCGCGCGGCACATCGACGGCGGCCGGTTTCAAATCGACCTCGCCGGTCACCTCGACCGCCTCGCCGCCATCCTTCAATTCCTCGACGGCGATCCTTGCGCCGAACGCGCGCAGCATCTGTTCCGTGTGATCGCGGGTCAGCGCGCGCTGCACGATGCGAGAGCGGCCCGGCGCGTTGAGCGCAGCCAATATCAGCGCGGACTTCACCTGCGCCGAGGCAACAGCGACTTCGTGTTCGATGGCGAGCGGATGGTGTGCGCCTTTCAGCGTCACCGGCATCAGGCCGCCGTTGCGCGCGCTGTATTCCGCGCCGAACAAGGTGAGCGGTTCCAGCACGCGCTTCATCGGACGGCGGCGCAGGCTTTCATCGCCCGTGAACACCGCAGTCATCGCCGTGGTCGCGACCGCGCCCATCACCAGCCGCGAGCCGGTGCCGCTGTTGCCGAAATCGAGAACGCCGTCTGGCTCGGCCAGTCCGCCGACGCCCCTGCCCCACACGCGCCAGGCGCCATCGCCATCGCGCAGCAGATCGGCGCCGAGCGCGCTCATGGCTTTCGCGGTGTTCAAAACGTCTTCAGCCTCGAGCAGTCCCGAAATCTTCGTCTCGCCCACGGCCAACGCGCCCAGGATCAGGGCGCGGTGCGAGATCGATTTGTCGCCCGGAACGGCGGCGGTTCCCTTGAGGGGCCCACTGCGGCGGGCGGTCATGGAACGGGCGTGCACGTCGGGCATTTTGAGCGAAAGCCTTGAAATATCGAGGTCGGGTCTTTATCTGCCGGGCCGGGTTGAGCCTGCCCAAGGACTCTTTGACAGGCCGTGCCAGAAGTGGCAAACGACCCCCCTTTCGGAAACCTGAAATTCACGCGGGAAGCATCACTTTGGTCAAGGCAGAACTCGGCGTTAAGCGCGTATGTCCGCAATGTGCGGCGCGTTTTTACGACCTCACCAAACGGCCCATCGAGTGCCCGAAATGCGAATTCACGTTCGAGCCCGAGTCGCTCTACAAGCAGCGCCGCACGCGCCAGCCTGAACCCGTTGCCGCCGTTCCGATCCCCGCCGATGCGGATGACGATGAGGATGCCGACGACGAGAACGAGGAGGCCGAGGGCGAAGAAGAAGAGGTCATCGACACCGTCGCCGACGAGGCGCCCGTGGTGATGTCCGACGACGACGACGAAGTCGTCGAGGAAGAACCCGAGCCGGAATCCGCCGGCATCTCCATTCGCGATGCCGACGAAGACGACATCGCCGATGTCGAAGTGGAAGACGACGAGGAAGAAGGCGACGACACCCTCCTCGAAGAAGTTGAAGACGACGAAGACGATGTCAGCGGCATCATCGACGCCGATATAAAAGACGACGAACGCTAAACACGTTCGTTCCCGGAATTGGGGCCATAGCTCAGCTGGGAGAGCGCCTGCATGGCATGCAGGAGGTCAGCGGTTCGATCCCGCTTGGCTCCACCAGGCTTCGCGACGCGATAGCGGAGCGAAGACTGCCCGGCGTAGCCCGAAGGGCGAAGCCTGGGCCTGTTGCCGCGCGCTACGCCTGGCAAGCCACGCTTTGCCTCGAAATTTATGGCATATTCGCCGACGCTGAAAATGTCGGCGCGCTGATGAAATACGTCTATTTTCTCGAGAGCATTTCGCATCCCGATCAAAACTATGTTGGGCTCGCGGACGATGTCTTGGCTCGGTTGGAGAAGCACAACGCCGGCGGATCGCCTCACACGGCCAAGTTCAAACCGTGGCGGCTCACGACCTATGTGGCGTTTTCTGATCCGGGTCGGGCGGTTGAGTTCGAGCGGTACATGAAAACGCATTCAGGCAGAGCTTTCGCGAAAAAGCGCCTTCGCTAACTCCCCCCTCCCCGCCACACTCCGGACAAGACTTTGACCTTCCGCCCGGGCTAACCTATGCCTCGCCTGCCGGGGGGCATGACAAAGGCAGAGTATTGAGCGCGTTCATCGACGCCCGCACCGTTCCCGCGGGCACGACCATCGACACCGATCTGGCGATCATCGGCGGCGGCCCCGCCGGGATTTCGCTTGCGCTCGCGCTCGCGCCCTATCCGATCCGCGTCGTGCTGCTGGAAAGCGGCGGGATGAATTTCGACGCGAAGACGCAGGACCTCTATGGCGGCCCGCAGATCGGCTATCCCTATCTGAAACTCGAAGCATCGCGGCTGCGCTATCTCGGCGGCAGCACCAATCACTGGGGCGGCTGGTGCCGGCCCTTGAGCGACATCGATTTCGAAGCGCGCGACTGGATGCCCCATTCGGGCTGGCCGTTCGCGCGCAAGGAGATCGAACCTCATTTCAAGCGCGCGCAATCGCTCGTGGAAGCAGGCCCGTATGTCTACGATCACGCGTCAAAATGGACGAAGTCGTTCGGCCCGGAGCTGAAACTCGGCGAAGGCGGCGTCTACACAAGCTGGTTCCAGTTCAGCAAGACGCGCGACTCGTTCCTGCCGACGCATTTCGGGCACCGCTATGCGGACGACCTGAAGCGCATTGCGCATCTGTCGACCTATACGCACGCCAACGTCACCGGCCTGCGCCTCACGCCGGATGCGGCGAAGCTCGATCATCTCGATGTCGCGACGCTCAGCGGCAACAAATTCACGATCCGGCCGAAGTTCACCGTGCTGGCGACCGGCGCGATGGAGAATGCGCGGCTTCTGCTCGCATCGAACGACGTCGCGGCGGCCGGCGTCGGCAACGGCAACGACCTGGTCGGGCGCTTCTTCGCCGATCACGCCATCCCGCGCGATTGCGCGACGATGGTGCTCTTCGACGGCAAGCTCGCGCCGTTCTATCAGGGCAACGCGACGGTGCATGGCGCGATCCTGCGCGCGACCCTGTCGCCGACGGAGAAATATCAGCGCGAGAAACAGCTGGTCGCGTCGCTCACCACCGTCGAAAACGAAGTGAAGCTCGACGAACTCGGCCAGGCGGCGGTGGCGACGACAACGTCGGCGCTCGGCATCGACGCCACCAACGCCAAGGCGTTCTCCATCGGCTGCGGGCTTGAACTCACGCCCAACCCGGAACGCAGGCTGGTGCTCGCCGACGAGCGCGACGCGCTCGGCATGCCGCGGCTGAAGCTCAAGATGCGCGTGGCGGATTCCGATTTCGCGCATTACCGCAACACGATGAAGGAACTCGGTCGCCAGCTTCTCGCTGCCGGCGCGGGCATGATCCGTCTCGACCGCAAGACCCACGGGGAATGGCTGAGCGTGATGGATTGGGGCAATCACCACATGGGCACGACGCGCATGAGCGCCGATCCGAAACGGGGTGTGGTCGACGCCAATTCGCAGGTTCATGGCATCGGCAATCTGTTCGTCGCCGGCAGCTCGGTGTTCCCGACCTATGGCGCATCGAACCCGACGATGAATCTCGTCGCGCTGACGCTGCGTCTCGCGGGACATCTGCGCAAGGTGGTCGCATGAGCCCTCCCCCAAAGATCACGCGCCGCGGAATGACACTGGGCGGCGCGGTCGCCGTTGGTGCAGCGATCGTGGCGGGCGGCGTTTTCGAGGGACGGCGGCTGTTCAAGCGCCGCGCCAGCGGACGCTATGCGGAGATCGTGAACCAGCTCGACAATCCCGAAAATGCGGCACGCATCGGAAAGACCGTCGAGATGATCACGCCGGATGGTGTGACGATGGCGGATGAGGCGGCGCGCGATCTGAAAACGCGGCTGGCAAAGCAGCCGCTCGCCGCGCTGATGCGCGACGATACCGTGACGCTGGAAACCATGGCCGAGGCCGGGGGATGGGTCATCCCGCTCGCGCTGGCGGAAATCTGCGTTCTCGCCGAACAGTCTGTCTGACTTTCCTGTGCTATCCTCCGCGGGAATACGGGAGGGTCGTCATGAGCGTTCGGAATTTCGCAGGCACAGCAATCGTCATCGTTACGTCGGCGCTGCTTTGCGGAGCCGCGCAGGCGGCGCTGGTCGTGCATGGCGGATCGTTGAACAACATGAGCTGCGTGCACAATGTCTGCACGGCGACCGGCCCCAACGCGGTGATGAACGTCAAGCGCCTGCAAAACATGCTGAGCAACGCGGACGTGACGCTCGTCGCAGGCAACGGCGCGAACGACATCGACATCGAAACCGCCGTGACCTGGACAAGCCTGCACCGGCTCACGCTCGACGCGCCGCGCTCGATCGCCATCGACAAGCACGTCAGCGTCGCCGGCACCGGCGCGCTGACCCTGACCACCAATGATGGCGGCAGCGGCGGCACATTGTCATTCGCAGCGACGGGCAGCGTCTATTTCTGGGATACGGCAAGCAGCCTGATCATCAACGGCGGCACCTACACGCTGTGCCGCAGCGTTTCGGCGCTGGCGGCGGCCGTCGCCGCGCATCCCGCGAACAACTTCGCGCTGGTGAACAATTACGACGCGACGCCGGACGGCGCCTATGCCGCGGCCCCCATCCCGACGACGCTGACCGGTGCCTTCGACGGACTCGGCAACACGATCTCGCATGTGAAAATCCAGAACACGACGAACACCGGCAATATCGGGCTGTTCGCGAAAGTCGGCACCACCGGTGCCGTCAGGGACATCATTGTCTCGCAGGAATACATCGCCCTGACCAAGCCGGACGGCGTCTATACCGCGGCGAATGTCGGCGGGCTTGTGGGTCTCAATACCGGATCGCTGGAGAATGTGAGCGTCGTCAAAAGCGCAATCAAAGGTGCGTCGGGCTCGAAGGGACATGGTCCCTTTCTCTTCGAAAGCGTCGGTGGCATTGCCGGGATAAGCGACGGCAGCATCGTGAACGCTTTCGCCGATGCCGCCCTCACCACAAGAGCCAAAACCTATAGCGGCGGGCTCGTGGGTTCGACGGACGCCGCTTCGTCGAGCGCGATCGCGAACTCGCACGCCACAGGCAACGTGATATCCAAAGCGGCGTTGCAAACCACCGCCGGAGGACTTGTCGGCAATTTCGGCGGACCGGGCACGATCACGAATTCCTACGCGACCGGAACGGTCTCCGGAGCGCAGATCATCGGCTACGCGGGCGGCCTGGTCGGATGGTTCGGCGGCACGACGATCAGCGGATCGCACGCGACCGGCGCGGTCAGCCAGGCCGATCTCGGCGGCGGGCTCGCGGGCGTCAATATCGGAACGATCATCGACAGCTATGCGACCGGCAGCGTCGGCGGCATCACGATCGGCGGTGGCAGTGTCGGCGGCCTCGTTGGCGTCAACCAAGGGACCGTCGAGAGCTCTTTCGCGACCGGGGCAGCGACGGGATATGCCAACGCCCGCGTGGGCGGCCTTGTGGGCGACAACGCGGTTTACAAGAGAAGCCCAGGGGCGATCCGGGACTGCTATGCGCTGGGTAACGCAACGGCGGGAACGGGCGCCGTGAATTCCGACTCCGGCGCCGGTGGACTCGTAGGCGCAAATTTCGATGGATCGATTTCGACATCGTATTCCACCGGCGTCGTGACCGCGTCGACGGGCACTTTCATTGGCGGCCTGGTGGGCTTCGATCAGTCAAACAGCGGCTCGCTGGCAAGCACATACTGGGATACAACGACGAGCGGGATCACGAACGGGTCGCAGGGTGCGGGCAATATTGCCAACGACCCCGGCATCACCGGCTTGACGGATGGCGCGCTCAAGTCGGGCATTCCGACCGGCTTCGACAGCGGCATCTGGGGTCAGAATGGCGCCATCAACAACGCCCTGCCCTATCTGCTCGCCAATCCGCCGAGCTAGACGATCTCCAGCACCGCAACCGGCGCGGCCTCGATCAGGCCGCGCAGGGAGTTTCCGAAGAAGACGGCACCCTTGCGCAGATCGTCGGGTGTCAGCGTCGTTTCCCTGCATTGCCCCAGCGCGATCAGCTCGCGGCGCAGGACGCCATCGAGAACGCCGGCGGTGAGCGGCGGCGTCAGCAGCATGCCGTCGCGCTTCACGAACACGGTGCTGCGGCTGCCTTCCGCGACTTCGCCGCGTTCGTTGAGGAAGATCACGTCGTCACAGCCGGTCTCGCGCGCGAGACGCTGCGCTTCGCCGTCCCAGGGTTCGCGCCAGTTCGTCTTGTGTCGCGCGAGCAGATCGCCGCTTTGGACGCGCTTGGGCGAGATGGCATAGGTCCAGCGTGACGGGGATTTCCCGAGCGGCGCCGTCGTGCAGGCGAACACACCCTCTTCGTTCAACGTGATGCGGACACGCAGATCATCACTGCCACTTTGCGGAAGAACGAGACGCGCGCGAGCGAACGGAATGCCGAAGACCTTTGCCGAGCGCGCCATGCGATCCAGATGCGCGTCCAGCCGCACAAAGCCCTCATCCGGGGACCAGCGCAGCGTCTCGATCAATTCGAGAGGCTGGCGCGCGCTGTCGTAGTAGCGCGCCTTCAGCAGGCACTCGTCATATTCGGAACCGCTGCGGGAGTCGCGCACGACCGCGCCGCCGATGCCGAGTTCGCCGGCACCGTCCGTGATCGTGAGCGTGCGGATCGCGACGTTGAAGCGCGCCGATCCATCCGGCGCGAAATGGCCGATGGCGCCGCAATAGATGCCCCGCGTACTCGCTTCCAGTTCGTGGATGATCTCCATCGCGCGGATTTTCGGCGCACCGGTGATGGAGCCGCACGGGAACACCGCGCGCAGGATCGCCGCCACATCGGCGCCGGGCTTCAGCTTCGCGGTCACTGTCGAGACCATCGTGTGCAGGGTCGGATAGGTCTCGACGGCGAACAGTTCCGGCACACCGACACTTCCCACTTCCGCGATGCGGCCGAGATCGTTGCGCAGCAGATCGACGATCATCAGATTCTCGGCGCGGTCCTTTTCACTCGCCGCAAGCGTTGCTTTCGCAGCGGCGTCCGATTGCGCGTCGCTGCCCCGCGCGATCGTGCCTTTCATAGGCTTCGCCGTCAGTTCGCCGTCGGCCGACAGTTTGAAGAAAAGCTCCGGCGACAGACTCAATATCTGCCGCTCACCATCGTCGACGAACGCGCCATACGCCGCCTTCGAGCGCTCGCGCAGTTTGAGATACAGCGCCAATGGATCGCCGGCGAAGTTGAATCGCGAGCGAAAGCTCAAATTGGCCTGATAGATATCGCCCTCGGCGATGTAGCGATGCACGCGGTCGAAACGCGTCTGGTATTCTTCTTCACTCCATTCGTGGCGCAGTGGCCCGGCGTAAGCGCGGCCACGCACATCCGCCGCCAACACATCGGCGACGCGACCATCGACCGTCTCCATGTTTTCGAACACACCGAGCCAGAGCAGCGGCACGTCGCGCCGCGCCGGCAACCGCGGCGCAAGCTTCGGCTCCAGCAGATAGCCCAGTTCATAGGAGAAATAGCCGGCGACATGGAAACCGTCGCGGCGGGCCTTTTCGACATCGGCCAAAGCGGCGGGAACTTCCGCCGGCTCCTTGGCCACGATGGCCTCACGAAACCCGCCGAAACGGCTCAAATGTTCCCGGCCCGGGCTCGCATCGTCTAAAAAAACGCTGGGGATACAGGGGGATCGCGGCAAGGTCTGGTTCATGATCTGGCCAACAATACCTTGATTGCACAGTGAAACACCCCACATTGTATGTAGGACGGTGCCCACTCCGGGGCCGCAACAATCTTTCGGTGGCCCCCACAGGGCACCGGCCGGGCCGCTTGAAGGAGGGCCTTGGACATGAACCGCAACGTTTATTTCAACAGCCCTTTTCTCCTGGGCTTTGAGCATCTGGACCGCCTGCTGGAACGAACGGCGAAGGCCGCCGGCGACGGATATCCCCCTTACAACATTGAACAATCTTCGGACGACCGGCTGCGCATCACGCTCGCGGTCGCGGGATTTTCGCAGGACGAACTCAATGTGACGGTGGAGGATCGTCAGCTTGTGATCCGCGGCAAGCAGAACGATGCGTGCGATCGCACGTTCCTACATAGAGGCATTGCCGCCCGGCAGTTTCAGCGCGCGTTCGTGCTCGCGGAAGGTATCGAGGTGACAGGAGCGGAGTTGAGTAACGGACTTTTGAGCATCGAACTCACGCGCCCGAAGGCGGAAACCATCGTGCGCACCGTTGAAATAAGGACGGGCGAAAACAAACCGGCATCCGTCGAGAGACGCAGGGCCGGAGAAGGAGGTCAGTCATGACCGACGATTTTGAAATCGAATTCAAGCCGGAAGATGCGGCGGAGCAGACGCGCATCGCCTATATCAAGCCGACGGGCTCGGATGAGGCGCATCGCCTCGGCATTATCCCCGCGGGCATAGAGCTGCCACCCGGCATGAAGCTCTACGTCCTGCATGGCGTCGACGGCCGCGTGCTCGGCTACACGGATGCGTACGCCTCTGCCTATGGCGCAGCCGTACAGAACGACCTGACGCCGGTGAGCGTGCACTGATATATAGAACAGCTCTGCCTACGTTTACCGTTCACGTCGGCAGAGCCAATATCGGGGCGCTCAAGATGGACGAAGTCGACAAGAAAATTCTAAATCAACTTCATTTGGATTCAGCCCGGGCTCAAAAAGAAATCGCCGAAGGAGCCGGCATTACCGAACCCACGCTCAGCAAGCGTGTTCGCGCATTGCGTGATACTGGCATAATCAAGCGGTTCTCAGTTGAGATCGACTACGACCAAATTGGATACGATACCCACTGCATGACGCTGATATCGCTGGATCAGCATGACCAGCAAAAGCGCGACGAAGTGTTGCAAAAGCTGTTGGCGATCAACGAGGTCATAGAAGTTTATTCGGTCCTGGGTAATCAGGATTATTACGTTCGATGGCTTTGTTCGAGCCCTCGACGGGTGTTTGAGCTTCTAGAGAACGCGATCCTGCCCGGCGTGCACACTCAGACCTATGTCTTGGCGAGGGAATACAAGCGCGAGTACGGCCCCAAGATAGAATAGAAAAACGGCGCGGATCCTAGGCCTCCGCGCCGTTTTCCATTTTAGAGCGCCATAAAGTGTAGAAAGTGCACCAAGGACGAAAGCAACGCCGATAACCAGACAGCGACTTCAATCAAAAGTTTGATTAGCTCAAGTCGTTCTAGTTTTTGCCTCGCTTCGCTTCTCGGCCACACAGACCATCTCTTCTTTGCGCTTTTGGTTTCATGGGGGCCCCCTCCAGAAGGGGCGCAACCATGCAGAGATTTTCATGACTGCCTCCTTGTTCCGTGAAATTGAGGAAAACCAATTTCACGCCCTAGGAGGCCCAGTGGCCATCATCAAAAGCCTCACCCCACTTTCGTAGCAAAAGTTACGACGTGCATTAAAGGCTCGCACTAATACCGAGTCAACGGAAACTCGCCTCATTGATATGCAATTGAGCGAATGTCTATTTTATAGGCAAGTTGCAATATTATTCGTCATTTTTTCCATCAATTTTCTATTTCAATCCTTCGAGTTATGAAATTACGAAGTATCTTAGAATTTTTCGAATTACAAAAACGAATCAATTACCTAGCAGGAACAAATGGCGCTTCACCTGTTGACATTTGAGCATTTAATGCACATGATGGGCTCTAGCATTGGTGCTGGCGGCGCGTGGTGCCACAAGAAGCAGTGCCGCGGTTCATTTCACGAAGCGGCTAGGTCCGCGGAGACGCAGGGTATTCTAAAATGGTTTTCGAATCAGACGGTTGGCATCTTTTGTCGAGAACTCCCGACGTAAGACCATGCCGAAATGCGCCATGTAATGCCCAATAAGGAGGCACCGCGATGAGAAAGGGGACAGTAGAAAAAACAATCCGGCGCAATATTACTATGCCGACGAGCTATGCGCAGCGGCTGGAAGTCATCAAGAGATTGCGCGGAGGCGTCTCTGATAGCGAGGCCATTCGGGATGCACTTGATCTTCTTTTGTTTGTGATTGAGCGCAAGTCCACATCAAAACTGATGTGCCGCGATAACAAAACTGGTGTCGAGACCGAACTGGAACTGCTGGGACTTTAAACAACTACGCCGCGCGCGAACTCGCGCTGAGCGTCGGTTCGGTGAGGATGGCGTAGAGCGCTTCCGCCTTCGTTGCGGCGCGCAGCTTCTCACAGGCCTGCTGGTTGCGCAGAAGGCGCGACACGCGCGCCAGCGCCTTCAGGTGATCGGCGCCGGCGTCGGCGGGCGCGAGCAGCATGAACACGAGATCGACCGGCTGCTTGTCCACCGCGTCGTAATCGATCGGCGTCTCGAGGCGCGCGAACACGCCGACGATAGTCTTGAGGTCGTCCACGCGGCCGTGCGGAATCGCGATGCCCTGCCCGACGCCCGTGGAGCCGAGGCGCTCGCGCTCATTGAGGATCTCGAAAATCTTGCGTTCCGGCAGCCTGGTCTGCGCCGCGGCGCGGGTCGCCACCTCCTGCAACAGCTGCTTCTTGCTGTGGACCTTCAACGCCGCGATGACGGCGTCCGGCGCAAGCAGATCGGAGATGTTCATTTATGACCTTTTGGTGGCAACGCGCGAGACTCCGCGCGCAAGCATGAAGCAGAACGCCTTAAGGACCATCTTCCCGAAGCTCCAACGCTCAAATGTTCAGTTTCAGGGGCCTTAAAAACGCACCTTGGAACCGTTCAAAACCGTTCTTTGGGATGCGCCATTCTGTAAAGCGGCGGGACGTTTAGGCCTGCCCTTCCGCAATGTCAACGCTTGCAATTAACGAAGTTCGACGCCAGCCGATTCCCCGAATTTCAGCCGCCTGCGCTCCACCGAAGACGGGATGCGCATGGCTTCGCGATACTTCGCGACAGTTCTGCGCGCGATGTTGACGCCGTCGGCGGTCAGCAGCGAAACGATGCGGTCGTCGGAGAGGATTTCGCGTTTTCCCTCGTTCTCGATCATCTCGCGGATGCGATCGCGCACGGCTTCGGCGGAATGCGCTTCCGCACCGTTCACCGACTGGATCGAGGCGGTGAAGAAATATTTGAGCTCGAACACGCCGCGTGGCGTCGCGATGTATTTGTTCGACGTGACGCGGCTGACCGTCGATTCATGCATGGTGATCGCATCGGCGATGGTGCGCAGATTGAGCGGGCGCAGATGGCGCACGCCGTAGGTCAGGAACCCGTCCTGCTGCCGCACGATCTCGCTCGCGACTTTCAGGATCGTGCGCGCGCGCTGGTCCAGGCTCTTCACCAGCCAGTTGGCATTGTTCAGGCATTCGGTCAGGTAGTTCTTGGAATCCTTGTCGCGCGCGGCGGCCGAGACCTTGTTGTAGTAGCGCGCGTTCACCAGCATGCGCGGCAGCGTGTCGGAATTGAGTTCGATATGCCACGCGCCGTCGGGGCCTTCCTTCACGAAGACGTCGGGCACAACCGGCTGCACCGGATCGGTGCCGAAGGCGAGACCCGGTTTCGGCGTCAGGCCGCGGATCTCCGCGATCATGTCGGCGATGTCTTCGGCATCGACACCGCAGATCGCGCACAGCGCGGCCGTCTCACGGCGCGCGACGAGGTCGAGCCGTGTCAGGAACAGCGCCATCGCCGGATCGAGGCGGTTCTGCGCCTTCAATTGAAGTGCGAGGCATTCGGCGAGATCGCGCGCGGCGACGCCGATGGGATCGAAGCCCTGCAGAACGGTGAGAACCTCTTCCACCTCGCTCTGGGGAATGCCCATGCGCTCCGCGACTTCGCCGAGATCGGCACGCAGATAGCCAGCCTCATCGACGGAATCGATCAGCGACAGGCAGATCAGGCGCTTCTCCGGCGAGAGCGCGGCGATCGCGAGCTGCTCTTCGAGATGATCCTTGAGCGTGCCACCGGCGGCGACCGATGACTCCAGTGCATCTTCATCGCCGTCGAAACGCTGCGCGTTCTTGACAGTGGTCCAGTCGGTCAGCGGCGTGGCCGACATCGGCGCACCGGTCTCCGGCGTGTCGTACATATCCTCACGCGAGGCATCCATGTCGTCGCTGCGGGAGAAATCCTCGCGCGCCAGCGCGGTGTCGAGGCCTTCATTGTCGCCGGACTCGGCCTTGACGGTTTCGCGTTCGGCTTCGCCCGCCGGCTCGCGGTCGTCGCGCTCCAGCAGCGGGTTCTTTTCGAGTTCCTGTTCGCAATATTCGGCGAGTTCGATGTTCGACAATTGCAGCAGCTTGATCGCCTGCTGCAATTGCGGCGTCATCACCAGGGATTGCCCCTGCCGTATCTCCAGACGTTGCCCCAACGCCATAACGCGCTACACCCTACTCACACTCATAACGAAAACTTTTCGCCCAGATAGACACGGCGCACTTCGCGGTCGGCGACAATCTCCGACGGCGTGCCTTCCTTCATCACCTGACCTTCGTGAAGAATGTATGCACGGTCGATGATCTCGAGCGCGTCGCGCACATTGTGGTCGGTGATCAGAACGCCGATGCCGCGATCCTTCAGATGCATGACCAGCGCGCGGATATCGCCGACCGCAATCGGATCGATGCCGGCCAGCGGTTCATCGAGCAGGATGTAGGAGGGATGCGTCGCCAGCGCGCGCGCGATCTCCACGCGGCGGCGCTCGCCGCCGGACAGCGCGATCGACGGCGTGTTGCGCACATGGCTGATGCCGAATTCGGCGAGCAGCTCCTCGACCATTGCCTCGAGCTTGCCGGGATCGGGCTCGACCAGCTCGGCGGTGGCGCGAATGTTCTCTTCGGCGGTGAGGCCGCGGAAGATCGACGCTTCCTGCGGCAGGTATCCGATGCCCAGACGCGCGCGGCGATACATTGGCAGGCGCGTGATGTCCGTGCCTTCGATCTCGATCGTGCCGGTGTCCGGCGGAATGAGGCCAGTGATGATGTAGAACGACGTGGTCTTGCCGGCGCCGTTGGGGCCGAGCAGCCCCACAACCTCGCCGCGTTTCACATACAGGCTCACATCGCGAACGACGGGGCGCTTGTTGAAGCTCTTGCCGATGCGGGTGGCGACGAGGCCCTTGCCGCTCTCCACCACACGCGGACGCGCGGTCACGGTCGTATCCGTGGCCTCAGCCTCCTGGCGCTTGGCGGACTTTCTGGATGGCATCGCGAGCGACTCTATCGAACCTGTTTAGGGGTAAAATCTGAAGGTTTCTCTGGTGTTTCGATGCAAATCGCGCCGCTCGAAACCGGGAGAACCATACCGACTTTACCCGGACCCCGTCAAAAAACGTGCCAGACGATGCGGTTCGAGCGGTTAATTTGCGGCTAATTTGCACGCCCCGGGAATCGATATGCACAGAATTCGCCCATCGGTTCCGCGGCGGTGTTCGAATTAACCAGGCCGCCAATGTTTTATCCCGCCCGCGCGGCATTGCTCCAAAATGGGTCAGTGTTGAGCGGAGACGTGGGAATGCGCGTGTTGTCGACTGCCGCCGTGAGCCTGACGGTGTGCCTGACGCTCTTTGGCTGCGGCCAGAACCAGACCCAGACACAGGCGCCCGTTGCTGCGGTCGCACCGCCGCCAGCGTGCAATTGCCAACCCGCGCAGGTCGCACAGGCCGCCGCGCCGGTCGCGCATCGTCACAGACGTCACCACCACGCCTGGAGCGAGAGCGCGTCTTATGGCGAGAGCTCGTCGTCCTATAGCGACAGCGCGCCCTATGGCGAGACCTCGTCGTCCTACAGCGAAAGTTCCTCCTCGTCGGTGCGCGAATATCGTCCCGGCGACGAAGACCATTATGCCGGAGGTGCCGAAGAGCACATGACGCAGACGGCAAGCGCATCGGCCGGCGTGTGGGTCGACGGCTATGGCCGCGCCCATTATCGCGATTACGGCCCTCTCGACGACGAGCATCCCGGGCTGATCTCGCGCAAGGACGAACGCCTGCGCATGCGTCCGTGGCGCGGTTACGATTCCGATTGCGACAACCGCACCGACTAAGCCTAATGCAGGCCATGAAGGTCTGGACTCTGGCGCTTTGCGCGGTGATCGCGCTTGGATGCGACGCTGCATCGGCGGAAGTCTGGCAGCCATCGCCCGGCCATGTGCAGGTGCCGATCTGGCCGGGGACGCCGCCCGACACGAAGCACATGG